>ULVH01052784.1_pt1 | contig 13724 bp, 10 predicted proteins | sample 1959261 | NCBI WGS metagenome assembly ULVH01 (sample SAMEA4835781, study PRJEB28245) | human gut metagenome | biome: gut microbiome; material: fecal sample | place: Denmark | collected 2008
ACAAAGAATTCCAGTAGATGGTAAAGTTATTTCGGGTGCAGGTTATGTGGATCAGTCGGCGATTACGGGTGAGAGTCTTCCGGTAGAAAAGAATGTAGGGGATTCAGTCATTTCAGCTACTATGAATGAGAATGGTACTTTTCAGTTTGAGGCTGAAAAAGTAGGTGAAGATACAACTTTGGCTAAGATCATTCAGCTAGTCGATGATGCTGGTAACTCAAAGGCCCCTATTGCTCGTTTGGCAGATAAAGTTAGTGGTGTATTTGTTCCTGTTGTGATTTTAATCGCATTGATTACATTTGTCGCATGGTTGATCAGTGGTCAAACGATTCAATTTGCGTTATCCAATGCGATTAGTGTACTCGTGATTTCTTGTCCTTGTGCCTTAGGTTTAGCTACGCCAGTTGCGATTATGGTAGGTACGGGTAAGGCAGCGGAAAATGGGATTTTAATTAAGTCGGCTGCCATATTAGAACAGCTACATTCGATTGATACGATTGTATTGGATAAGACGGGTACGATTACTTCAGGAAAGCCAAGTGTTCAAGGTGTTAAGGTATATACAAATATTAGTATGAATGACTTTATTTCAATGGCGGCAAGCTTAGAGAGTGGTTCTTTGCATCCTTTGGGACAGGCTATTGTGGAGTATGCGGAAGATAAAAATATAAAGCTTCAACAACCTGAACAATTCACAAACATTTCGGGTCGTGGTATTCAGGCTAAGCTAAATGGACATGTGTATTTGGCAGGAAATAAAAGGTTATTAGAAGAGAAAAATATTCAAATAAATCAAAATGTTTTATCAGACTTAGATGCTTATGCAAGTTTAGGTCAAACTCCATTGATTTTTGTGGAAGATCAAAATGTGATCGGTTTAATTAGTGTGGCGGATACCATTCGTAGTACGAGTCAGGTTGCATTAGAACAATTTAAAAAGAAGAATATGCGTGTGGTTATGTTGACTGGAGACAATCAAAAAACAGCGAATGCGATTGGTAAATCTTTAAGTGTGGATGAAGTGATTAGTGATGTGTTGCCACAAGATAAGGAGAGTGTAATTCGTAAGCTTCAAGAACAAGGTAAGAAGGTTATGATGGTGGGTGATGGTATCAATGATGCGCCTGCATTAATGCGTGCAGATATTGGGGTTGCGATTGGTGCTGGAACCGATATTGCCTTAGATAGTGCGGATGTGATTTTGATGAAAAGCTCTTTATTGGATGTAGTGACGGCAATTGATTTATCAAGTGACGTTATTAAAAATATTAAGATGAATCTATTTTGGGCTTTCTTCTATAACATTTTAGGAATCCCAGTTGCGACAGGTTTATTGTATCCAGCATTTGGACTTCGATTATCACCAATGATTGGTTCGGCATGTATGTCTTTGAGTAGTGTTTGTGTTGTCACAAACGCTTTACGACTTCGTTATTTTAAACCTAGAATTGAAATGGAAGAAGTCAAAACATACACAATGCATATTGATGGTATGTCCTGTGGACATTGTGCATGGTTAGTAGAGGATGCTTTAAAGAAGGTTCCAAATGTAAAAGAAGTTCGTGTGGATTATAATTTAGGTAAGGCCGATATTGACTATGTGCAACAAGTAAATAAGGTGGCTTTAAAACAAGCGGTTGAAGATGCGGGTTATATTCCCGTTGAATATAAGGAGGAAAAGAAAATGAAAAAAGTAGTAACAGTAGATGGTATGATGTGCATGCATTGTGTGGCACACGTAAAGGATGCATTAAGTAAAGTGGAAGGTGTAAGTGATGTAGTGGTTAGTTTAGATGAAAAAACAGCTACATTAAATTGCACAGAGAATATCACAGATCAGATGTTGAGTGATGCCGTGACAAATGCAGGATATACAGTCATTTCTGTAAAATAAAGAATCATAAAAATAAAAAAAGTCAAGACTTGTAAGCGTATTCAGAATATTCTATGATAAACGTCGAGGGAGACGCAAAATGGAATGTTTTATTGATGGGAAATCCACTTGCGAAAGAACTTTCTGGAATCGCTTGAATGTTTTGGCAAACTTTCAACAAAAAGAAATGATAATGGATGGTTTGAAAGTTCGTGTTGCAGAAAGTGTATATTGGATTCAACAAAAGAAAGGATAGTTCGTTTGAATTATTCTTTTTTTTCGGCAGTTGAATGATATGAAAAACTCAATATTTACTTTAAGTAAAGTGTAAATAGATGCTTTTAACATAAATAAAATGTTGTATGGGATTTTTAGCTTTTCTTGTGGAAATACATTCGGTTTCTTTGTATAATACATATAGAGAACGACTACTGGAAAAGCAGTGGTTACTCTGAAATAAAGTTAATGCTGAAGCACTAATCTTTTTCCATTGTCACTAGTGATTAGTGCTTTTTGCATTTCAGAGTTGTAATATTGTTGAAAAAGTTTCAAATTATTGATGCGTGACCATAAAAGGTATATAATATAGCCACAAGGAGGTACTTTTATGGAAATCGTACCAATGAGAGATTTAAAAAATACAGTACGTATTGAGGAATTGTGTAAAGATAGTGGAAAGGTGTTTGTTACAAAAAATGGATATGGACGTCTTGTGGTAATGGATATTGACTATTATAGAAGTATTTTTGAGGAATTAGAGGAAGCAAAAGCTGTGTATGAAGGATTGCAACAGATGTATTCTGGTAAATTAAAAGATGGTATAAAAGTAATGGAAGAAATGAAAGATAAGTATGGCTTATAAGTATTTCTTTACGGATGAAGCGCAAATAGATTTAGATAATATATTAGATTATTTGACTAATCATTTATGCAATTTACACGCTGCAAAAAGCTTCTATATTTTATTGATTGAGAGGCTTGCTTTGGTGTGTGATTTTCCTGAATCAAATCCAATGATTAAAAATAGATTTTTAGGATTCCATGAGGTCCGAAAGATGGTAATCAAAAATTATTTACTATATTATTATGTAGATGAAAATAATAAAACCATAAATGTTCTGTCGATACGTCATTCATTAGAAAATCAGGAGAAAATTATATAAATCATTGTTTTATATTTAGAATTTTTCTTGTGGAAATACATTTGGTTTCTTTGTATAATACATATAGAGAACGACTACTGGAAAAGCAGTGGTTACTTTGAAATAAAGTTAATGCTGAAGCACTAATCTTTTTCCATTGTCACTAGTGATTAGTGCTTTTTGCATTTTTCTATAATAATCAATGTTACTTTTAGTATTTCTACTATGGCAAATAAGCACATAGCAACATCAATATGTAGATATATATACATAAGCTTTTTTCCTGTAAAAAAAAATAGAAGGATCTACTTACCTGGAATTCAAGATTCAAGGCTTCAAAACTCCTTGACAAGAGGTAACCACCAATCACATCCAGTAGCCAATTTCCATTATAAAACTTCAATGTGAAAACATTATTAATTCCTGAAAATTTGTTGATTATTTGACAGTTTGGCAAAAGAAAAACGAGCATTTGTTCTTTATATAAAGGTGAAATGCTCGTTTTTAGGTGTTTTAAAATGTTGCAAGGGATTATAATATTTCTTTTAATTTAGCAATTAGTCCTAAATCTGCAGGTAGCCAATCTACTAAGTCTAATGTGTCTTTAGTAAGCCATTTTGCGGATTCGTGTTCTAATAGTGTTAAATTTCCTTCAAGGATCGTACAAATGAAACATTCCATGGATAGGTGGAAGTTTGGATAGTCATATTCGACTGTATCAAAGTATTCTTCGACTTGAATGGTTGTATCTAATTCTTCTTTGATTTCACGAACAATGGCTTGTCTACTTGTTTCATCCGGTTCAACTTTTCCTCCAGGAAATTCCCATCCGTCTTTGAATTCGCCATAGCCTCTTTGGGTGGCGAATATTTTATTTCCATCTTTAATAATGGCGGCTACTACGTGTATTGTTTTCAAAAAATCACTCCTCTACAATGTATCGATAAATGTCTTCTCTTACGGGTGTATCCAATTGCCATAAGATTTCGACGGCTGTTTTTTGTGTGTTTGGCATCACAAACTGTTTGGTCTTATCTATCTCTGCTTGCATATGGCCTAGATAATAGAATTCTTTGCTTGTTTTATCATCTTTGTTCTTTCGCACAAACAAATGAACTTCAATCCCTCTTTCTTTGGCGTACAAGAAGTTTTGTACGTCATCACTGCTTGTGGTTCTTCCGGATTTGGATATCGCAATCAATTGACTTTCATTGATAAAATGATCTTCATATTTGATGGTATCTTGAATGTCGTTTGCCTTGTCATAATTGATAAAGACAGGGAATGTTTTGGTTGTTTGATCATATTTGTATCCGCCAATATTTAATGGAACTTCATTGTGTTGCCAATTTAATAAGCGACAGGCATCTTCGTATGTATATTTTTGATAAAGAACAAAGTTTGTATCTTTATATGTATTCTTATAATGTTTATTATATTGATCCAATGCATATTCAATGATTTCTTTTACCATGGATTTAAATTCGTTGTTTTCTAAACATGTCTTAAATGGTTTTGAAGTTTTCGTATCTTCAATAAAAATACAATCTTTAAAAGTATTCTTTCCAGATCCAGTTGGAAATTCATTGGTGAAGATGTTTAATACATTTGTTTGGGATAGATCATTTGTATATTCTTGATCGTTGATTAAATCTTTTAGTGTTTCAAGCTCTATCTTTCTTTTTCCATTGGCAAGTTTTGTACAAATAAACTTAATAAAGTTTTCTTCAAGTTCATTTAATCTTACTTTATAATCCTTTTCATATTTCTTTAAAAAGGCATAATAAGATCCTAGTGATTTGTTGTCGAAAATTCTTTGTACGTCAATTTCTCCATAGGTTTCAAAATCCATAAGAGTAGGGATTCTTCCAAGTTTATTCTTTAGATTTTTATAGCTATCCTTAATGAGCTTGATATCCGCAAAATTGGCGGTGTCAATCGACGCAAAAATTTGTTTCTTACTGATTTCATCAAAGTGAATCGTACTCGATCCTGGAATAATTCTTTCACCTTCAAGTACATAGCGTCTTATGTTGTCTTTGTTGTAAGAACGATCTCCAGATAGGGCGATTGGAATCATGAAGTTGTTTTTGTAGTTTCCAATGAAGTCTAGAATGACAACATATTCTTTGTCTTTTGATTTTCTTAGGCCTCGGCCTAATTGTTGGACAAAGACAATGGGCGATTGTGTAGGTCTTAATAGGACAACTTGATTGATTTCAGGTATGTCGACACCTTCATTAAAAATATCTACAGTTAAAATGTATTGTAGATAGTCACTTCTTGTATCGGATACTAAGCGATCGATCGCATCTTCTCTTTTTTCTTGAGAATCCTCTCCACTTAAAGCTATAGTTCGATATCCTCGTAGATTTAATCTTTCACTAAGGGCAGCCGCTTCTTTCTTGGAACTGCAAAACATGAGTCCTTTGACTCTTTCTCCACTATATCCATAGTAATTGGTTTGTTCGATAATGTAGTCCACTCTTTGGTTGGATGTTAAATAGTTAAAATCAGTAAAATCTGTTTCGTTTCCGTTGGTTAAAAAGTCAGTAATGCCAAAATAGTGGAATGGACATAATAAGTTTTCTTCTAGAGCTTGTTGAAGACGAATTTCATAGGCAATATTATGGTCGAAGGCTGCATATACATCAAAGTCATCGGTTCTTTCTGGGCTTGCGCTCATTCCTAGCCAAAACTTTGGTTTAAAGTAGTCCATGATTTCTTGATAGCTTTTAGCTCCAATGCGATGTGCCTCATCAATGATGATGGTATCGAATGTATCAGGGGCAAAACTTGAATACACTTCTTTTTTAGACATTGTTTGCATGGTTGCGAACAAGTAGTCTACATCTGTATCCTTGCTGTTTCCAGATAAAAGCCCAAATGTCTTTGTATTTTTAAATACATTTTTGTAGCTTTGAAGAGCTTGTTTGGCAATCTGCTCTCTATGCACTAAAAATAGGGCTTTCTTGGGATTCTGATCTTGTAAGGCAAAGGCTGAGGCATACGTCTTTCCTGTTCCTGTGGCTGAAATCAACAAACTCTTTGATTCATTCTCATTGCGAAGCTTTCTAAGATTGGAAATAAAGGCTTGCTGCATAGAATTTGGAATTAACTGTTTAGAAGGTAATTTAATGTCTTCTTTTTGTTTCACCTTTTTGTATTCTTCATAATGCACTCTATATGCACCAATAAATGCATTGTAGGAATATGTATTTGGATGATTCCATAATTCTTCAAATTCATCTAACATTTCTGATACAAACTCACCGGATTTTGTGGACACAATTTTTGTATTCCATTCTCGATTTGTAGTAAGTGCTGTATTTGTCATATTACTAGAACCCACAAGGATCTTGTAGATTTCATCGGATTGAAAGATATATCCCTTGGTATGAAAACCATTCTTTGAGTCGGGTACTAGATACATTTTAAGTTCAATATTCGAAAATGTAGCGAGTTTATCTAAGGCTTTAGGATCACTAAATGCCAAATAGTCCGTTGTAAGAATTTTACCTTTGATGCCTTTATCTTCTAAAGTACGAAGCGTTTGAAGTAAGGGGGTAATTCCTCCCATCGTAATGAAGGCTACACTGATTAAAAAGGAGTCGCAGTGTAATAATTCATCTTCAATGGTGCTTAGTACTTTTCTTCCATTCTTATAGTCGTTTGAAATAAATTGAGGTCGATATAATACGTTGGAAGATATATTTTTGTCTAAAAATGCGGTAGATAGGCCGCTCTGTATATTTTGATAGTTCATACCTAACATTATACCAGCATTAAAATGAAATCATAGATCGAAAAGGCTATAATAACAGTATAAGACCAGAGGTATAGGGAATGGAAAATATAATAATTTCAAAAGAGTTTCTAGATTGGTATGACTATTACAATGATTGTAAAGATAAGTATTCAAGTTTAGTAAATGATGTAGAGAATAAACTAATTTGTGGTGAATATAAAGATATTGAACTTTCTTTTTCAAATATGAATACGAATAATTTGAATCGTGATATAGATAGTCTTGAAAAGATTCATATATTAATGATGCAGGGAAGTACAAGTCAGATTAATGTAGAAATAGAGCTTGTAAAGGAGAAGATGTTAGAGTCTTGTTTAAATGTAAATTTTGGTATATTGTGCAATCCGTTGGCGAGTACTCTATATCGTATGATTTTAGATTCGAGTAAAACAAAGAAGCATATTGAGGATGTTTCTAAACAATGTAAAGAAAATGATTTCTACATTTCTGTATTTATTCCTATTTACTTAAGACACTTTTATGCATCTATTTGTGAAGAGTGTATTAAGGGATATAGTTCGTATGATTTTATGAAGTTAGTAAATTCTTTAATTGAAGAAGATAAATTTAGTGAAGCTTGTAGTCTTTGTCCAATCTATGAAGGGATTTATATTCATGCTAATAAAAAGGGTTTACTTACAAAAGAGTTAATACAGGTAATGCATCTGTATGGTGTGGATGTACCTGTTACTAAAAAAGAAACGAAACTGCCTAATATACCTACAAAAGCAGAGAGAAAGATGTCTAAGAAGTTAGATATAGAAACACGTAAGAAAATCGTTGGTGATGGAGTTAAGAAAATCTTGGATATGAGTGATGATGAACTGATTCGAAAATATGATGGTAAGTCAGAGGATGAAATTAAGACAATGTTAAAGAATGATCCTTGTTTTGATTCATCCTTAATGGATGAATCGATGTTTGAGTTTCTTAGCTTATTAACTTGTTTTAGTATTGAATTTGAGGATGTTTTTATTGATTGGTTAGCCGGTTTTATCCTTAGAAGATTATATGATATACATTTAAGGTTTTCGGTGAATATCCCACCAAAAGTTCAAACAACAAAGAAACAAAGTGATTATTCAAATCAGGAAAGAGTTTTGCCTGAAGCTGATCCTAGTGAAAATTATCAGGAAAAAAAGGTCATTCAACCAAATAATGAATCTAAGGGTAGGGGTGGAATTATTTTCTTGATTATTCTTGGACTATTATTTGGATATGGATATATTTCTTTGAAAAAGGAAGAGGCAGAATGGGAAGCGCAAATGGAACAGTATCGTCTTGAGAATAGGCGTCGTACGGAATTGAGTGAGTTTAAGGCAAGGGAAGAGAAACGTAAAAAGAAAGAGGGGCAACGTTCAAACTCATCATCATCTTCTTCGTCCTCATCTTATGATGAAGGAAGTGATGATGCATATTTTGGTGATTATGATGAGAATCGTTACGATAACGATGAAAATTATCGTGATGGTGTAGATGATATGTTGGATGAACTGGGAGAATAAAGAAATATACAGTGAAAGACTTATTGAATATTTGTATACTCATGAGTAGTATACTTACGAGTATACAAATTTATTAACAAATGATAATTTAGGCATCTATTTAGGATAGGTGTTTTTTTTTGGTTGATGAAAAAAGTGCAACAACACTTCTTATAATCGGTGTTTTTTTTTGCGTTTAAAAAATACGTTGTTAAATCGTATTGATAATGGAGAATTGTTGCCAGGTGAGCGTTTGGAGTCTGAAAGAGACTTGGCTGAAAAATGTGGTGTGAACAGACAGACAGTGCGATCAGCACTTAATGTCTTGATTGAAGATGGTGTATTGATCAAGGTTCCTTATAAAGGAACGTTTGTCGCAAAACAAATTGTAAAACCTTCATGGGGAAACTATGATGCGATAAATGAACATCGTGGTTTTAGTAGTTTTTTAAAGGCACAAGGTTTTTCAATTGACAGTAAGGTCATTGTTGCAGAAAAGATTGAGCCGACAACTTCGATTCGTGCACACTTGAAATTAGAAGAAGGAGAAGACGTTTATTGTTTAATGCGTGTTCGTTATTACAATGATGAACCTTTTTCTGTGGAAATTGCCTATATGCCATACAAGTATGTAGAGTGCATTGAAGACTATGATTTTTCAAAAGTGTCATTATATGATTTTATGGCAAAGAAAGATCATGATCCTTGTGACTTCCATCGTTCATTAATCGTACAATTTCCAGATGATCGAATCTCAAAACTTTTGGGAAATCTTGTAGAACCTGTATTTCGATTTCAATATATTGGCTTTGATAAAGAAAAAAATGTCGTGGAATATACACATAGTTATATTCGAAGTGACAAATCCACGTATCGTTTTAGAATATAATTTCACGAAGGAAACAATATGGAACAATTAGAAACAATATGGAACAATTAGAAACAATGGAATATTATATTTTGCAGATGCAGGATATTTTAAATTCAGTATATAAAAATAAAGAACAGACGAATAAATTGGCTCAGGTTTATATGGATGGAAACTATAGAAATATTAAGATTATAGCTTCTGGTTCGAGTGGAAATGGGTCTTGGTGTGCTAAATATGTTATGGAAAAATATTTAGGTGTAGATGTCACTGTGATAAATCCATATACATTCGCATACTATCCAGTGTTGTGTGAAGATGACTTTGTGTTTGTCGTTTCACAGAGTGGATATAGTAAAAATGCATTAGATGCATTGGATATATTAAAAAAATTAAATCGTAAAACAATCGCTTTAACAGGGGATTTAAAGAGTGATATTAAATATCATGCTGAAGTTGTGATTGATTATGTAGACGAAGAAAAGGAGGGGTATGTTACTAAGGGTGTAACAACACTTGCCTTATTCTTAATATAACTTACGTTTGCAATTTTAGAAAAACAAGGAAAAATGGTTGATACAGCTTGGCTTGATACATATTGTGAAAGTTATGCTTCTATGCAAAAGGAAAATTTTGTGCATGAAGAAGCTTTCTTAGAAAAGTTTAAAAAGAATTTCTTATCTATGGAAAATATGTATGCAGCTGGTTGTGGTCCTTGTGAAGGTGTAGCTAAAGAGGCAGCACTAAAGATTGGTGAAACTGTGAAGGTTGTTTCTTGTGCATATGAATTAGAAGAATATATTCATGGACCGAATTTGCAACTTTCTCCAAAGCACAATGTATTTATCATTGATGCGCAAGATGAAACTTCAGATCGTTCATACCAAATCTATAGAGCATCTCGTGCTGTGTCAGACCGTGTATATTACATCACAAATAAAGCATATGATGATGATCATGTATTAACGTTACTAAATCCTTGTGAAGATACTGTATCCTTAACGTATCTTCAAGTATTCCAATTATTCGCATATAGAATTAGTAAAGAATTAAGATCTATTCCTAAACATCCGTTGTTTGAGGAATTTAAAAAGATCGTTAATTCAAAAACAATCACATATGAAGATTAGTGTAATTAGCCTTTCGACTTGTTTGGAAGGCTTTTTTTATATAGATGTATAAAAATTACGAGAAGTTGACGTAAGAATGGTGTCAATGATTTTTATTGACAAACCTATTCATGAGCTATAGAATATTAATGTTCTAAATAGAACGATAGGGAGAGCGCATATGCACTTTTGGGATGAACATAAAACGATAACGAGATATTATGAGATGAAGGTTTCTGGAGTTTGCGAAAAATATCAGTTAAGACAGTTGGAGTATGACATATTAATGTTTATTTACAACAATCCTGCGTACAATACGGCTGCGGACATTGTTCGTATTCGTAAGTCTACAAAGTCTCATGTTTCGACTTCACTTAAAGTATTAGAAGATCGTGGTTTTATTGAGCGAAGAGTCGACAAAGACAATAAAAAGCATGTAACTATTCATTTACTACAATTGGCCAATGAAGTAATTGAAGATGGAATATGGGCGCAAAAGGAGTTTGCACAAGATATGTTTGAAGGTCTTAGTGAAGAAGAAATCAAAGTGTTTATGAGTGTATTTCAAAAGGTGTATGACAATGCAGAAAGGATGATTTCAAATGAAAAAAATTCCTGATTTAATGGAAGTGATTTTTGATGCTTGTTACTTGATTTTTGACTTAATTGCCGGAATCTTATTCTTTGTATATTCGAAAGGAAATCCATTGTTCATATTATATGGTGTATTAACATTAACGTTGTGTGGTGGAGACGCATTCCACTTGGTTCCTCGTATTAAAAGGGCTTTGTATGGTACAAATGATAAAATTAAAAGACAGCTTGGAATTGGATTGCAAGTATCTTCAATCACAATGACCGTATTCTATATTATTTTATTGTTTATCTGGAAATTAACATTCCCAACATTACAAGCTCCACTTTGGGTTGAGGCTATGATTTGGATTTCAGCTATTATTCGTATCGTTGTATGTTTCTTACCACAAAACAATTGGACTTCCGAAGAAGGAAATAGGAAGCTTTCTGTGATTCGTAATGCCGTGTTTGCGGTAACTGGAGTTGGTGTGATAATTCTTTATGCCATTTCAGGAAATATGTACGATTTACATATGAACCGTATGGTTGCAGCCATCATTATTTCTTTTGGTTGTTACATTCCGGTTACATTGTGGTCTAAGACAAAACCAAAGATTGGTTTATTGATGATTCCTAAGACTTGTGCTTATATGTGGGTCATTGTGATGGGATTACAATTATTATTCTAATTCACAAAACTTGGTGCTTCATTGCACCTTTTTAATTTTTTCAAAAAGAAGAATACCACTATAAGTCGATAATCTACCGAATAAAATACTGAATGAATTCGACATATTTCCGAATAATGAGTATACTATTGGTAGTAGGATTGGTGGTGTTCACATGAAAACTTGTAAAGAAATGGCTTTAATTTGGAATATTAGTGTTCGCACAGTTTCGAATTTGTGTAAATCGGGAAGAATTCCGGGTGCTGTTAAGAATGGAAAAAATTGGGAAATTCCAGATGAAGCAACAAAACCGGTAGATGGAAGAATTTCGTCTGGTGAATACTGTAAAAAAGGGATGAGTACAGATAGAAAGTCATTGCCTATTGGTATTTCAGACTATGTGCGTGCTCAATCGGATTATTATTATGTGGATAAAACAATGTTAATTAAGGAGTTTTTAGATCAAAAGCCATTGGTTTCATTATTCACAAGACCAAGAAGATTTGGAAAAACATTGAATATGGATATGCTTAGAGTGTATTTTGAAAAGGTGGATGAGGATACGTCTAAATATTTTAAAGATAAGAATATTTGGAAGTGTGGGGAAAACTATCGAATGCATCAAGGTAAATATCCTGTGATTTTTCTTACTTTTAAAGATGTAAAGTTTGATTCTTGGCAGGCCACTGTAGAGAAAATTAAATCGTTACTTCAAGAAGAATATGGAAGGCATCAAGAATTGTTGAGTAGTGGAAAAATATCGGATTATGAGAAGGCGTATTTTAATAAAATATTAAGTGCAACAGAAAATGAAGTGGAATTGTCTTTTTCACTTGAAAAGTTATCTAAGATGCTTGCGACGCATTATGATCAAGCTCCAATTATTATTATTGATGAATATGATACTCCAATTCAAGAAGGGTATTCTAAGGATTTTTATGATGAAATCATTGGCTTTATGAGAAATTTCTTTTCCGGTGCTTTTAAGGATAATAAAAATCTTTCTTACGGCTTTTTAACCGGAATTTTGAGAATTGCTCAAGAAAGTATTTTTAGTGGATTAAATAATTTAACTGTGAACTCAGTGATGGATGAAGCATATGATCGTTATTTCGGATTTACAAATGAAGAAGTAAGTAAAATGTTAGAGTATTATGGAGTTGCTGAAAAAGAGAGTGAACTTCAAGAATGGTATGATGGATATTTGTTTGGGAATGAAGAAATCTATAATCCGTGGTCTGTTATTAATTATATTTCGAAGGGGTGTGTTCCACAGGCATATTGGGTGAATACTGGAAAGAATGAGATTCTCGAAGATGTTTTAAAAGTGGCGGATGAGGATATAGCAGAAAAGTTTTATTCTTTGATTCGTGGGGATAAAGTTTTGGCAAGAATTGATCAAAATGTTGTTTATCGTTCACTTACAGATGATCCAGCTAATATCTATAGTTTATTATTGGTAGCTGGGTATTTGAAAACAACGATTAAAGAATTGCAGGCGGATGGATCTTATTTGTGTCAGGTATCGATTCCCAATAAAGAGATAGCTTCCGTTTATAAAAGTGAGGTTTTGGCACATTTGATGCAGATTGGTGCAGTTTCAAGAACGACTGCAGATAAGATTGCGGAAAGTTTGTTCTTAAATGATTATGTAAAACTAGAAAAAGCTATTTCTGAATATATGAATAAAGCAATTAGCTTTTATGATACGGCTAGTGAATCTTTCTATCATGGATTGATTTTAGGATTGATTTCGATGATGGATAATCAGTACAAAATAAAGTCGAATAGAGAGTCTGGTAAAGGAAGATTTGATATTGGCTTAATTCCTAGAGATGATAAGTATCCTGGAATGATTATGGAACTCAAGTGGAAGAAGAATCTTGATGATCATGAATTAACGCTTTTGGCAAATGAAGCTCTTTGTCAGATTCATAGTATGGAATATGATTCTGAGATGAAGAGTGAAGGAATCAAAAAGATATTGAGATTTGGGATTGCGTTTTCTGGAAAGCGTGTTTGTGTTAAAACAAATTAGAATAGTAGTTTTATTTAAGATTCCTAAGACTTGTGCTTATATGTGGGTCATTGTGATGGGATTGCAATTATTATTTTAGAATTTCTTCAAGAGAACGCCTACTCGACGTTCTCTTTAGTATTATAGAACTAGAAGTTATTCAAGTAATAATTCTAGTT
>ULVH01027247.1_pt1 | contig 13651 bp, 15 predicted proteins | sample 1959261 | NCBI WGS metagenome assembly ULVH01 (sample SAMEA4835781, study PRJEB28245) | human gut metagenome | biome: gut microbiome; material: fecal sample | place: Denmark | collected 2008
TTTTTCATAAAGACCGGGCCCGGATGCGATACGCGTTCCGGGCCCTTTGGATTCTTTAAAGGGGAAGGCGAAAAGAAATTGTTTTTTAAAACAGGTATTGTTTCTGTGCTGTGTGCAAAAAAGCGGTACAGTCCTTTCTGACTGTACCGCCTGCAATCAAAATGTCCTTCTTTAAGTTCAGAGAAACATATGCTCAATGAAAATTTTCAGTCCGATTCCAATCAGGACCACGCCTCCGAGAATCTCAGCCTTACCCGCGATCAGCATACCGAAGGTTTTTCCGAGAAAAACGCCGCAGAAACCGATGCAGAAGGTGATGAGTCCAATGGTGCCGACAGAGATCAGCATCAGAGAGAGAGAATAAGCGCCCACAGCGGAGGGAAGAAGCAGGCCGGTAGCAAGAGCGTCGATGCTTGTCGCAACGGAAAGAGCCATCAGCGTTCGGAAGCTTACATTGTCTGCCCGACAGTCTTCCTGTTCGCCGGACCGCTGTTTTTTCACGGATTCATAAATCATCCGGCCTCCCAGATAAGAGAGCAGGAGAAGAGCGATCCAATGGTCGATGGAGGAGATCAGGCTTTCACCCGCTTTGCCGATCAGCCATCCGATCATGGGCATTAAAGCCTGAAAGAAACCGAAGCTGAACGCAAGACGCAGCGCGAAGCGCGCATTCACATTTTCTCGCTTACAGACAGCGCCGTTGGTAATGCAGACAGCGAAGGCGTCCATAGACAAACCGACGGCAATGCCAACCAGGGAAACGTAATCCATTTTCATCTGCTCCTAGATTCAGTTTTAATAAGACAACAATTTTAAATTATACAGCCGTTACAGAACAATATCAACCCTGTTTTTTATATTTGCAGGGAAATCGCTCCAAACGCTTTTCTGCTCGTTGCCATGAGGCTGAAAGCGTGATAGAATAGCTATATTCTTGATTCCGTGCAAACATGCCGGATGTCTGGTTCGTGCGGAAAGAAGGGGAGGACCATATGATTGCAATTATTGATTATGGGGCGGGAAATCTGCAGAGCGTAAAGAAAGCGTTCGATTTTATCGGCGTTCCTACCAAGGTAACGTCGGATCCGAATGAGCTTCTTGCTGCGAAAGCAGCGGTATTGCCCGGTGTGGGGGCATTCGGAGACTCGATGGCGGCTTTGGAGTCTTTGAACATGACGCAGCCGATCCGCGATTTTATCGCCTCGGATCGGCCGTTTCTCGGGATATGTCTTGGCCTGCAGATGCTGTTTGAGAGCAGTGAGGAGTCACCCGGCGTGCCGGGGCTTGGAGTGCTGAAGGGCTCTATTGCCAGAATTCCGGCGGGCGAGGGACTCAAGATCCCTCATATCGGTTGGAATTCGCTTTCCCTGCGCCAGACAGGAGGCTTGTTTTCCGGTCTGGAAGCAGAGCCGTACGTATATTTTGTCCACTCCTATTATCTGCACGCGGATGATCCATCCATCGTATCCGCACAGACGCAGTACGGTGTTTGCATTGATGCGGCTGTCTGCCGCGGTTCGCTCCATGCCGTTCAGTTTCATCCGGAAAAGAGCGGAAAAACGGGACTTGCCATGCTGAAGAATTTTGCTGCTCTGCTGTAAGGAGGGGGAACGACTATGTACGCGAAACGAATTATTCCCTGCTTGGACGTGAAAGACGGCCGTGTTGTCAAGGGTATGAGCTTTGTGAATCTGCGGGATGCGGGCGATCCGGTGGAGGCTGCCGCAGCGTATGACAGACAGGGGGCCGATGAACTGGTTCTGCTCGACATACTGGCTTCACACCAGGCGCGCGGAACCATGATTGACATTGTCTCCCGCGTGGCTCAGCAGGTGTTTATTCCCTTTACGGTTGGCGGCGGTATTCGCTCCGTGGAGGATTTTACCGTTTTGCTCCGCGCCGGGGCGGACAAAGTGTCCGTGAATTCTGCGGCACTCAAAAATCCGGAATTGATCACGGAAGCAGCAAATAAATTTGGCAGCCAGTGTGTTGTCTGTGCGATTGACGCGAAACGGTGCGCACAGGAAGGGTGGACGGTCTATCTCAACGGGGGACGAATTGACACGGGCCGCGACGCCGTAGAATGGGCGGTGGAGGCGGAACGCCGTGGTGCGGGTGAGATTCTGCTGACAAGTATGGATTGTGACGGACAGAAAACAGGTTACGATCTGGAGTTAACGGCTGCCATTTCCGAGCGTGTCGGTATTCCCGTCATCGCATCCGGAGGCGCCGGTGCCATGGAGCATTTTGCCGATGCATTTACAATCGGGAAAGCTGATGCAGTCCTGGCGGCCTCACTGTTCCATTTTGGAGAGATTACCATTCCCCAGCTGAAGGAGTATCTGTCTGAAAAAGGAATTCCCGTGCGAAGATAACCGGCGGGAATTTCTGCTGAAATTATAGAATTAAAGAAAACAATCGCAGTCGGCAAAGAAATTGTGAAACAAGAAAACCGGGGTTGTTTTGAGTGTCCCTTGCTCAAATCAGCTCCGGTTTTTGTACAATACCGTTTTTGCAGGAGATCTTTTCTCGTGTGCTGCAGAGAGATTATATCATTGGGTGATAAGATGGAAGAGATTGCCGGATACCGGGGCGCACAGCGAGGGTATCGCGGTCTTTTTCACTTTTTCTCCGCATACCTATGTATCATTTAGGAGGTGTCGGAAATGAAGGGAAAAAGAATTGCGGCTTGCCTGCTGGCGGCAGTGACGGCGATTGTATCATTTTCGGGAAGAGTGCAGGCTCTTTCTGACAGTGAGCTTCCCGCTCCTTCAGCTGTCTTGATGGAGGCATCTACCGGGAAGGTGCTGTATGAAAAGAACGCTCATGAACAGCGGCCCTGTGCCTCCATCACAAAGGTAATGACCCTGCTGCTTGTGATGGAGGGACTTGACAGCGGACAGATTCATCTCGAGGATATGGTTACGGCCAGCGAGCATGCAGCTTCCATGGGTGGATCTGATATCTGGCTGGAGCCGGGCGAGACGATGAGTGTGGATGATTTGCTGAAAGCCACGGTGATTGTGAGCGCAAACGATGCGGCCGTAGCTTTGGCGGAACACCTTTGCGGCAGCGAGGAGGCCTTTGTTCAGCGTATGAACGAACGTGCCGCGGAGCTTGGCATGACCAAAACCGTGTTTAAAAACTGTAACGGGCTTGACGAGGATGGACATGTAACGACGGCATATGACATTGCCCTGATGTCGCGGGCACTGATTGCGCATGAGAAGATCTTCGATTACACGCAGGTATGGATGGATGAGCTGCGGGGAGGAAAGACTCAGCTCGTCAACACCAACAAGCTTCTCAAAACGTATTCCGGAATCACCGGTCTGAAAACCGGCACCACGGGAAAAGCGGGAAGCTGCATGACGGCGACAGCCGAGCGGGATGGTATGAGCCTCATTGCCGTGGTACTCGGCTGCGACACGACTGACAACCGTTTTTCCGCAGCTTCCACTCTGTTGGATTACGGCTTCGCGGGATGGACTCTGACGGTGCCTTCTTTGCCGCCTGTTGCGCTTGATCCGATTGAGGTGGAGTGCGGTATGAACAATTCCGTGGATGTGAGCGCGGAAACCATTCCCGGCGTTGTTGTGCCAAAGGGAAGAGAGGGGGACGTCGTCTGCGAAGCGGTTCTGGAAACACTTCTAACCGCTCCGGTTGAACAGGGGCAGACAGTGGGGAAAATTACCTGTACGCTTGATGGTGAAACGCTGGCAGAAATCCCGGTCTGCGCCGCTTCTGCGGTGGAAGAGCTGACGCTTTCCTCAGCTTTACAGTATTTGCTTCGCGCGGTGGTTTGCTTTTAGATGGGCGGCGGCAACAGAATAGAAATCGCTCCAGCCGCGAGCGGTAAAGCAAAAGAAAAGGCCGGGCACAGGACGCGAAATGCGGTGCGGCTTCCCAGTGGGGAGCGAATTAGCACCGACCGGGGCGGCGGCGGAGACCCAGGCTCAGCCTGGTGAATGGCGGCGACGGAATAGATGCCGCCCTCAATCGCGAGCGGCGAGGCAAAAAGAAAAGGCCGGGTACAGGACGCGAAGTACGGTACGGCTCCCCAGTGGGGAGCAAATTAGCACCGACCGGAGCGGCAGCGGAGACCCAGGCTTAGCCTGGTGAGTGAGAGAAATGAAAAAAATATAAATTGTAGCTCAATTCCTTGCAAATGCTCCTGATTTAGTGTAAAATGAACATACAATATTTCATGCTAAATTAGGAGGAATGAATATGGCGATTAAGGTGAATGTCAAACACCTTTCCAGCTTTCTGAATGATAATGAGTTTCAGGCAATCGCGCCGCAGGTGAAGCTTGCGCATGACACGCTGCATAACGGCACAGGTCTGGGTAATGATTTTATCGGCTGGGTTACGCTCCCTACAGACTATGACAAGGAGGAGTTTGCCCGCATTAAGGCGGCTGCCAAGAAGATTCAGTCGGATACCGACGTGTTCATCGTGATTGGTATTGGCGGTTCATATCTGGGCGCCCGCGCTGCGATTGAGTTTCTGAAGTCTCCAAACTATAATACGCTCAAGAAAGATACGCCGGACATTTATTTCACCGGAAACAGCATCAGTTCCACGGCGCTGGCTGAGATTCTGGAGCTTTGCGAGGGACGCGACGTCTCCATCAACATGATCTCCAAGTCCGGTACGACCACGGAGCCTGCTATCGCTTTCCGTGTGCTGCGCGAGCTTCTTGAGAAGAAATATGGCAAGGAAGAAGCCAGAAAGCGTATTTACTGCACTACGGACAAAGCAAAGGGTACCCTGAAGCAGCTGGCTACGAAGGAAGGCTATGAGACGTTCGTTGTTCCGGACGACGTTGGTGGCCGTTATTCCGTTCTCACCGCCGTCGGTCTTCTGCCGATCGCCGTCGCGGGCGCTGATATCGATGCGCTCATGGCCGGTGCACAGCAGGCACAGACGGAGCTTGCTAATCCGGATCTTGCTGTAAACGACTGCTATCGCTATGCTGCCGCCCGCAACATCCTGTACCGCAAGGGGAAAGAGACGGAGATTCTCGTCAGCTATGAGCCTGCTTTTACGATGATGAACGAGTGGTGGAAGCAGCTCTTCGGTGAGAGTGAGGGCAAGGATAACAAGGGCCTGTTCCCGGCGTCCGTTGTGTTCTCCACGGATCTGCATTCCATGGGCCAGTATATTCAGCAGGGCCGCCGCTCTCTCTTTGAGACCGTTGTGCTCTTTGACAAGGCGAAAAAGGATATCTTCATCGGCAATGATCCCGAGAATGTCGACGGCCTTAATTTCCTCGAGGGCAAGTCCATGGCATTTGTGAACGAAAAAGCGTTTGAGGGAACCGTGCTGGCCCATACCGACGGCGGTGTTCCGAATATCGTGCTGCATGCTCCCGATTTTTCTGAGCAGACCCTGGGATATCTGATTTACTTCTTTGAAAAAGCCTGTGCCATTTCCGGATATATGATGGGGGTAAATCCGTTCGATCAGCCCGGTGTGGAAAGCTATAAGAAGAATATGTTTGCTCTGCTTGGCAAGCCCGGCTATGAGTCGGAAAAAGAAGCTCTGGAAAAGAGACTCGGGAAATAAGAATTGAAAAACCCTCCGTATTTACTGCGGAAATAAATAAAAAGGGGAGTTTCCAAATGATTACACTGATTGTTGGCAAAAAGGGATCCGGAAAAACCAAGAAGCTGATTGAGCGCGCGAGCCAGGCTGTGAAAAACACGAACGGCAACGTGATCGTCATCGAAAAGGGTTCCAAACTGACGTATGATCTTCCCCATGAAGCTCGTCTGATTGACACCGACGCCTATAAAGTATCCGGCGCTGACGTGTTCTTTGGTTTTGTCAGCGGCATTTGCGCTGGCGATTATGATGTGACCGATATTTTCATTGATTCCACGCTGAAGATTATTGGCACGGACATGACTGTTTTTAAGAGCTTTGCTGAGAGACTCAACACTCTTGCTCAGGAGTCCAACGTGAAGATTACTCTTCTGGTTTCCGCGGATGCTTCCGAGCTTCCCGAGGGCATGAGCTCCCTGGCTGAGAACGTCTGAGACAAAACACCATGACTGCTGCCGGAGCCTGACTCCGGCAGCGTCTTTTTGTTCAATATTTTGTAAAGTTCTCTATTGACAAACCCCACCCGACCCGATATAATGTTTAAATGTAGCGCTGAGGTATGGATATGCTGCTTGATTTAAAAAGCCTTTTTTCCGGGGAGCAGGATACGCTTCCGTTTACCTGTGAATTGAGTCTTTCGGAGACGGAGTTTAACGGCGGTTATCCGTTTGTCACTCCGATTGCGGTGGAAGGAATAGCGAAAGCCGCTTATGGATCCGTAGAGCTCACAGCATCGGTTGCCTTTGATTATGAAGCGCCGTGCGACAGGTGCACTGCTTTAACAAAACGGCGGTATCATTATCAGTTTTCGCATATTCTCTCCGATTCTCCGGAGAAAGAGGAAGACGATGATGTTATCCAGATAGGGCCGGAGCGCACGCTGGATCTGGACGAGCTTCTCCGTTCGGATATTCTGCTTGAGCTTCCATACAAGTATTTGTGCAGTGAGGACTGCAAAGGACTTTGTGCCTCCTGCGGAAAGAATTTGAATGAAGGCCCCTGCGGCTGCAATCTGCATCAGGTAGATCCTCGTCTGGAGGTTCTTAAAAAACTGATAGATTAGTTCCAGATAATAAGGAGGTGCTGACGATGGCGGTACCAAAGAGAAAAACATCCAGTGCAAGACAGAACAAGAGACGCTCCAATGTCTGGAAGCTGAGCGCTCCGGCTCTTGCCAGATGCCCGAAGTGCGGTGAGCTGAAGGCCCCTCACAGAGTCTGCGACGCTTGCGGCTACTATAACGGCAGGGAAGTCATTAAGAAGGAAGCATAAGCTTTCTTTTCATTGCGGAAAATGGAGAAGGAGAGATCCTTCTCTATTTTTTTGTCCGGATGTATCTTTCCCATGTCAGCAGGAAGGGGAGACAAAACGTGCCTGTCACTATTTTTTCCGTTCACGAGGACAGTCCTGCCGCTCATGCCGGTATTCTGCCCGGGGAGACACTTTGTGCCATAAACGGCAATGAAATATGCGATATTCTTGACTATCGTTTCTATGAAACGGAGAAGGAGGTCGTTCTTTCTCTGCGCAGCAGCGAGGGCATTGCCCGGGAAGTGAAGCTGCGCAAGGGGCAGTATGAGTCTATCGGGCTGGAATTTGAAACCTATTTGATGGATCGTCAGCGTTCCTGCCGTAACCGGTGTGTGTTCTGTTTTATTGATCAGCTGCCTGACGGAATGAGGGAGAGTCTTTATTTCAAAGATGATGATTCCAGACTTTCCTTTCTGTTCGGGAACTATATTACATTGACCAATCTCAGTCAGCGCGAAGCGGATCGCATCGTGAAGATGCGGATTAGCCCGATTAATATTTCCGTGCATACGACAAATCCGGAGCTGCGCTGCCGGATGATGGGCAACCGTTTTGCAGGAGATTCCCTGCGATATTTGTATCAGTTTGCCGAAGCAGGAATTCGTTTGAATTGCCAGCTGGTGCTCTGTCATGGTTGGAACGATGGGGAAGAACTGGAGCGCACACTGGGAGACTTGCTGCCGCTTTATCCGGCGGTACAGAGTGTGGCTCTTGTTCCGCTTGGTGTGACGCGTTTTCGCGAAAAACTGACGCCTTTGACACCGTACTCCCGGGAAACAGCTCTTGAGGTGGTCCGCGCGGCCGAACGCTGGGGAAATACCATGGTGGAACGCTGCGGGGAGCGTGTTTGCTACGCAGCGGATGAGTTTTATCTCAAGGCCGGTCTCCCTATTCCCGAAGCTGCTTTTTACGGAGCCTTCGACCAGCTTGAAAATGGGGTAGGATTGATCGCGAATTTCCGTGAGGAATTTGAGTTTGCCCTTGAGGATTTTCCCGGTGATGACAGAGAGAGGTCTTGTACGTTGATTACCGGCGTTTCTTTTGCTCCGTTTTTGGATGAGATTCTTGACGGACTGCGAAGAAAATGCCATAATTTAACATGCAGGGTTCGTGCAATTCGAAATGAGTTTTTTGGTGAAAGCATCAATGTAGCGGGCCTTGTAACGGGGCAGGATATTCTCAGGCAGCTGGAGGGGATACCGCTCGGCGAGCGGCTGTTTTTACCCTCTACCATGCTGAGGCACGAAGGAGATGTTTTCCTGGACGACGTCTCTCTCGCCGACCTTGAGCGGCGCCTTGGTGTTCCGGTTGTCGTTGTTCCTGACGATGGCGGTGAGCTGCTCCGATTGATCATAGCATAAAGGAAGTGAACGGGAATGGCAAAACCTATTGTCGCAATTGTTGGCCGTCCCAACGTCGGCAAGTCGACTCTTTTCAATAAGCTGGTTGGCACACGCCTCTCCATTGTCGATGATACGCCGGGTGTTACAAGGGATCGGATTTACGGTGAAAGCGAGTGGAGAAACCGCCGCTTTTCTCTTGTGGATACGGGCGGTATTGAGCCGAAAACCAATGATGTGATCCTCGCGCAGATGCGCACCCAGGCACAGCTGGCGATGGACGCTGCCGATGTGATCGTACTGGTAACCGACTTGCGCACCGGTGTTGTTGCTACGGATCGGGAAATTGCCGCGATGCTGCAGCGAAGCGGACGGCCTATTGTACTTTGCGTGAATAAATGCGATACCGTAGGAGAACCTCCTGCAGAGTTTTACGAGTTTTATAATCTCGGTTTGGGTGATCCGGTTGCGGTTTCTTCCGTGCATGGCCATGGAACAGGCGATCTTCTCGATCGGGTGTTTGAATATTTTCCTCCTGAGGAGGAAGGGGAGGAGATCGAGGGCGAGGAGATCCGCGTAGCGGTGATTGGAAAGCCGAACGTGGGCAAAAGTTCTTTGATCAACTATATTTCCGGGGAAGAGCGCTGCATCGTTTCAGATGTTGCCGGCACGACACGTGATGCAATTGATACGTCGATTGAGAACCGCTTCGGGAAATTTACCTTCATTGACACGGCAGGCTTAAGGCGCAAGAGCAAGGTGGAAGATTCGATTGAACATTACAGTGTTCTGCGGGCACAGATGGCGATCGATCGTTCCGACGTCTGCGTTATTATGATTGACGCCGCGGTGGGCTTCACCGATCAGGATTCCAAAGTAGCAGGCCTGGCGCATGAGGCGGGGAAGGGCTGCGTGATAGCAGTCAACAAATGGGATGCCGTTGCCAAGGACGACAAGACCATGCAGGAATACCGCAAAAAGCTCGAGAACGATTTTTCCTTTATGCCATATGCGCCGATTGTTTTTATTTCCGTTAAAACAGGACAGCGTGTGGATCGACTGTTTGAACTGATCAAGCACGTGGCAAACTCCAACTCTATGAGAATTTCGACGGGTATGCTGAACGATGTTTTGGCACAGGCAACAGCGCGTGTTCAGCCCCCCACCGATAAAGGGCGACGTCTGAAAATTTACTACATGACGCAGGCTTCGGTACGTCCTCCGACGTTTGTATTTTTCGTCAATTCCGAAGAGCTGTTTCATTTCTCTTATCAGCGATATCTGGAAAACAGAATTCGCGAAACCTTTGGTATGGAAGGGACCCCCATTCGTTTTATCATTCGTGAGCGTGGGGAGAAAACGAAGTAAATTTTCAAAAAGAAGGGCTGGGTGTTTGGTTTGTTGAACATTCTGTTGGTTGGACTTCTGGCTGGAGTAATTGCGTATCTCCTGGGAAGCATCAGCTTTTCCATCCTTTTTACGAAGCTTTTTGCCCACAGGCAGGATATCCGATCCATGGGAAGCGGCAACGCCGGTACAACAAATGTGCTGCGCTCCGTTGGCGCCAAGGCGGCGGCGTTTACCTTCATCTTTGACTTCGCAAAGGGAATTCTGGCGGTTTTCATTGGCCGTCTGCTCTTCACATGGATGACTACGTTCACCACCATCGAGGGCGTCGGCGCCGGAGAGTTGGTGCAGTATGGCGCTTATATTGCCGGTTTTTGTTGCGCTATCGGCCACATTTTTCCCATCTTCTTTGGTTTTAAAGGGGGAAAAGGGGTTCTCACCAGCTGGGCTATTATTGCTTTGATCGATTGGCGCGCCTTTGTGTTGGTGATTATCGTTTTTATCATCGTGTTTCTTTGCAGCAAAATTGTGTCCTTGGCGTCCATCTGTGCCGGTTCTTCCTTCCCGATTTTCACCCTGATCCTCAATACGTATGATTACATACATCAAAGCTCCGCTGCAGGTTCCACAACGTTGTTTTATGTCGTATTCAGTGTGGTGATTGCTGCGCTGCAAGCTTCCATTCTCGTATACAAGCACCGTGCAAACATTCAGCGTCTGCGTGCGGGTGAAGAGAAAAAAATCACTGTGAAAAAGAAAGGCTGACAAAGCCTGAACAAAAAAAGGACGAAACCGCACGTTGCTGTGGGTTCGTCCTTTTTTATAACTACTGTCATCCTCTTTTCGGAAAACTGTGCAATGCCGGAGAATGCTCTTGTCAGGGGGAATCTGAAGTTTCAGAAATATATATCTGTTTTTCCGGTCGGAGAATGTGCTGCTCAGATAAGAACGGCCGAAAAGAGGGGAGAAACGTTTTGAAGAAAAAGAAAAAAGGATCTCCGCAAGCGAAGATCCTGTAATTCTTCGGTTGTCTCGATCAGACAGCACGGGTAACCTTGCCGGAACGCAAGCAGCGGGTGCAGGCGTAAACGCGCTTCGGGCTGCCGTTCACGATCGCCTTGACGCGCCGAATGTTCGGCTTCCAGGTTCTGTTCGTCCGTCTATGGGAATGGGACACCTGAATGCCAAAAGCAACATCCTTGCCACAAATTTCACACTTTGCCATGTCTGCACCTCCTTTGAGGACGATATCATAGGATTACAACATTCGTATTCTATCAGGTTTTATGAAGAAAAGCAAGCCCTTTTTTGATTTTTTTACAGCTTTCTTTCTCAAAGGAGAGTCAAATGGGGATGGAATCCAGGAAATCTCTTGTTTTTGGATCCTGTCTATATTATAATAAATAGGACTTGGAGCAGAAATCAACGTGCTGAAACGTGTTGTTTCTGCCGGGAATCATGGTTGAGAGATACAAAGAATGTGTGGTTTCGACCGAAAAACGCTGAGATCTCTTTGCCCATGTTGCCCACAGGCGCTTTCCATGCATAATTTCGGAAAATGCAGGGAAAAATTTTGCCATCCAGGCGGAAGGGTTGTTTGTATGCTGATTGATGCAATTCGCAGTATCATGCGCGGGCAGGGCGTGGATTTGCCGAGCCTTCTGATGCAGCTGCTTGCCACAGCGGCTATCCTTTTTCTGATTTTGCCGCTGCACGAATACGCACATGGCCTTGTTGCTTATAAACTGGGGGATCAAACCGCGAAACGGTATGGACGTTTGACGCTGAATCCGCTTGCGAGTTTGGATCCTATGGGAACGCTCGGAATCGTGCTTTTCGGAATCGGATGGGCTAAACCTGTGCCGGTGAACCCTATGAATTTCCGTAATCCGAAGCGCGACATGGCTATCACGGCCCTGGCGGGTCCGGTCAGCAACATCCTGGCGGCTTTTGTCGGTGCGTTCCTTTACAATCTTTTGTTTTGCTTTGCCGCTGTGATTCCCGGGAATGTTCTGATAGTGCTGAATGTCTTTTTCTATTATTATATTTCGATCAATCTTTCTCTGGCGGTGTTTAACCTTCTGCCGGCTCCGCCTTTGGACGGTTCGCGTATCGTGGCGGCATTTTTGCCGAACAGGATGGCGTATCAGTACTACCGATATGAGCGCTATATCGTTCTGATTTTGTTTGCCCTTCTGTTTATCGGTGCGCTGGATCCGGTCCTGTCCTTCCTGCACGGCCATTTCTGGAACGCTGTGATGTGGCTCGCATCGCTGCCGTTTGAAGCGCTCGGCCTTTTGTGAAGGAGGGGTTTCTTGGACGCATTATCCTATCACATCGGCACGTTTGACGGTCCGCTGGATCTGCTGCTGCAGCTTCTTGCTAAAAATAAGCTGAACATTTGCGATATTTCCATTTTGAGTATTGTGGATCAGTATGTGGCGCAGGTGGATGCCATGCGGGAACAGAATATGGATGTTTCCAGCGAATTCCTGGAGATGGCGGCTCGTCTCATTGAAATGAAATCCGCCTTTCTGCTGCCGAAGCACGAGGAGGCCGAGGAGTCCCGGCAGGAGCTTGTGGGCCGGCTGCTGGAATATCAGGAGTGCAAAAGAATGGCCGGACTTCTTGCGAAACAGCTGTCGTTCGATTGTTTCGTTCGCGCTCCCGAAGAACTGGAGCCGGACAAAACATATCACCGCAGCCACGATCCCAATGAGCTTCTGACAGCATATTTCAATGCCACCGGACGAGGAAAACGCCGGGTACTTCCTACGCCGGGCGCATTTGCGGAGATTGTGGCGCATCGCATTGTTTCGGTTTCCTCGCAGATTGTTTCTGTTCTGCGCAAGCTGTGGAAGGGCGATCGGCTGTCTTATTACAGCCTGTTTGAGGGGAAAACGGAGCGTTCGGAACAAGTGGCCACTTTTTTGGCCGTGCTGGAGCTTGTGAAGGCACATCGGGTGCAGATCGAAGGAACGCTTGGCCATGAGATGATCCAGATGAGAGGAACGAGAGAAGAATGGAGATCCGAAAGCTCCAGGGAGCAATAGAAGCCATTTTGTTTGCAAGCGGCGAGCCTGTGCCGGAAAGCCGGCTGTGCGAAGCGCTGTCGCTTGACAGGAATACCGTCAGAAAGCTGATGCAGCTTTTGATGGACCGATACAATAAGCCCAGAAGCGGCATTACCATTCTGAAAATGGAGGACAGCTACCAGATGTGCAGCAGCGCACAGTTTGCCGATCAGGTGCGCAGTGCTCTGGAATTGCGGAGAAACACTCCTCTTTCTCAGGCTGCCATGGAGGTTTTGGCTGTGGTGGCATACAATCAGCCGGTAACGAAGGCATTTGTTGATCAGGTTCGCGGCGTTGATTGCGGCGGAGTTATGGCGACGCTTTCGGCCAAAGGGCTGATTGAAGAACGCGGACGCCTGGAACTTCCCGGCCGTCCTCTTCTTTACGGAACCACGGAAAACTTCTTGAGATGTCTGCATATCTCTTCCCTGGAGGAGCTTCCTCCGCTGCCGAACGAGTCGGAGGACAACGGGGAAAAGGAAGAAGTGCAAGGATAAAGGAGAGGGGAGGGGATCCGCTTGCTGATTGCAGGTGCGATTGTGTTGATTATTGCCCTGCTCCTCGCCTGTCCTGTAACGGTAAGCGGCGAATACGAGGAAGAACTTTCGGTGACGGTACGGTATCTTTTTTTCCGTATTCGCGTGCTGCCGCAGCAGGAAAAGAAAAAAAAAGCTGCCGGCGGCCAAAAACAGGAAAAGAAAAAAGCGCAGGCGGAGCAGACGGAGGAAACAAAAAACAAAATTCGGGAAATACTGAAGAAAAAGGGAGTAAGCAGCCTTGTGGAGCTTCTTTCGGAAGCTGCGTCGCTTGCCGTTTCCGTTCTGAAGCGCTTTTTCTCCCATGTGCATATTTCCCTTTTTGATCTGTTTCTCCTCGTCGCTGCCGAGGACGCTGCGGAGACGGCTGTTCTCTATGGAAAGGTCTGCGGATCGGTTTATACGGCTGCAGGCGCTTTTATGCAGGCCTGTG
>ULVH01070387.1_pt1 | contig 13589 bp, 9 predicted proteins | sample 1959261 | NCBI WGS metagenome assembly ULVH01 (sample SAMEA4835781, study PRJEB28245) | human gut metagenome | biome: gut microbiome; material: fecal sample | place: Denmark | collected 2008
CGCTTGTCACCTGGTTCCCCGCCCCGGCCAGTTATACGGGGGAAGATACTGCGGAAATCTCCTGCCATGGCGGCATGCTGGTGACGGATCGCCTGCTGAAACGCCTCTACCAATGCGGGGCCTCCCCAGCGGAACCGGGAGAATTTACAAAAAGGGCCTTTCTGAACGGGCGCATGGACCTGACCCAGGCGGAAGCCGTGATGGATGTGATTTCCGCCGGGAGCGACCTGGCTCTGAAAGCCGCGCAGGCCCAGCTGGACGGAGGAATCGGCGCCCAGGTGGACGAACTGAAAGACAACCTGGTTCACGTGCTGGCCCACATTGAGGCCTATATTGACTTTCCGGATGAAGACATTTCCCCGGACACCGCCTCCGATCTGCTGGCGCGCCTCCGGAGCATGGAGGAAAAACTGGCCGCCCTCCTCAAAACTGCCGAAGGCGGACGCCTGCTGCGGGAAGGCATCCGCACGGCGATCGCCGGACCTCCCAACGTGGGAAAATCCAGCCTGCTGAATACCCTGCTGGGATATGACCGGGCCATTGTCAGCAATATTGCCGGTACCACGCGGGACACGGTGGAGGAATCCATTCAGCTGGCCGGGCTGGCCCTGCGGCTGATTGATACGGCCGGCGTCCGCGAATCTTCCGACGTCATTGAACAGGCAGGCATTACCCGTACCAACAGGGCGCTTGAAACTGCGGATCTGGTTCTGGAAGTGGCGGATGCCTCCACGCCCCGGATCAAAGACTTCCCCGCCCCTGTTCTCACCGCGCCCCGGCTGCTCATTCTGAACAAGTGCGACCTGGGAATCCATCCGGACTGGAAGGCCGTGCCCGGCATCCGGTTTTCCTGCGCCACCGGGGAAGGAAGAAAGGAATTGGAGGAAGCCATTATCCAGGCCTTTTCCTCCTCCCTGCCCGGTGAAACGGGCAGCTCCCTGGTAGCCATCAATGCCCGGCACCAGCATGAACTGGGCCTCTGCCGGGAGCATGTCCGGCTGGCTTCGGAATCCATCTCCCGCCAGGAAAGTCCGGAATTCACAGCCCTGGAACTGAGAGAGGCCCTGACGCACCTGGGAGAAATCACCGGAGCTGTGGATACGGAGGACGTGCTGGGCGCTATTTTTTCCTCCTTCTGCCTGGGGAAATAAAGCTCCGGAAAATCCGGGCATCACCATTCAACAAACAGCTCTTATCTTTTTATCATGCCTCCTCCCGCCGTCAAATCCGTCCGCCAGATCATTTATTACCAATATGCCAAAATCATTGCCTCCTCCTCCGGTTTTGGAAAGGCTCATTACGGCATGATTATGAGCAAGTGGAAGGATCTTTGCGCAGGGACCATACATTGGTCTTCCTCCGTACGCGAATGGGTCAGGGAAAGGGAACATCCCGGGGAATGTATTTATTGCGGCGGAAACAAGGATTTGACCACGGAGCATATCCTGCCGCGCGCCTGCGGGGGAGAAGATATCACGGACAATGTTGTCAGGGTATGCAAGTCCTGCAATTCTTCCAAGGGAGGAAAACGGCTTTACGAATGGAAAGGATTAAAGGAAAAGGATAACCACCACCGTATCGCGGAAGGAAAATACCTGAAGTACCTTTATTCCCTTCATGAAAAACGGGGAACCCTGGACGTAACAAATGTGCGGGAGCTGTGCCCGCATTGCAACATGCGCTCCTGCTGTGAACGGGACGGGACGGTGGAGAAGCTCTCCGTTTATTGCATAGAAGGATGTTTCCACAAGTAGCGCGTATTACCGGCCGCCGGGCTTCCCGGAAAAAATTTCCTTTTCCTCTTCCTCCAAGGCTTCCGGCTCCGCATCCGAGGTGAATAACGGAATGTAGGAAGGCAGGTTCCAGTTCCAGCGGATGGCCGCCAGGCGTACGGAAAGCGTGACCATGAAGCCCGTCACGAAGCAGGTGGAAGAATCAATTCCGGCATAGTAAAGCACCGCGTACGCCACGCCTCCCAGCAGGGCCGCGGTGGCGTATAGTTCTCCGGGACGGAACACGTAGGGAACGTTGCCGGTAAGCACGTCGCGCAACAGGCCGCCCGCCACGCCGGTACAAATGCCCATCATCACGGAAACAGTGGGCGTATAGCCGTGGAGATAGGATTTTTCCGTGCCGATCATGCCGAAGAGGGCCAGAACGATAGCATCCGCCACGCGGATAGTGCCCATGGGAGGCGGATATTTCTGGGCCACATAAAAGGTTGCCAGACTGGTGACGACGGAGGCCAGGACAAAAATTTCCCCGGAGGGGAGCGTCCAGTACACCGGTATGTCCAGCAGGATGTCACGCACGGTTCCGCCGCCCAGCGCAGCCAGGGTGCCGCAGACAATCACGCCGAACAAATCCATTTTCACCCGCGAGGAAGCGATGGAACCCGCCAGGGCTCCAATAATCGTGCTCATGATTTCACAGGTGGAGAGGAACATGGCGGGAGGAACAGGAAAAGAGGCATATTCAGCAGACCCGTATCCACGGCAGGCAGGAGTCCTGGCTGGCGCAGAACAGGGAGGTGGAAGCCAGCCCCATGTCATGCAGGGTATCACGCATCAGGCTTTCTGCCAATGCCGGAGAATTGCTTTCTGCGCTCAGATGGGCCAGCACCACGTTTTTCAGGGCTCCATGAGCAATCCGCCTCAGCAGGTCGCACGCCTGCCCATTGGAGAGATGACCGTGCGCAGAGGCGATGCGCTGCTTCAGCGGCCAGGGCCTTCTGGGAGTGGCCGCCAGCATGTCCGGATCATAGTTTGATTCCACCACCAGGCTGTCCACCATGGCAAGGTATTCCGCTATGCAGCCGGGAGCCTGCCCCGTATCGGAAATGAAACCCAGGCTGGACCGCTCCGTTTCAAATTTGAATCCCACCGGGTCCACGGCGTCATGGTAAGTGGGGAAGGGAGTAATGACGATATCCCCTATTCTGAAAGACTGCCCCTTTTCAAAATAGGCCCAGGGAGCCTCCGGCGCTTTTTCCTGGACGCACATGGCCGTATGGCGTGTGGCGTAAACACGCACGGCATGCTTTCTGGTGAACTGGTGCACGCCTTTCATGTGGTCCGCGTGTTCGTGGGTAAGCAGAATGGCGTCCAGCTCATCCGGCTCCACTCCGGCGGACTTCATCTTATCCCGCAGCCTGGCGGCGCTGAACCCGGCATCCACCAGCAGGACGGTTTCCCCCGCCCTGACAATGGTGGCATTTCCCCCGCTGCCGCTGCCCAACACGCAAAACTGCATCATGCGCGGAATATAATACCGCCCCCGGAAGGGAGCAAGAACGTATCCATGCTTTTTTTATGACATGGGCACATGAAAAAATACTTTTTTCCAGTACGGGGTTGACATTTCAGGTGCATTAAAGTGTATTGAAGTCACTACGTAGTGTACTTGCATGTGATGAGCAGTGTATCAGACAACCTTTTTGGTGCATACACGCACAAGCTGGACCCCAAAAACCGGATTGCCATTCCGGCCGAATGGAGGCCCTCCGAAGGTTGCGCCCTGCTCCTGTTATCCGGCCGGCGCCTTGATTTGCCGACCGTCAAAGCCTATACGCGGGAAAAATTCCAGCAACTCATTGACAAGATAGAAACAACGCCCGGCTACACGGAAGCGCAAATCGACCTTTTCATCGGCAAATTATACGCCAACTGTGTGGAGGCTGTCATCAACGCCCAAGGCAAGCTGCTGATACCCAAACAAATGTGCGAACACGCACAGCTCAGTTCCTCCGTCCGGCTCGCCGCACGGAGAGGATATTTCGAATTGTGGGAACCCTCTCTCTACGAAGAAGTTTCCCGGCGTGAAAACGCCAGCATCTCCGACATCAACCAATCCTACGGCATTCTCTAGCTTTCCTTCATGCCCCCAGACTCCTCCATTACGCCCAATCCCCAGGCACGCCCCTGCGCAACGCTTGCATTGCGCCCGGGCTGGCTTGCTTCCGGCCTGGGCGTCGGCGCCAGAACCGGGCTGCATGCGGAACTCACGGCTTATTCCATCGTTTTCTGGGGGCACGATGCCCTTCCGGCGCAGGATATGGTTGCCTGGCAGCAGGAAAAGGCGCGCCTCATGGCGGAGATGTCCCTGGCCGGGCAAAAGGGCGCCTATGGCAAGCTGGGCGCATTGTCTTCCGGCCTGAACCGGGCTTTTGACGACCATATTGAGCTTTCTTTACGCGCGGGCGCGGGTACGCACGTCCGCACGGAGGAGGTGCAGGCCCTGGCAAACGGGCTCGCGGAAGAAACGTCCTGCCGCGTGCTGGCGTGGAGCGTCTGCCGCAACCATGTGCATGTGATTGCGGAGCTGACGGAGGAAAAAGGAGTGGATGAACTGGTCTGCTCCTGGAAGGCGCTGGCCCCCTCCATGAACTGGGAAGACGCGTACCACACGGAAGCCCTAAAAGCCCGGGAAGCCGCGGCCAGGGTAGACGCCCTGATTTCCGAACTGGGGGATGACGCCGCTGCCTCCGTTGATGCGGAAGCGGACGGGGCAGACTCCGGAAACGGCTTCCGGCACATTACCGTGCTGCTGCATGAGACGGTGGACATGCTGAAGGCAGGACCCGGCAAATTCATCGTGGACTGCACGCTTGGCGGAGGCGGCCATACGGAACTTCTGCTGGAGCAGGGAGCCACTGTCTGGGGCATTGACCGCGATGCGGACGCCCGCCGCGCCGCCATGCTCAGGCTGGCGCGCTTCGGTTCCCGTTTCAAAGTGCTCGCCGGCAACTTCCAGGACGTGGAAAGCATTCTTTCCCAGCAGGGGGTTTCCCGGGTGGACGGGCTGCTGGCGGACCTGGGCGTTTCCTCCCACCAGCTTGACACCGCCTCCCGCGGCTTTTCCTTTAGGGAAGACGGCCCTCTGGACATGCGGATGGATACCCGCGCCGCTCTCTCTGCCCGGAACCTGGTGAATGAGGCCCCGGAAGAAGAAATCGCAAATATCCTCTGGCAATTCGGCGAGGAACGCGCTTCCCGCGCCATTGCCCGCGCCATGGTGAAAGCCCGTGCCCAGGCACCCATCACCACGACCGCACAGCTTGCCCGCATCGTGGAATCCGTCCTGCCGCGCAAAGGAAGGCAACACCCCGGCACCCGCACGTTCCAGGCCCTGAGAATAGCGGTCAACGGCGAGCTGGATGCCCTGGACGCTCTGCTGGATTCCTCCGTGCGTCTGCTCGGGCAGGGGGGGCGCATGGCCGTCATCACCTTCCACAGCCTGGAAGACCGCAGGGTCAAGCAGTTCTTCGACCTCCGGAGCCGTCCGGAAATAGACCGCCCGGAATGGCCGGCACCCCGTCCCAACCCGGATTACTGCTTCCGCCCGCTTTCCCGCAAACCCGTCACTGCGGGAGAAGAAGAACTTTCAACCAACCCCCGTTCCCGCAGCGCCAAGTTGCGCGGCGTGGAAAAAATCATCTGACCATCTCTCTTCCGCCACCGCCATGAAAAGATTCAAACAGCGTTTCACCGGCCACCAGATCAGCGTGAGCATGATCATGTGGCTCATTGCCTTCGCCGCCCTCACCTGCGGAGCGGGCATCACTTATGCCGTGCTGAAAAACGACCAGATCCAGGTCGCGCGCGACATCAAGCAAATGAACGAAGAGATCGCCTCCTGCGAACTCACAAAGGAATATTACCGTTCCAAGACTTCCTCCCTGACCAGCCGCTGGGCCATCCGCGACAGGCTGGCCCAGGACAAGTCCAACCTGCAGCCTATCGAGCCCTCAGCCGTAGAATACATTTCTTCCGAAAACGCCTCCCGCATCGCTGCGGCAGGCCATTAACTGCGTTGAGCCGTTCATGATCACGATCACGAAGTCCAGATTTGCCAGAAGAAGCCTCGTCCTGTGCGGCCTGGCGGGCGCGGCGGTCATCTGGCTGATGTTGTCGCTGGTCAATCTCCAGCTGGTTTCCCCCCGGAAAACGAGCGGCGTTTCCAGCGGCGGCATTATTGAACGGGAGGTTCTTTTGCCCCAGCGCGGCCGCATCATGGACGCCAATGAGGAAATCCTCACCAGCAACATGCAGAGCTCCGAGCTGATTGCGGACGGCTATCATCTGAACGACCCCAAGACCATCAGCTGGGCTCTGGCCTATTCCAAGGCCGTCCATTCCCCGTTCTGGGAGAAAGCCGCAACGGATAAGGAAAAGGAAAAGCTCGTTTCCGGCTTCCGTAGCAAGATTCTGGGCCAGGCCGCCAGCAAAAAGGACGGCAGCAAGGAACATAATCTGGCGAAAATCCTGCTGGAAGAGCCTGAAGACGGACCGGAAGGGGTAGATATGGCCAGAAAAAAGCTGGAAGAGCTTTATGAGCCGGAGATGGTGAAAGAATACGTGCAGGCGCACCTGGAATACGCCGCCAAAGTGATTGCCCCTTTCCTGCCGGACATGAGCGTGCAGGACATCATCAACACGGTGGAAAAAGACGGGGCGATTCCCAAGAAGCGCATCGTCATTGCCAAAAACCTGTCCGAGGAAAAAGCGGAACTGCTGCGGCAGGCTATCCAGAACGCCCGCGTCCAGGGGTTCCGTTTTGAGACCTCCTCCAAACGCGTCTATTCCGTGCCGGAATGCATGGTGCATATTCTGGGCTACATCGCCCAGACGAAGGACAGCGGCCCCCGGCCCATAGCCCTTTCCGGCCTTGAAAAGCAGCTGGACGACCAGCTGCTGGGCCACAACGGCATCAGGGAATACCGGAAAGACAGCCGCGGGCGCATCATTCCCTCCGCGGATTCCCGCTTCAAGGATGCCGTGGACGGGCTGAACGTGCGCCTGACGGTAAACATGGAATACCAGACGATCGTGGAGGAGGAGCTGGACGCCGCCATCTCTTTTTACACGGACCAGACCCACAAACCCCGCGGCTGCATTATTGTGGTGGAACCCAAGACCGGCAGCATTCTGGCGATGGCCAGCCGGCCCCACTATAATTTAAATACGCGCGAGGGCCTTCAGGAAGGCGCCTACCATTTCGCCGTGCAGTCCCTGTACGAACCCGGTTCCACTTTTAAAATAGTTTCCGTCACATCCGCCGTGGACAGCGGAAAGGCCACGTTCGACACCATGATCAACTGCACCCCTTATCCGGTGCCCGGTTCCCGCCCCGTCACGGACGCCCCCCGTTCCTATGGCGGCCTGACCGTAGCGGGCGTGCTGAAAAAATCCAGCAACCCGGGCGCCTTCCGCATTGCACTGAAATCGGGTTGGCCCACGTATAAAAAATACTTTGACCTGTACGGATTTTCCTCCAAAACGGGTATCGACCTGCCGGGGGAAACCAACAGCCAGTGCCAGGACGGCAGCAATTTTGTCAACTTTTCCCGCATCAGCTTCGGCTACTCCCTGATGGTGTCCCCCCTGCAGGTCGCCATGGCTTATGCCGCCATAGCCAATGACGGCGTGCGCATGCGCCCCCGGCTGGTTGACGGCATTTATGTGGATGACAGGAACTTCCAGCCTTCCCCCCCCGTGGAGGTATGCCGGGTCATGAGCGTCAAGACGGCCCGGGACCTTCGGAACGCCCTGTTCCACGTTACGGATCTGGACGGGACCGCCAAAAGAGCGCGGGTTGAAGGCTATAACGTGGGAGGCAAAACCGGAACCGCCCACAAGGTGAAGCCTACAGGCGGCTATTTTGAAAACCGCTACACCGTCTCCTTTGTAGGAATGCTCCCGGTGGAGGACCCGGCCTTCGTCTGCCTTGTCGTCATTGACGACCCCACTTCCAAGCATTGCCATCCCGGAGGCGGAACCGTATGCGCCCCGGTCTTCCAGAAACTGGCCACCCGCCTGGCGGCCGCCATGAACATTCCTAAGAACGTCCCTTCCGCAGAGGTAAATAAAAAAGCCTCCCGTGCCCAGGCCTCTTCCACCTCATCCAAACCGCCGCGCAGATAATCCCGTCATGAAGCTACTTACCTTACTCAAAGACCTTCCCTCCCATACGCTCACCGGCTCCCCCCAGGTGAAAATCTCCCATCTGGAATGCGACAGCCGGCGCATTCTGCCCGGTTCCTGCTACATTGCCCTGAAGGGAACCCGGGCGGACGGCCATGAATTCATCCCGGAGGCCATTCGCCGCGGAGCATGCGCCGTCGTCGCGGAAACGCCCTGCACGCAGGAAGCCAGGGAAGCCGGAGCCAGCTGGGTGGAGGTGAACGACTCCCGCCTGGCCGTCAGCCTGATGGGCGCGGCCTGGAACGGACGCCCTTCCCGCCACATGACCATGATCGGCGTGACGGGGACGAACGGAAAAACCACGACGGCCTACATCGCCCATTCCCTGCTCAAGCAGTCCTGGCTGCGCGCTGGATTGATCGGCACCATCGCCTATGACAACGGGGAGGAAATCACTCCTTCCACCCATACCACGCCCGGACCGCTGGAACTGGAACACCTGCTGAAGGAAATGTATGAAAACGGCTGCCGCGGCGTCTCCATGGAGGTCTCTTCCCACGCGCTGGACCAGGAACGCGTGGCCGGCATCAATTTCAACGTGGGCATTTTCACCAATCTGACCCAGGACCACCTGGACTACCATCACACCATGGAGAATTATTTCCAGGCCAAGGCGAAATTGTTCGAACAGATGGCACAGGACACCAAATCCCGGCGAAAACCCGTGGCCGTCATCAACATCGACGACGCTTACGGCCGCCGACTGGCGGAAATGTTTTCCGGCCGCATGACCGTAAAGACCTACGGGTCCGCCCTGGGGGCGGATTTCCGCATGCTGGTGCACCACGCCACCGCCAAAGGCAGCGAGTACGAATTGGAATACAAGGGGAAAAGCTACCTGGTCCGTGTCCCCCTGATCGGCAAGTTCAACATGTACAACAGCCTGGCCGCGCTGGCCGCCGTCATTTGCGCCGGCATCCCCGTGCGGGACGCCATTGCGAACCTTCAGAATATTCCGCAGGTCCCCGGCAGGCTGGAACTGTTCACCCACCCCGGAGGCGCCCAGATTTTCATTGACTACGCCCACACGCCGGACGCCCTGGAAAACGTCTGCAAGACGCTCAAGGAACTGTGCTCCCGCCGCCTGATTACCGTGTTCGGCTGCGGCGGGGGCCGGGACAGGGGAAAACGCCCCCTGATGGGAGCCGCTGCCGCGCGCCTGTCAGACGCCTGCATCGTCACCTCCGACAATCCCAGAAGCGAGGAACCCCTCTCCATCATCAGCCAGATTGCGGCGGGCATGCCGGAAGGCAGATACGCCATCATCCCGGACCGGGCCAGAGCCATTGCCACGGCCATCGAGCAGGCCCGTCTGGGGGACATCGTCCTCATTGCGGGCAAGGGCCATGAAAATTACCAGGAACTTTCCACCGGCCGCATTGATTTCAGCGATGCCAAGGAAGTGCGCCGCAACATGTTCATCAAGGAACGGGAAGAATTCCCCCAGGCATAACACGTTATTCCGTCTTTCTTTCATGATTTCCCTCACGGCACACGGCATCAGCAACGTCATCGGCGGAAAACTGGTCAGCGGCCCCTTCGACAGGGTCGCTTCCGGCGGCGTGTGCACGGACAGCCGCCATTTGCCGCCCCATGCCGTTTTCTTCGCGCTGGGGGGAGAAAAATTTGACGGAAACCTGTTTGCCCCGGAGGCATCCCGTACTGCGGCCGCCGTCGTCGTCAGCCGTGTGGAGGAAGGCATGGACCCCTCCTGCGCCGTCATTCTGGTGGAAGACACGCTGGAAGCCCTTCAGAAGCTGGCCTCCTGGTGGCGTTCAGAGCTTACCCTCACCGTCATCGGCCTGACCGGCTCCAACGGAAAAACCTCTACCAAGGATCTGACGGCCTCCGTTCTTTCACAGGGGTTCCGCACCATCGCCACGCAGGGCAACCTGAACAACCACATCGGCGTCCCCCTCAGCATCCTCCGGGCCACCCCGTCCGACGAAGCCGCCGTATGGGAAATGGGCATGAACCACTCCGGGGAACTGGCTCCCCTGTGTGAAATGACGCGCCCGAAAATCGGCATCATCACCAGCATCGGCACCTCCCACATGGAATATCTGGGTTCGCGGGAAAACATCGCCCGGGAAAAATGCACGTTGGCACGCTGCCTGCCGGAAGACGGCTTCATGATTTTTCCGGCGGACTGCGATCATGCGGATATGATCCGTCAATCCACCCGCGCCGCCTGTATTGACTGCGGCATTGGCGCCGGAACCGTTCGCGCGGAAAATCCCGTCTCTACCGAGAACGGGACACGCTTCATCCTTTCCATCCCGGATTTCTGCCGGGAAGAGGTGGAATTGCCCGTCCACGGCCGGCACATGGTAACCAATGCGCTTCTGGCCGCCGCCGCCGGCTGGGCGGCAGGTCTTGCGAAAGAGCAAATCGCCTCCGGCCTCAATCAGGCGCGGCTCACGGGCGGCAGGCTTCACTGCACCCGGATCAACGGCATTCTGGTAGTGGATGACACCTACAATGCCAACCCGGATTCCATGCAGGCCGCCCTGCATACCGTAGCGGGGCTTTCCTGCACCGGCAGACGCTTTGCGGTGCTGGGCAGAATGGGGGAACTGGGCGCGTTTTCCGAGGAAGGGCACGTTCTGGTGGGCCGCACGGCGGAAGAGCTCCGTCTTGACTGCGTCGTCAGCGTAGGAACGGATGCCGCCCGGATTACGGACGCTATTTCTCCGAATGCCTTCACTCAAAGCCTGCATTTCGGCTCTGCGGAGGAAGCGGCAGAATGGCTCCGCAGCCATACGGCGCCGGGAGACATCGTCCTCTTCAAAGGCAGCCGCCTCGCCCGGATGGAGCAAGTCATGAACCTCACCTTTCCGCCACAGTAAATTTTATGCATTCCGTTATTGAACAGTTCAGCCCCTCGGGGGCATTTGCAGAACCGGCAGGGAGGGCCCTCCTGGCCTGCCTGGTTTCCTTTGCCCTGACCATGATATTCGCCCCGCGGGTCATCCGGGCGCTGATTTCCCTGAAAATCGGCCAGCCCATCAGGACGGCAGAAGAGGTGCACAAGCTGGCGGAACTCCACGGGGCCAAGGCGGGAACGCCCACCATGGGCGGCGTGCTGATCGTAGGGTCCATGACGGCGGCTACCCTGTTGTGCGCCAGAATGGGCAATCCCTTTATCATTGCCTGCCTGATCGTCACCCTGGCGCTGGGCCTGCTGGGATTCCGGGACGATTACCTGAAGGTGGCGAAAAAAACCTCGGACGGCATTTCCGCACGTAAAAAACTCCTCGTCCAGTTCCTGGCCGGCCTGGCCGGCGTCACCTTCCTGTACCTGTACCCGGAAGGCAATCCCCGCGTGGAACTTCACGACTACATATCCTCCCTGTTCATTCCGTTCTATGGCCAGGTGAACCTGCCATGGTTCGTTTATATTCCTTTCGGCGTCGTGGTGGTCATGTCCGCCTCCAATGCGGTGAACCTGACAGACGGCCTGGACGGCCTCGCCTCCGGCTGCTCCGTCGCCACGGGCATTACTTACGCCATCATTGCCGTCCTCTGCGGAAGCTGGCTGACGGCTGATTCCCTGGATATTCCCTTCCACCCCGGCGCGGGAGAAATCAGCGTCTTCATGATGGCCCTGGTAGGGGCCTGTCTGGGCTTCCTGTGGCACAATTGCTACCCGGCCAGGGTATTTATGGGAGACACCGGCTCCCTGGCCCTGGGCGGAGCGTTCGGCATGGCTGCCGTCTGCACGGCGCAGGAGCTTCTCTTTATCGTCATCGGGGGCGTCTTCGTCATGGAGGCCGCGTCCGTCGTGCTGCAGGTAGGCAGCTACAAGCTGCGCCACGGCAAACGCATCTTCGCCATGGCTCCCATCCACCACCATTTTGAACTCAAAGGCTGGAAGGAAACGCAGGTGATTGCCCGCTTCTGGATGATCAGCCTCCTGCTGGCTTTCCTGGGCCTTTTCCTGATTACCACCGCCTGACAAACCACGAACATGCAGCTCAATAACCTCAACATCGCCGTTCTGGGAGCGGGAAGAAGCGGACGCGCCGCGGCGCGCCTCGCCATAAAGCATGGCGCACGGGTATGCGTGTTTGACGCTTCCTCCTCCATTGACGGATGGCCGGAAGACATTCCCCTGCATACCGCTGCCACGGAGGAAGACGGACGCGCCTTTCATGCGGATATGGTGGTCATCTCCCCCGGCATTGAGACGGATAGCCCCTTTGTCAAATCCTTTGGACGGGAAGGCGTGGAAACCATCGGTGAAATGGAGCTGGCATGCCGCTTTTACCATGGCCGCATCATCGCCATCACCGGAACCAACGGCAAAACCACCACCACATCCCTGGTGGAAAAGATTTTGCTGCGCGCCGGAAAGACCGCCGTTGCCTGCGGCAATTACGGCGTGCCGGTAGCGGAAATCCTGCTCCGGGATTCCGTGCCGGACGTGCTGGCACTGGAGGTCAGCTCCTTCCAGTTGGAAACCATCCGCGATTTTCACCCGGATGTGGCCGTATGGCTCAATTTTGCGCCGGACCACATGGACCGCTACAAATCCGTGGAGGATTACCACCGCGCCAAACTCCATATCTTCGACAACCAGACGGAAAAAGACCTGGCCGTCGTTCGCTCTGGGGAACGGCTTCCGCACCTGAAAGCCTCCGTGCTCACCTTCAGCCCGGAAGATCCGGCGGCTGATCTTTATTACCGCGGACCGTTGATCCTGGAGGGCGGCGCTCCCCTGCTGAACCTGGAAGGGACCACCCTGAACCAGCGCCATAATGCGGAAAACGCCATGGCCGCCGTCCTGGCATGCCGCCACCTGGGCATTCCCGCAGAAACAGCCGCAGAAGTATTGAAGGAGTTCGCGCCCCCCGGCCACCGCTGCGAAACCGTCCGCACACTGGACGGCGTGCTGTGGCTGAACGATTCCAAAGCCACGAATCTGCATGCGCTGGAAGCGGCTCTGAAATCACAACATTCCCCCGTCATCCTGATTGCCGGAGGCAAGGATAAGGGGCTGGATTACGTACCCCTGTGGCCCATGCTGAAAGAAAAAGTGCGCGCCTGCGTGGTATTCGGCCAGATCGCGGACCAGCTCCAGCACGCTTTTTCCCCTGCGGTCCCCACGGAAAAAGCCGCAGATGTAGAGGCCTGCGTGGCGAAAGCACGCTCTCTCGCCCGGCCGGGAGACACCGTCCTGTTCTCTCCCGGCACTTCTTCCTTTGACATGTTCACCGGTTATGTTCAGCGCGGCCAGGCCTTCAGGGACGCGGTGAACGCCCTTCCCCCCCTTTCCTGACAATTCACCAGAAAACGACCATCATGAAAACGACCAAGACACCTGATCACAATCCGACCGGACGCACCCGTCCGAAACGCAAAATGGGCACCGTACTCCGCGCCAAACTCAGCAAATACCGCGCCCGCGTCTCCGAATTTGAAGATGACGCGCCCAGCAGCACCGTCGTGCGCTGGCTCGTCGTCCTTCTTCTTCTTCACCTTCTCGTCATCGGCGGCGTTTACGTCCGCAGCACCTGGTTCAGAAACACGGCGGAAACCGTAGAAATGGCAGCCGCCCTGCCCGCGCCGCCCACCGTCCCGCAACGCCCCGCTCCCGCAGCGCCC
>ULVH01026609.1_pt1 | contig 13581 bp, 8 predicted proteins | sample 1959261 | NCBI WGS metagenome assembly ULVH01 (sample SAMEA4835781, study PRJEB28245) | human gut metagenome | biome: gut microbiome; material: fecal sample | place: Denmark | collected 2008
TCGCTGATTTCCCACGCTTCTCCATAAGCTGTTTCCCGGTCGGGCAGTTCCCGTCCCAGCATGGTTCTCATGCTCTGGCCGCCCCAGATGCGCGGCTGGTAGATGGAATGGAATCGAAAAGGCTGCATGGTTGTAGCGGAAGCGTAGAATATCTTTTATGGACGGGCAAGCAAAATGCCCACAGGGTTTCCTGTGGGCATGGAGAGAGAGGAAGACGGAGAATTGCCTGTTATTTGATGGATTCCCAGACAATGCCGATTTCGTCAAATGGCACGTGTTCCTTGTTCTTGTCCGGTTTCGGAACGCCGTAGTTGGTCCGGAACAGGGACAGGATGGGAGCTCCCGTTTTAGGATCCTTGCTCATGGGGGCCATTCCAACTTCTTCAAGCAGAAGAGTCATGCCGAATTCCCCGCCGGGAATTTCGCTGATCAGAATCTCAATGGGATAAACATTGCCTTGCTTCACTTTGAAGGATTTGCCGGCAACCACGCCTCCCATGGTCCGGTTCCAGTGGCCGGAAGAGGAGTATTTGTAGAATGTAACAGGAGGGACATTGATTCCGGCTGTTTTGAGCTCTTTTTTCAGGTCGTCGTAACCGGGCTTGTTTTCCATGGCTGCAATCCATTTGGTAGATGCTGTCTGTTTTCCTAAGGAAGCCTGGAACCACCCGTAGTCAAATACGTTTTCATTGTTGAATCGTACGGCAATAACGTCGTCGCCCGCTCCCACAAAGCGGAATGTTCCGGATTTCGGCGCGCGCACTTTGCCACGATAGATAGCAATCCATCGGCTTGGCTTGACTTTGTCCGCACATCCGTAAGCTTTCGGAGCTTCATTGGCGGATGTCCGGGGTACGTAAAATTGGGCGGCGTACAGCTGCTGGGGAGATTTATAGAAACGGTTTAAATCTTTTTCATCCCAACCGTGGGTGACAAAGCGGGAGAGGATGGAGCAGAACTGGTCTTGGGACAGGTTGGTAGGACGTCCGCCAGGAGTCTGCTTGGTGTCGTAAAAGGTACCTACCAGCGTGCTTCCGGAGGGTTGGGACGTACCGAAAGCAGAGGTGGAGTCTCCTAGGTCGGGGCCGAAGCCGTCCCCCATGCCGAGGGCGGTTCCCTCCTCCAGCATGACAGGTTCATCGGGCGGGTCAATGTCGATCTTGGGGAGGCTCACCGGAGCGGCGGCCGCTGCCACCACGACCTTGACGGGCGTCTCCGCATGGGAGGAAGAGGAAGTTTCCCTCTGTACTTCCGGCGGCGGAGGCGTATCCGACGGCGGCGCATCGTCCGGCGTGATGTAGCCGACGACTTTGGGTTCTTCCGGAGGGGCGATGATGATGGTCAGGGAGTAGAGAATGGCTCCTGCCAAAACGACGGAGAGAATGGATGTCGCTAATGCGGCAATATAATTTTTCCGCCTTTCCTTGCGCAGGGTTTCCACTGCGTCTTCCGTGGGTTCTATATGAAGGCTCATGCATGTATGATAGCACAAGAATCCCATATGTTGAGTAACATGAAGATAACAGGGATAACATGTCGGTAACAAAAAAGGCGGCCTTGCCGTCCTTTCTCCGTATGGGCTTTTCAGCGTTTCCTCCGTCTTTCCGTTCCTCCCGGTGCCAGCGCAATGGCAAGGGTGGAGCAGATGCCCAGAATCAGGGGATAATACAGGTATTTCATGATCAGCAGGGGAGAAACCTGGGAGATTCCGGCGGCCATGAGCATTTGAGCGCCGTAGGGGATGACTCCCTGAACCAGGCAGGAAAAGGTGTCCAGAATGCTGGCGCTGCGTTTGGGTGGGATATGGAATTTGTCGCTTATTTCCTTGGCGATGGGGCCAGCCGTGATGATGGCGATCGTATTGTTGGCCGTGCAGAGGTTGGCCAGGGAAACCAGCCCGGCAATGCTGAATTCCGCGCCGCGCCTGCTGTGGATATGGGCCGTAATTTTTCCGATAATATACGCGATACCTCCGTTGAAACGGATGATGGACAGCACGCCGCCGGCCAGCAGAGTGACGATGATCAGTTCTCCCATGCCGGTCATGCCGCTGCCCATGGCTTGGAACCAGGCCATGAAGGAGAAATACCCCATGCCGATGCCAATCAGTCCCGTTGCAAGGAGCCCCATGGTCAGAACGGTCATGACGTGGATTCCGGCCAGGGCCGTCACCAGTACGAGCAGATAGGGGAATACCTTCATCCATTCAATGGAGATATCCGCTGTGGAGGGGGACTGCACGTTCCATCCGAGCAGGATGTAGCAGGCCAGGGCCAGCAGGGCGGCGGGGAGTGCCACCTTTATGTTGGCTCGGAATTTGTCCCGCATGGCGCAGCCCTGCGTACGGGTGGCGGCGATCGTGGTGTCTGAAATGAAGGAAAGATTGTCTCCGAAGAATGCTCCCCCCACCACAATGGCCGTCATCATGCCGGCACTGACCTGCGTGGCCTGTGCCAGCCCTGTGGCTACGGGAGCCAGAGCGACAATGGTGCCTACGGATGTTCCTACGGAGAGGGAGATGAAACAGGAGGCGATGAACACGCTGGCAAGCAGCAGATTGTCCGGAAGAAGCCGCAGCGTAAGCTGCACGGTGGCGTCAATGGCTCCCATATCCCTGGCAGACTGGGCGAAGGCTCCTGCCAGCACGAAAATCCAGACCATCATCAGGATGTTCCGGTTGGCTACTCCGGAGGAAAACAGATCCACCCGTTCCGCCATGCTTTTTCCGCGGGTGATGAAAACGGCCCAGACAGCTGCCGCCATAAAGGCTACCGTGACCGGCACAGCGTAAAAATCCTGTACGGCTATGGAGATGACCAGGTAAAGCAGGAAGAAAACCAGCAGGGGGCTCAGCGCCCACAGGCTGGCTTTGGCGGGGGGCGTATCCTGGTTGTCCGGGGGGCTGGTCATTGGAGTGAGGGGAGCTGGCCGAAAAGTCAGTTGCCGTCGGCTTCCATCCGGCTCAGATACCACCGGTAAATGCGTTCCACTCCCTCTTCCAGCTCCACCCGGTGTTTCCAGCCCAGGGAGTGCAGCTTGGAGACGTCCGTCAGCTTGCGCATGGTGCCGTCCGGCTTGTCTGCGTTGAACGCCAGATTTCCCCGGTACCCTGCCGTAGCGGCAATCAGGCGGGCCAGTCCGCCGATGGAGATTTCTTTCCCGGTGCCGATATTGATGTGGCAGTTCCGCACTTCCCTTACTCCTTCTTGCAGCTGGCTGAAATCCACTTGCTCCATCACATGGACGCAGGCGTCCGCCATGTCTTCGCTCCACAGGAACTCGCGCAGGGGAGTTCCCGTACCCCACAGTTCCACGGAACCGGGGGTAATGCCGTATTTGGCCAGCACGGCCAGGATTTCCTTTTCTTCAGCCGTGCCGTCCACCTGTTCCACTGGGCGCGCGTTCAGATCTTTCCGCACGGCGTCCCAGTCTCCCTCCATCAGGCACTTGGCCAGGTGTATCTTGCGTACCATGGCGGGCAGCACGTGGCTGTTTTCCAGGTGGAAATTGTCATTGGGGCCGTACAGATTTGTAGGCATGACGGCGATGTAGTTGGTACCGTATTGCAGGTTGAAGCTTTCGCACATTTTCAGCCCTGCTATTTTGGCAATGGCATAGGGTTCGTTGGTGTATTCCAGCGGGGAGGTGAGCAGGGCGGTTTCCTTCATGGGCTGGGGGGCTTCGCGCGGGTAGATGCAGGTGCTCCCCAGGAAGAGGAGCTTGGATACGCCATGCCGGAAGCTTTCCCCGATGACGTTCTGCTGAATCTGAAGGTTGCGGAAGATGAAGTCCGCCCGGTAGCGGGAGTTGGCGATGATGCCGCCCACAAACGCCGCTGCCAGAAAGACGTATTCCGGCTTTTCCCGGTCAAAAAACTCCCGGACGGCCGCAGGGTCTTCCAGATCCAGTTCTTTGTGCGCCCGGCCAATCAGGTTGGAATAGCCTTTGTTTTCCAGGGATTTCCAGATGGCGGAACCGACGAGGCCGCGGTGGCCGGCCACAAAGATTCTGCTGTTTTTTTTCATCTCAGAAATGAACGGGAGTTTTTACGTATTTCATGTCGTGGCGCACCATGATGCGCACGAGTTCCTCAAACGGAGTGGAGGTGGGGTTCCAGCCAAGAAGGGTTTTGGCCTTGGTTGGGTCTCCCAACAGTTGTTCAACTTCGGCAGGGCGGAAATATTTGGGGTCCACTTCCACCAGAATATTGCCCGTCTTCCTGTCGCGTCCGCGTTCTTCCACGCCTTCTCCCTCCCATTCCAGCTCTATTCCGGCCTCACGGAAGGCCAGCGTGCAGAATTCCCTGACCGTGTGCATTTCCCCTGTGGCGATGACGAAATCCTCCGGTGTGTCATGCTGGAGAATCAGCCACATGCATTCCACGTAATCCTTGGCGTAACCCCAGTCGCGCAGGGCGTTCAGGTTGCCCAGGTAAAGCTTGTCCTGCATGCCCTGGGCAATGCGTGCCGCCGCCAGCGTGATTTTGCGGGTAACGAAGTTTTCTCCGCGGCGTTCGCTTTCGTGGTTGAACAGGATGCCGTTAACGGCAAACATATTGTAAGATTCCCGGTAATTCTTGGTAATCCAGAATCCGTATTGCTTGGCTACGCCGTAGGGTGAACGGGGATAAAACGGCGTGGTTTCCTTCTGGGGGACTTCCTGCACCAGCCCGAAAAGCTCGGACGTGGAAGCCTGGTAGATGCGGCATTTCTTTTCCATGCCCAGAATGCGGACGGCTTCCAGCATGCGGAGGGTTCCCACGGCATCCGTTTCCGCCGTGTATTCCGGTACGTCAAAGCTGACTTTCACATGGCTCTGGGCTGCCAGATTGTAGATTTCATCCGGCTGCACGGTCTGGATGATGCGGATGAGTGAACTGGAATCCGTCATGTCCCCGTAGTGGAGGTTAATCAGGCGGTTTTTCTTCATGTCCCGCACCCATTCGTCCAGGTAAAGGTGTTCGATGCGGCCCGTGTTGAAGGAGGAGGACCGGCGCAGGATGCCGTGTACTTCATACCCTTTGTCAATCAGGAACTCTGCGAGAAAGGAACCGTCCTGTCCCGTAATGCCGGAGATTAATGCGATTTTGCTCATATGGTGTGTCAGGTTGTTTGCTGGCGGGAGAGGTTGATGAAATAAAAGAAACCTCTCCCGGAGCCGCAATTCATGGGCTCCGGGCATAAATAACGCATTTTTCCCAGCGAGGCGAGGAAAATGCTCTGGTCCGTAGGAAGGGGGCGGAGCCGTCAGCGGGCATGTTGCCGCTTGCTGGCCGCAATCATTTTCCTGAAATTCCGGAACAGATACTGGGGGTCCCTGGGGCCGGGAGCCGCTTCCGGGTGGTATTGTACGCTGAATACGGGAAGCGTCCTGTGGGCGATGCCTTCCACGGTATTGTCATTCAGATTGATCAGCGTTATTTCCACGTCGTCCGGCACGGTGTCCGGATCCACGGCAAAACCGTGGTTCTGGGACGTAATGCTGATTTTACCCGTTTTCAAATCTTTGACCGGATGGTTCGCTCCACGGTGCCCGAACTTCAACTTGAAGGTTTTCGCTCCCAGCGCGTGGGAAATAATCTGGTGGCCCAGGCAGATGCCGAACATGGGCACTTTCCCAATCAATGCAGCTACTTCCCGGTGAATGTCCGTCAGCGTAGCGGGATCTCCCGGACCATTGGAAAGAAAGACGCCGTCCGGGTTCATGGCAAGCACTTCCTCCGCCGTCGTGTGGGCGGGAACTACGGTTACGCGGAAGCCGTTTTCCCTCAACTGGCGCAGGATGTTGTATTTAATGCCGAAGTCAAAGGCGACGATGTCGTATTCCGCAGGGGGCAGAGTTTTTCCCGTAACCAGCGCGTCCACTTCCTCCGGTGTCATGGGGTGGGAACCGATTTTATCCACGATATTGCAGCCTTCCATGGAGGGGGCGTTTCTGGCTGCTTCCACGGCTTCCTCCGGCGTCAGCTCCGTGGTGAGGCAGGCGCGCATGGCTCCGGCGGAGCGCAGATGCTTGGCGATTTTGCGGGTATCCACCCCTTCAATGCCGATGACGCCCTGTTTTTCCAGCCACGGGCCCAGGGATTCCGTGGCACGCCAGTTGGAGTGGACTTTCGCCAGTTCCGCCACCACAAAGCCGCTGACCTGCGCTTTACCTGATTCCCCGTCTTCCGGGTTGACGCCGTAATTGCCGATCAGAGGATAAGTCATGGTGACGATCTGGCCGCTGTAGGACGGATCCGTCAATACTTCCTGATAGCCGGTCATGGACGTGTTGAAGCAGGCTTCCCCCACTTCCGTGCCCGTGGCCCCGAAGTGCGAACCGATGAAGACGCTTCCGTCTTCCAGTGCGAGAATGGCTCTCATGGTGATGTAAGTATGCTTAGGTGGTGCGGGATTAAAGGTTTTGGGCGTGGTACTCCTGAATAGTGCACACCTGAAGATTTTTGTTCTTCAGCGCCTCAATGGCATTCACGCAGGCCTGCGCGGAAGCCAGGTTGGTGCAATAGGAGGTTTTGGCGGCAATGGCGGAGGAACGGATGATGATGTCGTCCGCCCGCGCGTCGTGGGAGCCGGGGGTGTTGATGATGAAATCAATATCCCCGTTTTTAATATGGTCCACGATGTTGGGGCGGCGCGCCTCGTTGACTTTGTAGGCGCGTTCGCATTCAATGTCGTGCTGGAGCAGGTGAATCATCGTGCCGCGCGTGGCGCACAGCGTGAATCCCATGTCCGCCAGCTGCCGGGCCATGTGAAGCACCCGTTCCTTGTCCCGGTCATTCACGGAGATGAAGACTTTGCCTTCCGTCGGCAGGGGATTGAATGCACTGACCTGGGATTTTGCGAAAGCGATATCCGGATCAGGATCAATGCCCATCACCTCTCCGGTGGATTTCATTTCCGGCCCCAGCACCACGTCGATGCCCGGGAAGCGGCCCCATGGGAAAACGGCTTCCTTCACGCAATAGTATTCCGGAGTGATTTCCCGGGTAAAGCCCAGTTCCGCCAGCGTTTTGCCGGCCATGACCTGTGCGGCCAGCTTGGCGAGGGGCTTGCCGATGGATTTGGAGACGAACGGAACGGTGCGGGAGGCGCGCGGATTCACCTCAATGACGTAAAGCTGTTCATCTTTTACGGCAAACTGGATGTTCATCAGCCCGCAGACGTTCAGTTTGCTTGCCAGCTCCTTGGAAGCCCGCGTGATTTCCTTGTGCATTTTCATGGAAATTCCCATGGCGGGAATCATGCTGGCGGAATCCCCTGAATGGATGCCTGCCGGTTCCACATGCTGCATGATGGCTCCGATGACGGCGCGTTCCCTGTCCGCGATGACATCCACGTCAATCTCCACGGCATTTTCCAGGAAGCGGTCAATCAGAACGGGGCGTTCCTCGGAAGCTTCCACGGCTTCATTAATGTACCGGCGCAGTTCTTTTTCCTCATATACGATGATCATGCCGCGTCCGCCCAGCACGAAGGAGGGGCGCAGCAGTACCGGGTAACCGATGCGCGCGGCAATGGCGGCAGCGTCCTCCACATTGGTAGCTGTTCCTGCCTCCGCCTGTTTCAGCCCCAGTTCTTTCAACAGGGCGGAAAAATGTTCGCGGTCTTCCGCCAGGTCAATGGCCCTGGGGCTAGTGCCGATAATAGGCACGCCGTGGGCTTCCAGCGCATTGGCCAGGTTCAGTGGCGTCTGTCCTCCGAACTGGACGATGACGCCGTCCGGCTTCTCCTGCTCGCAGATATGGAGCACGTCTTCCAGCGTCAGGGGTTCGAAGAAAAGCTTGTCGGAGGAATCATAGTCCGTGGAGACGGTTTCCGGGTTGGAGTTCACGATGATGGTTTCGTAGCCCATTTCCCGCAGAGCCATGGAGGCGTGCACGCAGCAGTAGTCGAACTCAATCCCCTGGCCAATGCGGTTTGGGCCGCCGCCCAGGATGAGGATTTTTTTCCTGCCTGTTTCGCGGGCTTCATTTTCATCTCCATAGGTGGAATAAAAGTAGGGGGTGTAGGCTTCGAACTCCGCGGCGCAGGTATCCACCAGCCGGTATCCGGGCACAATGCCCTGTTCCTGGCGTTCCTTCCGGATGTTTTCTTCCGTGGTTCCCCGGGCCAGGGCGATCTGCCTGTCGGAAAAGCCCAGCTTCTTGGCTTCCCGCAGATCCAGCTTGTCCAGGCTGTCTCCCGCCTTGGCCAGGTCCTGCATTTGTGCCAGGAACCAGGGATCAATCTGGGTAAGCTGCTGCACTTCATCCAGGGAAAATCCGTTGCTGAACGCCGTTTGAATCCAGAAAATGCGTTCTGCCGTGGGAACAACCAGTTTCCGCGTGATTTCTTCTGCGGAAGGCGCCTGCGGGGCCTTCGCGTCAAATCCCCAGCCCCAGCGTCCCGTTTCCAGGGAACGCAAGGCCTTTTGCAGGGATTCCTTGAAAGTACGACCGATGGCCATGGCCTCCCCTACGGATTTCATGGACGTGGTCAGGTGTTCGTCCGCCTGCTTGAACTTTTCAAACGTGAAGCGGGGAACCTTGGTAACCACATAGTCGATGGTGGGCTCAAAGCAGGCGGGCGTTTCCCGCGTGATGTCATTCCGCAATTCGTCCAGCGTATAGCCCACGGCCAGTTTGGCGGCCAGTTTGGCAATGGGGAACCCTGTGGCCTTGGAAGCCAGCGCGGAAGAGCGGGAAACGCGGGGGTTCATTTCAATGACAATCATGCGGCCGTTGGCCGGATTAATGGCGAACTGGATGTTGGAACCGCCCGTTTCCACCCCGATCTCCCGGATGACGGCAAAAGAAGCGTCCCTCATTGCCTGGTATTCTCGGTCCGTGAGTGTCTGGATGGGGGCTACGGTGATGGAATCCCCGGTATGCACGCCCATGGGGTCGATGTTCTCAATGGAGCAAATGACGACGCAATTGTCCGCGCGGTCCCTCATTACCTCCATTTCAAACTCTTTCCAGCCGATCAGGGACTCTTCAATCAGAATTTCGGAAACGGGAGAAAGATCCAGCCCCCGGGCGCATATCTCTTCAAATTCCGTTTTGTTGTACGCTACGCCGCCTCCCATGCCGCCCAGCGTAAAGGCGGGGCGGACAATCAGGGGAAAGGTGCCAATATCCCCGGCCACCCGGCGCGCTTCCTCCATGGTATGCGCAATGCCGGAACGCGGCACGTCCAGGCCAATGCGGAGCATGGCTTCCTTGAATAGGTTGCGGTCCTCCCCGCGGTCAATGGCGTCTGCGTTGGCGCCGATCATACGCACCTTTTCCCTTTCCAGCACACCGCTGCGGTGCAGTTCCATGGCGCAGTTCAGGGCTGTCTGCCCGCCCAGGGTCGGGAGGAGGGCATCCGGTTTTTCCCGGATGATGATTTTCTCCACGAACTCCGGAGTAATCGGTTCAATATAAGTGCGCGGAGCTGTCTCCGGGTCCGTCATGATGGTGGCGGGATTGGAGTTGACCAGCACTACTTCATAACCCTCTTCCCGGAGGGCTTTGCAGGCCTGGGTGCCGGAGTAGTCGAATTCGCAGCCCTGGCCGATGACGATCGGGCCGGACCCGATCACGAGAATCTTTTTGATGGAGGTGTCTTTAGGCATAATGGCGATGGAAGAATCCTGTAGTCCTGGACCGCGGATTTCCGCCGGGGGAATTAAGTGCCCGCCGGGCTCCGGAGGAAAGTTTTTTTACGGTCAATGACGCGGATTTTTAGAGCGTGGGGAACGGTGGAAAACGGAAGAGGAAGGAGGCCGGAACAAGGCGCGCCAAGGCTCCGGAGCCGTGCCTTCCCTGCGGGCAGAGGCTTGACCCGCGAGGGGGGCGGCACAACTCCGGAGCTCGTCGGTGCACCCACTAATAGATGAACAGCATTTCCCGGTACTTGGGGAGAGGCCAGGACCGGTCGTTCACCAGGGTTTCTGCGGCATCGACGCTGGTTCTCAATCGTGACATCGCGGCAAGGATGTCCTCATGGCAGCTCGTAAGCGCCGTCTCCAGGGTATCCAGGTCGGATACGATGGAATCCAGGGCGTCGCCCAGCTTGTCCGCCAGCTTCTGCAGGGCGGCGGTACCGTTGGTCCGCTTGGCTTCCAGCGCCCTGGAGAGCGCGGCAACGGTTTGCCCGTATTCGTTGCGCAGGGCGGGGAGGATGATGGTGGCCGCCATTTCCCAGGACAGGCGCCCTTCAATGCGGATGCGTCTGTGGTATTCTTCCAGGAAAATCTCAAACCTGGATTCCAGCTCCCGCCTGGAAAAGACGCCGTACTTTTCAAACAGGGCCACATTCTTTTCATTCACCAGGGTGTGAAGGGCCGTCATCGTATTTTTCAGGTTGGGGAGGCCGCGGCGTTCCGCTTCTTTCACCCATTCTTCCGAATAATTGTCCCCGTTGAAGATGATTCTCTTGTGTTCGGAAATCCTGCGCTTGAGCGTTTCCTGGAGCTGCGGCAGGAATGTTTCCGGAGCGAAGGAGGAAAGTTCTTCCGCCAGGGAATCAAGGGATTCCGCCACAATGGTGTTCAGGGTCATCATGGGGCCCGCGCAGGATTGGGCGGAGCCAGGAGCACGGAATTCAAACTTGTTGCCGGTGAAGGCAAACGGGCTGGTGCGGTTGCGGTCCGTCGCATCCCGGGGAAGAACGGGAAGCGTGTCTACGCCGATCTTGAGCGTATCGTTGCGCTTGCCGCAGCCGGAAGAGCCGTTGATCATATTCTCAATCACTTCATTGAGCTGGGCACCCAGGAAGATGGAGATAATGGCGGGGGGCGCTTCGTTTGCTCCTAGGCGGTGGTCGTTCCCGGCGCTGGCCACGGAATTGCGCAGCAGGTCGCTGTGCTTGTCAACGGCCTCAATGATGGCGGTCAGGACGGTCAGGAAAATGGCGTTCTGCTGCGGGTCCGAGCCGGGGTCCAGCAGGTTTTTGTTCCCGTAGGAAATGGACCAGTTGTTATGCTTGCCGGAACCGTTGACGCCTGCGAAGGGCTTTTCATGAAGCAGGCATACCAGGCCGTGCTTGCTGGCCTGCTGGCGCAGAACTTCCATCACCAGCATGTTGTGGTCGATCGCCAGGTTCACGTCCTCAAACAAAGGAGCCAGTTCAAACTGCGCGGGCGCCACTTCGTTGTGGCGGGTCTTGGCCGGGATTCCCAGTCTCCAGAGTTCCTGTTCCACGTCGCTCATGAAATTAAGGATACGGGGCTTGATGGAGCCGAAATAATGGTCTTCCAGCTGCTGGTGCTTGGCGGGAGGGGCGCCGAAAAGGGTGCGCCCCGTCTGGACCAGGTCCGGGCGGTTCAGGTAGAAGTTCTTGTCAATGAGGAAGTATTCCTGTTCAGGCCCCAGCGTAATGGTCACGTGTTCATCCGGAAGGCCGAAACTCTTCATCAGCTTCTTGACGGCATTGCCCAATGCCTGGCGGGAGCGCAGCAGCGGAGTCTTCTTATCCAGAGCGTCTCCCGTATAAGAACAGTAGGCGGTAGGGATGCAGAGCGTGGCTCCGTTCCCGTGCCTCTTGATAAAGGCGGGGCTGGTGGGGTCCCATGCGGTGTAGCCGCGGGCCTCAAAGGTGCAGCGCAAACCGCCGGAGGGGAAGCTGGAGGCGTCCGGTTCGCTCACAATCAGGTTTTTGCCGGAAAAACTCATGATGGGTTCCATTCCCTTGGGATCCAGGAAGGAATCGTGCTTCTCCGCCGTGGAGCCCGTCATGGGCTGGAACCAGTGCGTATAGTGAGTGGCTCCCCGTTCCAGAGCCCACTGCTTCATGGCGTGGGCTACATCCGCGGCAATATCCGCGTTCAGCGGAAGCCCGTCCTGGATAGTGGCCAGGAGGGTTTTTGCCGTGTCTTTGGGCAGGTACTTCTTCATCACTTCCGTGCTGAAGACATCCGCTCCGTAATAATCAATGCTGACCGGAGCGCTCTCGCTTGCTCCGCCCACGGGCAGGGAAGCGATGGCGCTGATGGCTTGTGTTCGTGTTGAGTCACTCATCATGGTTAACTGTTGTGCCTTTTCTCTAGCAAGAAGCGTGCCAACTTTTCAGATAAACTTTCGCATGAATGTGCTGTTCATTTTAATATATTGATTATTAGTTAGATATGGATATCCTGACGGAAGGGCTGCAAAAAAGGAAAACAGAGCTGCGAACGAGAATGGATTACAAAAATGTAAAACCGCAACAAAAGGATGATTACAAAAATGTAAAAAATTCTTCTTGGAAGAAAAATATTTTTTATTCCGCTGCCAAATGACCTGTTGTGCCGGAAGCCGCGTCAGGCTCTGTAAAACAGGGACAAAGCAGTTTGAAAGCGGGAAGATATGAAGTGTGGACAATATTGGCACGGTTTTTGCTGCAAATAAATCAGCTTAACCCAAACAAAACAGCAAACTGATGAATAGCGATCAATTTGAGACAGGCATTCCTGCGCCGCAGGGATTGTATGACTTTGAACAGGAGAGGGACGCCTGCGGCGTGGGCCTGGTGGCTGACCTGAAGAATGAACCGAGCCACAAAATCATTGAAATGGGGATTACTGTCCTCAAGAGGCTCATGCACCGCGGAGCCGTGGGTAGCGATCCGGATACCGGGGACGGCGCAGGCATTCTGCTGGCCCTTCCGGATGAATTCTTCCGCCTGGTTCTTCCCAACAAGCTTCCCGCCAGAGGCAAATACGGAGTAGCCATGATGTTTGGCGGATGCGGCCATGAAGAGGAATTGGAAGCCGCCGTTGCGGAAAACGGCGGCAGCGTGATTGCGTGGAGGCAGGTTCCCGTGGACCGGGACAGCATCGGCAAAAATGCCCAGCGCACGTGCCCCCTGATCCGTCAGCTGTTCATTGACGGCAGCGGTTTTGCGGACCAGGCGGAATTTGAACGCAAACTGTTCGTGATGCGCCGGGAAATGGAACGGCGCGTGGAAGGCTGTTATGTGTGCAGCTGTTCCAGCCGAAGCATTGTGTACAAGGGGCTGTTTCTCGGCACGCAGATTGAAGGATTTTATGGAGACCTGGCCAGCGAGCATTTCAAATCTCCCCTGGCCCTCGTCCACCAGCGCTACAGCACGAATACTTTCCCAACCTGGAGCCTGGCCCATCCCTTCAGGTATCTGGCCCACAACGGGGAAATCAACACCCTGCGCGGGAACCTGAACCACCTGAGCGTGCGTGAGCCGCATTTGTCCTCCACCCTGTTGGGGGATGACCTGCAAAAGCTGCTGCCTCTTATTCCCCCCGGTCAGAGCGATTCCGCCTGCCTGGACAACATGGTTGAGCTGCTGGCCGCCGCCGGGCGGGACTTGCGCCATGTCATGCTCATGCTCATGCCGCAGGCCTGGGGCGTCAACTACCATTTAGGGCCGGATGTACGCGGCTTCTTTGAATACCACTCCGCCATGATGGAGCCCTGGGACGGCCCGACCGCCGTCGTTTTTTCCGATGGTATCAATGCGGGCGCCATGCTGGACCGCAACGGCCTGCGCCCTGCGCGCTATACGCTGACCACGGATGATATTTTCATTCTGGCTTCGGAAACGGGCGTAGCTGATATTCCCGCGGAAAAAGTAGCCCGCAAAGGCCGCCTCCGTCCCG
>ULVH01018436.1_pt1 | contig 13344 bp, 8 predicted proteins | sample 1959261 | NCBI WGS metagenome assembly ULVH01 (sample SAMEA4835781, study PRJEB28245) | human gut metagenome | biome: gut microbiome; material: fecal sample | place: Denmark | collected 2008
CGGGGGCAATGCTGTACGTAGTAGTGGAGGAACTGATTCCGGAAATGTCAGAAGGCAGCCATTCCAACATCGGAACTGTCTTGTTTGCAGTGGGTTTTTCGGTTATGATGATTCTAGATGTTGCGCTCGGGTGACAGGAATCAGAAAGAATGGCGTTACAAATCAGGAAGGAAAAAAGAGCATGGCACTTCAGTTTATTTCAGGAAATAGTATATCGGACCGCACGGCGGTAATGTACGAGACAATCTGCGCACAAGCATGCAGACATCCAGATAAAAATTATATATTTCTTGTGCCGGAGCAGGCAACCTTGCAGGTGCAAAGAGAGCTTTCAGCCGTTCATCCAGATCATGTGCTTGGAAATATTGATGTTGTGAGCTTTGGCAGACTGGCACATCGTCTCTTGAATGAACAGGCAGGAAAGCAGGCAGTACTGCTTGATGATACAGGAAAGTCGATGATTCTTAGGCGAATTGCAGGAAAGGAAAAGCAAAGCCTTGAGGTATTTGGACGCAATTTAAATCAGAGCGGTTTTATTCAAGAGCTAAAATCAGTGATCAGTGAATTTAGTGCCTACAAAGTCACCTCAGAAGTTTTAGAGGGAGTTCTTCCAACGCTTGAAAAGCGTCCTGCTCTTCAAAAAAAGCTGCGTGATATTGAAAAGGTCTATACTTCATTTTATAAGGAGCTTGGAGAGGAATACTTAACAGCAGAGGAGCTTCTTGGCGTTTTGTCACGTCTTGTGCCGCAGTCAGAAAAAATTCGCGGAAGTATAATCATATTAGATGGCTTTACAGGTTTTACACCGCTGCAGTATCAGGTATTAGAGGAAATGCTCCAATGCGCAGAGCATGTTGTATGCGCTGTTACAGAGGATGAAAAGGGTGGCCGGGAAGAATTGTTCTCTATGAGCCGCGAGATGAAAAATAAGCTTTTGGCGCTTGCAAAGGAACATCATGTTTCATGTGAGGAAAAAAATCATCGTTACGTGACAAAAAAACGAAAAGTGGCTGAAGAGCTTGCACATCTTGAAAAGCAGCTTTATCAGGTACCGCCGAAATCATGGAATAAGCAGACAGATGCAGTTAATATTATTGCTGCGAAAAATCCATCAGAAGAGCTTGGTTTTGTACTTAGAAAAGTTTTGTCTCTTGTGCGCGAAGGATATGCGTACCGCGAGATTGCAGTAGTCGCCGGTGATTTGTCTGTTTATCGTGATGAAATTTCACATGTATTTGATCAGGCTGGCATTCCTTATTTTATCGATCAGAAAAAAGGATTAAATACACATCCTTTGATTCAATTTGTAAAAAAAGCTCTTGCTGTTTTAGAGGAGCAGATGAGCTACGACAGCGTGATGGCATTTCTTCGAAATCCATATGTAGTAAGCGATGAGAATACATTTGACGGAGACATTCTCTGTGAGGACTTAGACCGCCTTGACAATTATCTGCTTGCAGGCGGTATTGAGCGAATAAATAGATGGAAGCATCCTTGGGTTATGCCATATGACAATGCAGATGAAGAAGATTTATCACGTCTTAATCAGCTTCGTGAGCAGATCTTTAACTGGTTTGTGCCGCTTCGCACTGTCTGGGAAAAGCCTGATACAACTGTGCGCGAGGCTATGACATCTCTTTTTTCATTCATGCAGCAATTTGATATCGCATATAAGCTAAAAGTACAGCAAAAGGCTTTTCGTGAATCAGGAGAGAAATACTTAGCAAGCGAGTATGAGCAGGTCTATGCAAAGGTACTTGGTCTGTTTGATCAGATCGTAGAGCTGATGGGTGATGAAACATTAGAGGTGCGTGTGCTGTCAGATATTTTAGATTCCGGCTTCGAGGAACTTTCGGTCGGCTTCATTCCAGCTGCTGTAGATCGTCTCGTTGTGGGAGATTTGATGAGAACGAGACTAGAGCATATTCGTGTACTTTTTGTCATTGGCTGCAACGATGGACTGCTTCCTAAGCGCGCAGATAGAGGCGGCATTCTTTCAGATTATGACAGAGAGATTTTAAAGGGCGCCGGTATGGAGCTGGCGCTCGCAGCGCGCGAGGAAGTATTTTGCCAGCAATACTATTTGTATCTGCTTTTAACAAAGCCGTCTCAAAAGCTTTATGTCAGCTTTAGTGAGACGTCAGCAGACGGAAAAGCACTTCGCCCTGCTCATTTAAAAAATGTGATCACAAAGCTGTTTCCAAAATGTCAGACATATGCGGCAGAAGACGCGTATCAAAAACTAGAGGGACTGATGCAAAAGGAAGACGGTTTCCTGCTTCTTATAAATGGTCTTCGCAGCTACCTGGATGGCGAGAAAGAGATGTGGTGGCAGGAGCTTTATCGTTACTACATTGAGGATGAAGCTTTTAAAGAGCGCTTAGATATTATGCGCGAAGGACTTTTCTATGGCTACAAGACAGAAAAATTAGACAAGCAAATCGCAAAGAAGCTGTTTGGCGGTGATCATGAGATTTCTATTTCACGTCTTGAAAAATATGCAGCCTGTGCATATGCTCACTTTTTAACATATGGCCTTCAGCTAAAGGAACGTCGCCAGTTTGAGCTTGGAGCAGCTGACTACGGAAGCCTTTTTCATGCTTCAATCAGTCATTTCTTTGAGCTTCTTGAAAAACGTCATTTAAATTGGAGAGAGATTACAGACACACAGAGAAATCAGCTCGTCGAGGAGAGTGTAGCAAAGGCTATGGAGGAATACCAGACAACTGTTTTCGACAGCAGTGCGCGAAATAAATCCATGGCAGGACGCATACGACGAATGACAGACAGAACACTCTGGGCGCTTGGCTGTCAGTGGGAGCATGGTGCTTATGAGAAGACATGGCACGAGCTTGATTTTGGAAGAGCCGGCGGCAATGGCGTGACGCTTCCAGTCGAGGAAGGCTTAGAGCTGTCGCTTCGAGGAAGGATTGACCGTGTGGACTTTGCCGAGGAAGACGGTTCACTTTATGTAAAAGTCATCGACTACAAATCAGGAAGTACAAAGCTTGATCTTGGAAAAGTGTATTATGGACTGCAGCTGCAGCTAGTGCTTTATTTAGAGGCAGCAATGGCTATGGCGGCAAAAAGAAATCCTAACCGAAAGCTTATTCCGGCAGGAATTTATTATTACAACATGAAGGATCCTATTGTGTCAGGCTTTGATATGACAAAGGAAGAGATAGAAGCAAAGCAGCAAAAGGAGCTTAGAATGAATGGCCTTACAAGCACAGAAAAGGCATCGCTTCTTTTGATTGACGCAGAAGGCGGAAATGTCGTGTCTGGATTGGAGTACAAAAAAGATGGCAGTCTGTCCTCACGCGCACTTGTAGCAAATGCAGATCAGATGCATGAGCTTGGTCACTTTGCCAGAAAAAAAGCACTCGATCTGGCACGAGACATTTACGGAGGAAAGATTGACGCTTATCCGTATGAATATAAGAAGATGAATCCGTGTGAATACTGCGAGTATGGTTCTGTCTGCGGCTTTGATCTGCAGCTTGAGGGATGTCATTACCGCAGGCTTTCAGCGCTAGACAAGGATGAGGTATGGCAGGAAATTGCGCGAGAGGAAAATAAGCAGACAGACAAAGAGGAGAGGGAAGATGGCTGACAATATGACATGGACAAGTGAACAAAAGCAGGTCATTGACCTGCGTGACAGAAGCCTTCTTGTTTCAGCGGCAGCAGGAAGCGGAAAGACGGCAGTACTCGTACAGCGAATTATAGAGCGCATTTGTGATGAATCACACCCAGTTGATATTGACCGTCTTCTCGTGGTGACATTTACTAACGCTGCGGCAGGCGAGATGAGAGAGCGTGTGCAGGCAGCAATTGCAAAGCGTGTAGAGGAGAATCCTGACAATACTCATCTGCGCCGTCAGGAGGTATTAGCTGGTCATGCACATATTACTACGATTGACAGCTTTTGCTTGTCAGTGCTTCGCGAGCATTTTCAGGAGATAGAGCTTGATCCAGGCTTTAGAATTGCAGATGAGGGCGAATTAAAGCTTCTGCAGGCCGATGTACTAGAGGCACTTTTAGAGGAGGAGTACGAACAGGCAAGTGAATCATTTATTCATTTTATGGAGGCATATGCACCAGGAAAAGATGACGAGCGTGCCGTGCAGTTAATTTTGCAGCTCTATGGCTTTGCAGTGGCAAATCCGCGTCCAGAGGATTGGCTTAATCATTGTATTGAAAGCTACGGGGCAGAAAGCATGGAGACGCTTGAAAAGCAGCCGTGGATGTGTACAATGACAGAGCAGCTAAGGACAATCCTTTCTGAGACGGCAGCGCTCTATAAAAGAATGATCGCTGTCTGCAGGGATGAGGGCGGCATGGAAAGCTACGAGTCTGTCCTTTTATCAGAGCAGCAGATGATTGAATATGCATCAGAGGCATCAAAGTATGATGAACTTAGAGAACGTGTCAATCTGATCCGCTTTGGCAGCAAGCCGCGAAAGAAAAAGACTGATTCTTTCAGCGAGGATAAGGCAAAACGTGTTTGGGATATGAGAGAACAGGCAAAAAAGCAGATAAAATCGTTGTCAGAGGATTACTTTGCCGATGATGATGAGCGTCTTCTTCAAAAGCAGCATCTTGCGGGGGTACAGGTAAAGGAACTTGTGCGCCTGACACATGCCTTTCTTTTGCGCTACAGCGCAGCAAAAAGAAAGAAAAACCTTGTCGATTTTGGGGATCTGGAGCATTTGGCACTAAATGTGCTTAGCGAGAAGACACCAGACGGCGAGAAGCCAACTTTAGTAGCAGCACAGTATCGTGAAAGCTTCGAGGAGATTATGATAGATGAGTATCAGGACAGCAACTACGTACAGGAGCTGATTTTGACAAGCATTTCAAGGACAGATCCGCCAAATCTTTTCATGGTAGGAGATGTTAAGCAGAGTATCTATCGCTTTCGTCTGGCGCGCCCAGAGCTTTTTATGGAAAAATATGAGACATATACAAAAGAGGAGAGCACACATCAGAAAATAGAGCTTCACCAGAATTTTAGAAGCCGAAAAAGCGTGCTTGATTCAGTAAACTTTTTCTTCTATCAGCTTATGCATAAGGCAGTCGGAAATGTGGAGTACGACAAGGACGCAGCGCTTTATCCAGGTCTTGTATATGAGCCATGTGATACGTACCCGACAGGAGGAGCCACTGAGCTTATGCTTCTTGATCTGGAGGATGTGACAGAGGATAGTGATGATGATGTTAAGCCAGAAAATGATGATACACAGGCTGTCTACAGCAGCAGAGAGTGGGAAGCGGCAATGATTGCAGAAAAAATCCGCGAGATTACCGATCCAGAGTCTGGTCTTTATATCTGGGATAAGGAGCAAAGAACATATCGTCTGACAGAGTATCGTGATATTGCGATTTTGCTTCGTACTGTGTCTGGCTGGGCAGAGGAATTGATTTCAGTGCTTCTTTCAAAAGGAATATCAGCATCGGCTGATACTGGAAGCGGATATTTTAGTGCACTTGAGGTTCAGACTATCTTAAATCTGCTTGAAATTATAGACAATCCACTGCAGGATATTCCGCTTGCAGCGGTAATGCACTCGCCGATTGGCCATTTTTCCAGTGAGGAGCTAGCCATTATCCGCGCAGAAGAACCGCCGTCACAGTGTAAGCACCTTTATGATGCTGCCACATCATTTGCACAAAAATATAGTGATCCAGCCGATGCAAAAAACAAGGAAGGCTATCACGAGCTGGCAGGCAGACTTCGCACATTTTTTAATCAGCTTGAGACATACAGAAGAAAGAGCCGATATCTTTTGCTTCGTGAGCTTCTTGTCTATGTGTTAGAAGACAGTGGATACTACGAGTTTATAAGTGCAATGCCTGGCGCTGCGACAAGAAAAGCAAATCTTGATATGCTTCTTGAGCGTGCTGGTGCATTTGAAAAGACAAGCTATCAGGGCGTATTCCAATTTGTCCGCTACATCAACAGACTAAAGAAATATTCCGTTGACTATGCGTCAGCGCAGGAGCTTGCCCAGAATCAGGTGCGCGTCATGAGTATTCATAAGAGTAAAGGTCTTGAATTTCCTGTATGCTTTGTGGCAGGTCTTGGAAAAAGCTTTAACAAGCAGGATGTGAATGCGTCAATGCTGTTTTCTGTTGATTACGGCATTGCAACTGATGCAATAGATCCGACACTTCGCACAAAGGAGAGCACAGTCATGAAGCAGGCCATGAGAAGCCAGCTTATGATTGAAAATCTTGGCGAAGAGCTTCGTGTTTTATATGTTGCCATGACGCGTGCAAGGGAAAAGCTGTATCTGACAGGTGCAAAGGATCATCTTTTTGACTACCTGGAAAAGAAAATTCATGAGACAGACAAGACAGCGCGTGAACTTTCATACAGCCAGCTTACGATGGCAGGAAGCTTCTTAGACTGGATTACAGCAGCAGCCTGCAAGCACAAAAGCTTTAAGGCAATTTATGAGCAGCTTGGAATAAATGTGCCATTTGACGGTGTGTGTTATAAAGACGAAAGTCCACTGTCAGTTTTGCTTGTGACAAAAAGCAGTCTGTCTATGCAGACGTCACTTTGGCGAGCAGAGGAAGCAATGAAACGCACGGCACTTGAAAACTGGAAAAACGAAACTACAGACGAGACATCAAAGGAGCTGATCGAGTCACGCTTTTTGGTGCGCTACGATGACAGCCCTCTGTCAAAGCTGCAGGCAGCATTTACAGTATCAGAATTAAAGACACGCCACGAGGAGGAAGCCTTTGCAGTAAGTGGATCAGACATAAGAGAGCCTGCTGCACAGCTTATAAAACAAGAATCCGAGATGCAAGATCAGAAACTTCTGCCAGATGAAGAACTTCTTCCAGAGTTTTTACAGCAAAAAGATAAGATGAGCGGTGCGGCGCGCGGTACACTTTATCACTGGCTTTTTGAACACTTTGATTTTACAGGTGATTTAAGGGCGCAGCTTTCCTCATTTATGCAGCAAGAGCTTATAAGTACTGAGGAGCGAAAGAGGATTCGCATAGCCGATTTTGAATATTTTGTGCAGACATCTCTTGGCAAAAAAGTCAAGCAAGCGCAGGAAGAAGGAACGTATCACCGCGAGATGCCGTTTATACTTGGAGTGCCAGCTAAAGAGATGATAGAAAATGACAAAAAGCTGTCAGAAAAAGATGAGAACGAGTATGTCAGTGTACAGGGTGTTATAGATGCCTGGATAAATGGTGAGGACTATATCACGCTGATAGACTTTAAGACAGACAAAAAGCCAGAAGATATGACAGATGAAGAGTTTAAAGAGCTGCTTAAAAAACGCTACCAGGTACAGCTGTCATACTATAAGCGTGCTCTTATGCATATGACAAAGCGGCCTGTGAAGGAAGCATGTATTTATTCTGTCTCAATCGGACAGACAATCTTTTGTTGACGAGCAAATGGCAAAATGATATACTTTTAAATTAGTAAAGGGGGTGGACGAAATGGACAACGAAGAGCTAGAACAGGACAAGGCCAAGGATGAGGCACTCGAAAAGGCATTAGAGCAGGAAACAGAAAACGAGACGCCGTCAGAAGATGAGACGTTTGCAAAGCCCGATTACGAGTCAGAGATCATAAAGATCATAAGAAGCACCACCTCGCCAAAGGTTACACGTGAAAAGCTTGAGGATTATCATGCAAATGATATAGCTGATGTTCTCGAAAAGCTGACAGTAGTAGAGCGAAAGAAGCTTTATAATATCCTGAACATGGATATGCTTTCAGATGTATTTGAGTGCATAGATGATGTCAGTCCGTACCTAGAGGAAATGGACATTAGAAAGGCAGTTGAGATCATAAGCAGCCTGGAAGCCGATACAGCAGTTGCAGCGCTTCGAGGACTTGATAAAGTCAGACGCTCTGTCATCATTGATTTGATGGATCAGGAGTCCAAAAAGGACATTATGCTGATCGCATCATTTGATGATGATGAGATAGGAAGCAGAATGACAACAAACTGCATAGTGATCCGCGAAAATCTTACAGTCAAGGAAGCTATGCGTTCACTTGTAAAGCAGGCCGCTGAGAATGACAATATTTCAAAGATTTATGTGGCTGATGAGTCTAATACCTTCTGCGGTGCGATTGATCTAAAGGATCTGATCATTGCAAGAGAAGGCACAAGGCTTGATGATATGATCGTCACATCATACCCGTATGTATATGGTCACGAGTCTATAAGTGAATGTATTGAAATCTTAAAAGACTATTCAGAGGATTCCATTCCTGTACTCGACAATAACAATAAGATTCTTGGTGTCATCACGGCACAAAATATTATTGAAGTTGTTGATGAAGAGATGGGAGAGGACTACGCAAGACTTGCTGGTTTGATGGCAGAGGAGGACTTAAAGGAACCACTATTAGACAGTATGAAAAAACGTCTTCCGTGGCTGGTTGTTTTAATGTTTCTTGGAATGATAGTTTCATCTGTTGTAGGCATATTCGAGTCAGTAGTTTCACAGCTTACAATTTTAATGATGTTTCAGTCAGTCATTCTTGGTATGTCAGGAAATGCAGGAACGCAGTCACTGGCAGTTACAGTTCGTGTTTTAATGGATGAGAATCTTGAAGTAAAGCAAAAATTTGGCCTGGTTGCAAAGGAAGTGCGCGTTGGCTTTGGTGACGGACTTTTGCTAGGAATATTGTCATTTATAGTGCTTGGCATTTTCATCATGATTGTAAAGGGGCGTCCGGCAGGCTTTGCATTTGCCGTGTCAGGCTGCATTGGACTGGCGCTCATGTGCTCCATGGTGATTTCAAGCTTGACAGGAACTTTAGTTCCTATGTTTTTCAACAAGATTGGAATAGATCCAGCAGTGGCATCAGGACCTCTCATTACAACGATCAACGACCTTATAGCTGTTATCGTTTACTATGGACTGAGCTGGCTGTTTTTGCTTGAGATGATGCATTTTTGATAAAAAGAAAGGGCGTAGCTTTAGCTACGCCTTTAATTCGTTTAAAACCTCCTCAAAGCAGACACCGTCTGTTCGCGGACATTCAAATTCCTCTGTTATTTCAATGCAGCGCTGCACAAATGCGCTTGCCTTTCGCACAGAAGTCTCAAAGTCTACATTGTTGGCACAGTCTGCCGTCAAAATCGCAGCAAAGATATCGCCTGTTCCAGAACGCTCCTGTCCAACGCGTTTTCTTTTCACTACAGAAGGTGTGCCGCCTGATTCACATATAACATTTCCTATAAAAGTTCCCATAGAGACACCAGTAATTACTACCTTAGACGGCCCCATGGCAATCAGTGAAAGAGCTAGTTCAGACAGCTCACTCATCTGCCAGTGACCATCGTGATATGGCGTGTCAGTTAAAATGCAGGCTTCCGTCAAATTAGGTGTAAGAATGTCAGCAAAATGTGCTAACTGCTTCATCTGACTGCACATCTCTGGCGTGAAGGTCTGATAGGTGCGTCCATGATCACCCATAACAGGATCAATTAAAACCTTAGTAGTTTCATCCTTGAAATCGCGGATGAAATTCTTTACAATTTCAATCTGACGCTCAGAGCCTAAAAATCCAGCTGCAATACATTCAAAGTGGAGATTTAACTTCTTCCACTCAGCGATGTAGGATGGCATTTTCTCTGTGTAATCGTCAAAGTAAAATGATGGATATCCCGTATGATTGGAAAAAACGGAGGTCAGCACCGGACAGCACTGAACCTTCATTTGAGATATAATGGGCAGGGCCACTGTTACAGAACAGCGGCCAAAGCCAGAAAAATCGTTAATCAAAGCAGCCTTTGGCTGATGGCGAAGTGACATAAATAAATCCTTTCTCATTTTTGTATTCGCTGTTTTAAAGATTTAGTCCCTTCGTTTCATCACATCCAGTCATAATGTTAAAGCACTGAATAGCTGCACCTGAAGCACCCTTACCAAGATTATCGAAGACACTAGACAGCTGAATACGATTTTCATTTCCAGTGATATAGATCTGCATGCCGTCATAGCCGCTTAAATGATTGCCGCTTAAAAATCCAGACATTTCGCTTTCAGCACCGAGCGGCATAACCTTTACGAAAGGTTCATTTGCATAGTAGTCAGCAAAAAATGCCTGTAAGGATTCTGGAGTCTGAGTGGTGTTTAACAGATCAGTGTACAGAGGAACATTGACAACCATTCCGCTGTAATAATCGGAAACAATAGGGGTAAACAGCGGAGCACGTGATAATCCTGTGATAAGTCGCATTTCCTTTAAGTGCTTGTGCTGCTGAGAAAGACCATACTCGCGAGGTGCATCAAGCTCTGCGTCACGGTCAGATGCCTCATACTGCGCAATCATTTTTTTGCCGCCGCCGCTGTAACCAGTCAGAGAAAAAGAGGCAACAGGGTAGTCTGTCGGGAGAATGCCGCCTGCGATCAACGGGTAAACGAGTGAGATAAAGCCAGATGCATGGCAGCCAGGATTAGCGATGCGCTTGCCAGTTCTAATAGCCTCGCGGTGCTTAGCGGAAAGCTCCGGGAAACCATAAGCCCAGCCAGCCTCAGTGCGGTGTGCAGTTGAAGCATCAATAATGCGTGTATTTGGGTTCGTTACGAGAGCAACAGCCTCTCTGGCTGCGCTGTCAGGAAGACAAAGAAATGTGATATCAGAAGAGTTTATCAGGCGGCTGCGCTCAGCAGGATCCTTTCGAAGCTCTGGTGCTATAGTTAACAGTTCAATGTCGTCGCGATTGTCAAGACGCTCGTGAATGCGAAGTCCTGTGGTGCCTTCGCTTCCGTCAATAAATACTTTTGTTTTCATGAATTGCCCCTCTTTTCTTTGGGATGATGTATTACAATGGTGTCGTTGCCATTATAGCAGACCTGAAAAGGGTGCGCAAGCCAGAAAATTTATGGCGGAGGTTCGAAAATTGACAGTTTAAGCTAATAATCGTTTAAGAAAATCTTAAATTGACAAGATATGTATAGTGTGTTACTTTACAACTATAGAGTAACAAGAGCTGTAAAAAATTTTAAGGAGGGAAAACATATGGGTGACCATGGGGACAGGTCCGGCGGCCTTTTAAGTGGGTACGTTGGCTTGATTACTGTCCCTGTGGCTTTAGAGAAGACTAATTAAGTCAAGGAAGAGGGGTGACGTGGAATGAAAGGAAAAAAGAAAAATGTCATAAAAGTGATAATAGTACTGCTATTGATCGGGGGTGTTTTCTATTTTGCGCAACCGTGGATTGTATATTATACGGGGCCTCCTCAGTGGACGTATGAAAGATTATGTCAAAGTGTGCAAAGCGGAAGTTATTGGAATTCGGCACGAGGGCGAGCGTTAGATGTGGATGGGCATCTGGATGAGTTAAGAACAAAGACCGTTTTTCTTAATAAGAAAATTCAGAAGTTAGAAAAGGGATTGTATCTTTTGCAGTGTGATGGCATATCGGAATGGCAAACATGGCTAGTATTATTCAATCGGTATCCAATTTCAGATGCAAAAAGAGATTTTTGGTTTGATACAATGAAGCTAAAAGGCAGTGATGATAACGTAAATGTTGAAATGAAAGGTTTCTCTTGTCCAATTGAAAGATTTTTTGGAGCATATTTGTATATTCAGCTGCCATCGCCAATGCAGATTGATGACACGATCACTTTGGAGATTGATGGAAAAGAAATAGACATCGAAGTAGAAACGGTACCGGATGTTTCTGAAAATTATTTAAGAAAAGTAGAGTAACTTGACGGAAGTTAATACTAGGGGGTGACAGAGGTAAGTGATGCAAAGACGCCAGAAGCTACGAAAGCGGCTTCGGCGTCTTTTTGTGTGGGAAAAATTTTAAGTAGGAAAGGGTGAAAGATTCCTTTTCTTTTTTTATTTAAAAGAGTTTTTTGAAAACTTTTTTTTGCGATGATACAATATACCAGTAAAGAGAAAAAGCATAAAGCTGAGATGGCAAGCTTTAAAAGCAAGTTTTAAACGTAAGCTTCAAATGCAAGTTTCAAATGAAAACTTCAAATGCAAGCTACAGCTGCAAAGTACAAGTGCACTGTAAAAATACACGATACAGAAAGGATAAGGGATGTCTGACACAGAATTTGAATCATTTGTCATGAACGCAGGGCCGGATATTCTGAGGTTCTGCCGTATCATTACGAATAACAAAGAGCAGGGAGATGAGCTATATCAGGACGCGATGGTTTTGTTATTGGAAAAGCGGGCGTCATTGAAAGCAGAGCAAAATAGCAAAAGCTATGCGTTGTCTGTTGCTGTTTTGCTGTGGAAAAACAAAAAGAAAAAATATGCAAACCGTATGCGAATCGCGCCAGTCAGCAGCTTGGAAGAGCATCAGGAAACGGTTTCTTCATTTGCGGCGGATTGGGACACGACACCGGAACAGATGATGATCAACAAACAGGAGATTGCAGAGGTGAGAAATGCAGTGCAGATGCTACCAGAAAAATATCGAATTCCAATCTGCTTAAGTTACAGTGCTGGGCTGACAATGGAAGAAATTGCAACATGTATGAAAGTGCCGGTCAATACGGTGAAAACAAGAATCAGAAAGGCAAAATCAATTTTAAAACAGGAATTGGAGGCGAGAGGAATTGACAGATGAGCGATTTGAACAGTTGATGAAGCAGGCATTGAAGCCTGAAATTGATGAGCGAGATGTTGTGATCCAAAAAAATACAAATAATTATAAAAACAGAATGAAACGAAAAAGAAGGTTGCGTGTCTGTATAACAGCAGGAATTGCTGCGGCTGCCTGTGTGGTTGCAGGTGTGCAGCTCAATCGTTTTGGAAATGGACAAGTACCGTATACAGAAACAAAGCAGGATTTTGTTACAAACAAAACATCATCTGCATTTTCACTTTGCGTTTATGCATCGGAGCTCAGTTCGGAAAATTCGGTGGCGTTAAACAATGAGAACGGAAATTCGTGGGTATTCGGTATGAGATCAGACAGTGATATGCTCAGCTATTGCATCGCTTTTCCTGTTTCGTGCAAAGGTGAACAGATAAAGCAGATCACATATACGATTAACAAGGGGGCGTTTCAGATCATCGGGGAGAATCCTGAGAAGTTTTGCACACAGATGACTCTATATACAGAGCAGACAATGAATTTGCCAAGAATTTCCCAAAACAAGGAGCAGCAGGAAAGTGTTCTGTATTGCACTTCCTATACCATTGATTATGAAAATCAGGATGCGGGGTGTTTTGTTAATATTTGTGGATTCACGGCGGATGATGAGCAAACGGAAAACTTATTTTTTAAGAGTGAATCAATTGAGGCAGGAAAATGGACAGAGGAGTTAAATTCGATTCTTTTCGATAAAATACATGTTACAGTTTGTGCAGTG
>ULVH01096011.1_pt1 | contig 13230 bp, 12 predicted proteins | sample 1959261 | NCBI WGS metagenome assembly ULVH01 (sample SAMEA4835781, study PRJEB28245) | human gut metagenome | biome: gut microbiome; material: fecal sample | place: Denmark | collected 2008
AAAAAAGCCGGCTCGATTTCGAACCGGCAGCCTGAAAACCTGCTCCCAACTCTCCGTTCCGCCCCTCGCTCCAGTCCCTTTCAAATTGTCTCAGCTCTTGCTCCGGCTCCCTTTCAAGTTGTCCCTGCGCGCTCTTTCCGTCACTGCAATTGCCGCCGCTGTTCCCCTTCTTTTCGGCCTTTTCAAACCAAAATTTTCACGGCCAGGCCTGTGCCGCACAAAGCCAGATACAACCACAAAAACAGCGCCAGCCGCTGATAGCTGCGTCGCTCTTCCGCCCCTGCCAACCGCGCGTTAAGCCAAGCCTGCCCCCAAAACGCCGCCACATACGCCGCCGTAAAAATCCCGGTCAGGAGCCCCTGTCTGCAGACGCCGTCCCCCGCCGTATTGTCGCATATCCCCCATGCCGTCCACATCGGCAGAAAATACGCTCCCGCCAGAAACAGCACCGCGCTGCCGCAAAACTTGACCAAAATTGTTTTCTCTGTTTTCATCACAGTTTCTCCCCAGCCGCCAATATGTCCGCCGTAAAAACATACATCGCAAATTCATTCGCCGCAAATCTCATCGCCTTTCCTCCGCATCGGCAAACCCGCTCGCCATCTGTTTCATCGCCACACCTTTCGTTGGCTTCCTATCCCGCTCGCCATCAGTTTCATCACTGCTTCCCTTCGTTGGTTTCCTATCCCGCTCGCCATCAGTTTCATCACTGCTTCCCTTCGTTGGTTTCCTATCCCGCTCGTCATCAGTTTCATCGCCGCTTCCCTTCGCCGTCTCCTATTCCTTTCGCCATCGCCTATCCCAGCAGGTATATCATAAACAAAGCCCCGCACCAGAGAGTGTAATAAACCGCACCGCAAAGCCACCGCTTCGCTTTCCTCGCCCCTCTGCTTTCCTTCGGCGTTTCCCAAGCCAGCTTCTGATACACCTCCGCAAAATCCCTGCTGCATATTGCCGTCAGCAAAAAAAGGGCATAAAACTCAACCGCCAGCTGCCCCCAAAAAATATCCCGATTGCCGGACATCACTCCCGCCGCCATTGCCGGAATTGCCGGCAGCAACACTATTGCCAGCCACCGCCGCCCCGGTCGAAACCGTTCTTTCCGATTTCGAAACATTTTCCGCCAATCCTGAAACCGTTTTTTCCTGCCGCCGCTCATTTCAACTTTTTCAGCCCTCTTTGATAACTAAGATATTCCAAAACTTTTTTTCTCTTTTCCCAATTACGGTCATAATCTTTCGTCATTCGCAAAAACTGATAATCATAATCAGTCCACTCGCAGACATTTTTTTCCAGTATATAATCGCCGGCGTAGCTGTCAATGCTTTTTCTACCTTGTTTAACTCTTGAATTCCAAAGATATTGTCCTCGACAAAGTCCTCCTCACCAACATAATCATCAGTTTTCCTGTCAATTTTATTGTTTTTCCGCCACCCCGATACGCCCCAAACCGTCCGCCGCTCGTTCATAAAAAAGCCGGTTCGATTTCGAACCGGCAGCCTGAAAACCTGCTCCTGTCTCCCCGTTCTGCGTTCTTCACCCGGCTTATCGGCCGCCGGTTTCTGCTCCCGCCCGTTTCTCTCTGCGGATAAGCAGGAACGTCCGCATCGGAAACCCAATCAGCAGCGACAGGCTTCCCCAGCCAGCAAAAGATACGTAAAATGCCGGCAAAAAGCCCTCGCCGTCAGAATACATCATGATGAAATCCAAAAACACCGGTGTCATCAGCAGTATTGACCAGAAAAAGGCCGAACCGAATGCGAATATGTACGCCGCAGCATTCGGATATGTTTCAATCATCCGGGCTTCCGCCTTTGGCGCCTTGTTAAAAGCCGCCGCGACAATAAACCCCAAAGAGAGAAAAAACGAAATGTCTTCATCAGACAACGAAAATATTGCCGCCGCCAAACCATAAGCCAGCGACCATAATACATAAACGCCCGCCGCAAACAGCATTTTCTGCCGCCTCGGGCTCATTTCTGCCATAAACTGATACATATATACAATACCTCCGTTCTACCTGTAACAAAGATACTATTTCCTAAAAGAAAAAAATGCAACTGTTTTTCCGCCACCCCGATACGCCCCAAACCGCCCGCCGTTGCCCCGGCACAATCCGGCGCCTGTCGTTTCCCCGCCCGCTCCTGTTCCTGCGCCGTTATGCGCCGAGCGTGGTCTTGCCGCCGGAACCGTAGGAATTATCGTGCGACAAAAGCTGCGACACCGCACCCATTTTCTTTTTGCGCTTGCGTTCCAGTTCCTGCACTTCCTCGGAATTGTCGACAACCTCCGGTTCGACTTCCTCCGGCTCAATCTGCACCACTTTCGGTTTGGAAAATACTGAACTCATTTTTCATACTCCTTTGCATATAAAATTAAAGATAAACTGAATCGTCAACAAAGTCCCCGTCCCGTACGCTTCCCGCCTTCAGCAGATATTCCGCGTTCTGAATGGCAAAGGTCAGCGCCAGGGCATCCGCCGCGTCCGTCGACCGTCCGAGGCGTTTTTTGATGTCGGCTTTGGCCTCAAGCTGCAGCCGGCCGAGCGCATCAAACATCTTGAGCGGTGCCGTCAGATCTTCAACCAGCCCCGGCACGTCGGGCAGCGACACTGGCAGCGGCGACTTCAGCCATTCCGCCGCCCGCGCCCACATTTCCGCCCGCCGGTTGACATAGCGCTCCGGATTATCCGCCCGCTCGCCGAAATTGACCGCCGTAATACATTCGGCAAACCCGTTGGCGACAAGGACGTCAAACACGCCAGCCCCCAACCCGCCGACATCAATACACACGCGTGCCGGATGCTCCGCGGCAATGACCCCGCCGACCAGATTGGCAACCTGCACCACGTCAAGTTTCTGATACGTCTTAACCGCGCACACCTGCCTCCCGCGCCGATAGCAAAGCGCTGTCTTGTCGTCGCCGAACCGTGCCACGTCCACCCCGACGATAAGCGGCGCCGCCCCATCGGCAATTTCCACTCTTGCTTCCAGCGCGCGGTAAACCTCCTCGCGCCCGATAAGGTGATCGTCCGCCGCCAGCCGCGGCTCTCCCTCCCAGACGTGCAGATACTCGCCGTAATTTTCGGCTTTCATCTTTGCCGCCAGCCGCCGCATATTCTCAGGACAGTAAGGATTGTCGTAATAGTTGACCTTGCGCACGATTGTATCCGCATCAGGATGCAGTGCCAGCGCCTTCCATACCGGGTCGGCCTCCTCCTCGCGGTTCAGCGACAGCCAGATTTCCGACCCCGGCTTGCGGATAGTCGGGTCAAGCACCAGCCACGCACGCTCGGAAATCTTCTGCGCCTCCTCGCACCAGCAGATATCCACCCCCTCCAGCGATTTGATATTCTGCGCGTTATGCTCCATAATCCCTTTAAAAATGAATTTGGACTTGTTCTTGAGGTTGACAATCCGGTCGTCATACAGCCTGTAATCGCCGAGGCGGTAATAGGCAATCCGGTCGGCAATCAGCTTGTAAACGGAATCCTTTATGGAGTTCTGCACCTCGCGCACGCACGCAATCAGCATCTTCCGGCTTGTCGCCAGCGTCAGCAGCGCGTCCGCAAACGCAAACGACTTGCCGCCAGCCCGTCCGCCGTAAAACATTTTATAGCGCGCCTTTGCCGTCAGCAGTTCCTGAAACGCTTTCGGCAGCTCAACCTTCATCACTCATCTCTCCCCGCTTTTCCGCCCGGCACCGCTTCCGCCCGGCTCATTCCGGTTTCTCCATTCCGGCACCTTTTCCGTCCGGCACCCGACCTCACACAAATTTCACCACAATCTCCGCCACACCGCCGTCCCCGCTGTCGCTTTCGCCGCCTGCAATCTTGTCCCACACCGGCTCGGGACAGGATTTCTGCGCCAGCCACTTTTCCGTCTCAATCAGAAGCTTCGCCGTGGAATTGTCAATCTCCCCGGTTTTCAGGTCCGCCACGATTTTCCTGATGTCGTCGGTACACCGGTCGGCATAGTCCGCCTGCGCCAGCTGATATGCCTCGCGCAGTGTCTCGTCTGCCGCCGTCGCCGCATAAAAATCGCGGGTGCTGATGCCCGCGCGCCGGCAGGCTGCAAACAATGAATTCCCCTCCCGCACCGCCTCAAACACGATGTCGGGCACTGCCGCCCGAGTTGCCTTTTTACTGTTTTTTCCTGTAGCCATTATCTCCGCCGCTCATTAATTCCACCGTTCGCCACCCGCACATACCGTCCCGTTGTACACCGAAACATCATACCACACCGCCCGCACCTGCATACAGTACATATCGCCCCGCCGTATACTGGCTCCCCCCACGCATCACATCTGCGGGCCCCGCATACAAAAAGAGCGCTCTGCCGACCCTGCCGCCGTCAAAACGCTCCAATGACATTCAACTTAAATTTAAACTTTAAAAATAATCTGCAACCAGATTCAACTTTTCTGATATACAGTCTTCCACGATAACCAACTTTATAACACCCCTTGTCATAGATGTCAATACTTTCGCCCCTGTTCTGAAAGAAAAAATATTACGCGTAAAATCAATATATTAAACAAATTGTGCATATATTTTTTGTTTGATTGACTAAAAAAGCCCCGCGCCCTACCCTCATAATATGAAGAAAATGACAGAAAAAACAGCCCCCGTTTCCCCCGCCGGTCTCTCTCCGGCGAACCTTACGCATACTCCCGTGCCTTCCCCCGCCGGACTCTCTCCGGCGAACCTTCCGCATACACCCGAACCGTCCCCCGCCGGACACACGCTGTACGAACGCCTTCGCGATTTCGATCTCCCGGGGATTGTCGTCCGCCGCCTGCAACAGGCCGACCGTCCGTTCTGGCTTGCATTCGCCGCCGTTTTTCTGGCTCTGAACCTTATCTTTCTGTTTCACGGCGCCCATTTTATGTTTGGCGACCACGACTGGAAATATCTGAAACACGGCATTTCCCTCGGCGCCGGATTGTTTGAAGGCCGGTTCAGCCAGTTTGTTCCCGTAACGCTGCTGAGCCGCGGCGAAATCCTTCCCGTAATCAACAACGCCTTCGGTTTCGCAGGCTTCGCCCTCGGCGTCGCCATGCTCGCCCGCTACTGGCGCCTGCCGCACACAAAAACCGCCTGTGTTTTGTTTGCCCTGTTCGCGGCATTAACGCCGTATGTCCTGTCTTTCATGTATTTTGCCTTCCTCGTTATTCCCGTCTTAGGCTGGAATATGTTTGTCATCGGCTCCCTGCTCATCAGTGAAAAGGAAGAGCGCTTTTCCCTCCGCCGCACCGTTTCCGCCGCCGTTTTGACAACACTGGCTCTCGGCGGCTATCCTCCTGTCATCAACTTGATTGCGGTTGCTTTTTCCGTCCGCCTGCTGTTTGCCGCCTTGTTTGAAATCCCTTCTCCCGCCGCCGCAACGCCCGGCTCCCCGATCCCTCTTTCCCTCCCCGCAGTATTAAAAACGCTCTGCCGCCGTTTCCGTTGGACGGCGTTTAACCTTGTCCTCGGCGCAGCCTGCTATAAGCTCTGCCTTTGGGCTCTGACGCGTACCGGTGCCGCCAATGCTTCTTATTACAACCTGCAAACCACGCCGCTTGCCGAATGGGGCGCAAAATTTCTCCTCGTCAGCCGCGATGCATTGCTCCAATTCTCTGCCACCCTGCCTTTTATCCCCGCCGCATATAAAGCTGCCGCCGGAATTGTTGTCCTTGCCGGAATTGCCGCTGCCCTGTTGCGCATATTCGCACCGTTTCGCACCAACGCCCCCGCTGCCTTATCTGCTGCCTCAGGCGCCACGGTTTCCGCCTCGGTTGCAGACACCGCCGCCGCAAATTCCGACACGCCGGATATGCCATACTCATTTTCCGCCGGTGCCAAAATCTTTGTTATTATGCTCCTTGCCGCCGTTTTTTATGCCCCGCTTGTTACGCTGTTTATCTCCACATCGCTCGCCGAAACCGAATTTTCTCCCCGTATCGACTTTTTCGGGCTGATGTACCTGTACGCCGCCATGTTCGCCCTCACGTTGAAAAACGCCGCATCTGCAGCCCCTGTCGCCCCTGCGGCCACTCCCTGTGCCATCACCCGCCCCGCTCCCTGTGCCATCACCCGCCCCGTTCCCTATGCCATCACCCGCCCCATTCCCTGCGCCGCCGTATTTTGCAAAAACCTAGCCGTCCTCGGCGCCGCCGCAGCCGCCGCCATCGCTGTCAACTGCCTGTTTGAGGCGCAAAAAGTCTGGAAACTGGGCTTTGATGCCGAAATGAAACTTTACCGCCGTGCCGCCGCGCGCTTTATGTCATCGCCCGATTTCAGCCCCGGCCATCGCTATATTATGGTACAGGGCGGTTCTCCGGCATTCCGCCCCCGCTTTTACCATACGCCGTATTATTACGGCAGCGACGATCTGCTCGGCATTTCCTATGTTCCGGGCATGAACCCGTCCGTCATGTGGAACTACTACGGCGTTGCCGAATACGCCGATCCCTCCGCCTATGTTTACACTTTCCGCCCTGACGCTGCCGCCGCAGCCGCAATCGGCAATGCCCGTCCCTGGCCCGCGCCGCAAAGCACGCTCGTCCAGCCTGCCGCTTCTCCCGCCGGACAAAACATAATCCTGCTCATTCTCTCTCCCGAAAGTCTTTCCGGCCTGAAAAGCACCTACGGGCTGTAAAGCTGCCGGTAAAGCTTTCCCTTTTCCGCCCACAAAAAAACGCACCGCTTTCCCGCTGTGCGCCTTTTCCTTTTTCCTGCCGTTTCCGGTTCCCGGATATTCGGCTCTCAGCCATTCTGTTCTCAGAGCTCCTTCTCCCGGCTGTCCGGCTCCGAAGTGTCCGAGCTGCTCCGGGATATCCGGGCAGCCCCGCTGGTTCTACTTGCGCTTAAACCTGTCGCGCCCGCCGCTCTCCCCGTTCTTGCGGAACTTGAACAGCCCTTCGTCCAGCTTTCCGTCCACAACCGTATCGTACAGCGACAAAGAAACCTCCATTGCCTGCGGCGTTACGACTTTCCACTGCCGAAGCTCAAACGGATTGTTGGCAAACACCAGCGTAAACGGCCCCAAATCTCCGGCATTTGCGTATTGCAGCCCGACGCGCATAACGCCCGGATCTTCATAAAAATTGGTAACCTTAAGCTCTTTCCCGTCAATTTTGACCGTATTTGCCAGAATAGCCGCCGCCGGAATATCCTCATAATCAATGTTCGTAATCTGATCCAGTTCCTTGTCGTAATAGACGATATAATCGCCGTTGCCGACAATCAGCACATTGGACGGCGCATTGTATTCCATGCGGATTTTATTGGGCTTTTCAATATAAAGCCGCCCTTCCACCTTCTCGCCGTTGCTGGCAATCTGTACAAAATCGGCACGCATCGTCTTAATCGAATTAAGATAGTTTTCTATCTTCTTGACATCCTCGGAATCGGCTTTCGTCTGCGCTGCCAGCGCACTGCCGTCCGCGCCGGTTCCCAGGCATCCCAGCGCCACAACCGCCGCCGCAATCAGTTTTTCCGTATTCATTCGCAGTATCCCTTAAATTAACTTAAATCTTCACCTAAAATAAACGCCGGACGCCTTTTTTTCAAGTCATTTTAAAGGTTATCTGCAAAAATCTGCCGCGCCGGACGCCCTGCAGCCCAGCGCTGTGCCTTTCTCCGTCCCTGCCGCGCCGTTCCTCTCTCCCGCAATCGCCGTTTCACGCCCGCCGCATTCTAAAAAAAATCCGTTCTTTCCCTTGACTCGGCCCCCAAAATATGCTACACTCTGCACCATTGAAAATCTCTTATTTAGTTGAAATTTCTTATTAAGGTATAATCAGAGGGGCTGAAACAAATGTCTTACGCGGAACGGACATCACCGGAAATTCTCCTGTTGGAAAAGCTTGAAGAAGTCGACAAAGCCCTGCCGCCTGCGCTGTGGGAACAGATGCGCGCCGACGTCGGCATGGCAGAATCGCTTGAACGTGCCGACAAGACCATGCTCCCCGCCGTCCGCCAGCGCAAACGGATGTTTCTGCGCGACTTTGTCGAAAAAGCCGTCAGCATGCCGCTTAAGATTTATCCGGACGTTCCGCCGGAAACCGAACGCCAGCTCTACCGGCTTCACCTGTTCTGCTGTCAGCGCGCCATTCACTGCCCAGAAGTGCGCCGCAATCCGTTTCAGCTTGGTTTTGAAGCGCTGCGCGAGATGAAAACCGCGCTGACCGGCATGATGATTTCCTATCGCCTGATAGACCCGTCCTGCCCCTATAGCTGGGACCGGAAGTTTTTTGAAACCAACATCATCACCGACAAGGACGCCGAAGGCCGCACCGTCGTCAAATTCAACCGTATCCCGCCGCATATCGTTCCGCTTGCCGTTACCGAAGAACTTGTTACCGACTGGCTCATTTATCGCGCGTATGACAATAACGGCATCCGTACCCTGATGGATTATAAGAATAACCTGCTGACCCTGCCGGACTATCAGCGCGGCGGCGCCCCCGAAAGCGAATTTTCGCGTTTTGAACGCAAAATGCAGGAGCAGCGCAATCGTGAAGAAAAACATAAGAACCAGGAGCTTGACCTCGAATTCCGCAAAACGCTGGTACGCAGCGTCGCCGAACAAACCGCTGCCCGTATGCTGAACACCGGCCTGTCGGATTTGGAAATCCTCAATCAGGCATATAACGCCGACCTTAATACGCTGGTAGATAACCGCCCGTCCGCCGCCCGCTATGCTGCCCACAGCCATTTCGACGCCGCACACAACCATTTCGACACCGCACACAGCCTCCCTGACACCGCTTGCAGCCATTTCGACGCCGCTCAAACGCTTCCGTCCCGGTCGGCCAATCCCGCCCGGGAGCTCCCGCCGCAGCCGGAATTCAGCACGGCTTTGTCTTCAAACTACCGGCATAGTCCAGACTGCCTGCCAGCCCTTTCCCGGTATGGCACGGCGCCAATCGCCGCCGAACCTGCCTCGGCTCCGCACACCCTGCCCGCTCCGTACCCGTCTTCTGCCTCGTGCCAGACCCAACCCGCTCCTGCCTCGCAGCCGCAACAGCCGGCCGGCGCCTCCCGGAAAAAGCGAGCCCCCAAAACGCCGCAGTCATCTATTATGGACGAAGTCATCGCCCGCTTTTTGGAAGAATAACCTCCCCAACATTCTGAAAGAGAATTTTCCTTTCCTTCTTGAATTGTCCAAATTTCAAAGCACAATTCATAAAGGAAAAGATTATTTTTCCCTTGCTTTTTAAGCTCAACGGCAGAAGATGAAAGCATAAAACTCTCTATCTGCTTTTAAGTTACGCTTTCCAAAGTGCTAATTTAAATTTCTTCCTTGGAGGTACTAATGAATAAAATTAAACAAATCACGGAAAAACTATTTCCACCAGAACAAAAAGTGTTGAATATTTTCAAGATTGCTTATCTGGTATTGTTGATCATTTCTTTACCGGAAATCTTTGTATATGTTGGTGGTGAAGCAGCGTTGGGAATTTGGAATGCTCTTGCCTGGTTTGCATTATGGGCTGTTTGTATAGTTTCTATGCTTGCATTGCCAATGTATTATAAAAGCAAAAAAAGAAATTTAGTTTTTATACCACTACTTGCTCTTTTAATATATTTATATTTTATTGCGATTAGAATGCATAAATACACCGCGGGTTTATTAGATCCAATCTTTTTCCTGCCAGCTCTTATTACTTTTATTCTTTGGAATAAAAAAACAGCAAATCCTACTCGTAACTTAATTATATTTCTGGCAGTTCCTTTTTCTCTTATAGCGTTTGATAAAATGGTCACTTTAGGATTTCAGCTAAGTTGTCCTTTCACAACCCCTAAAGCTGAATATAATCCGATTTATCTGCCAAAGCGTTTTTTTCATGAGAAAGATGGAAAACTCGTTCCTAACATTCAAAAGGTTAGTAAATATGGAACTTTTAAAGAATACAGATACGATAAGGTTAAATATACAATTCCTGATACGGATAATACAATATTTATGTATACTCGTTGTACTTTGCAAGACATTGATATAACAGATAAACTTTTAGAAAAAGGGAATATTGTTCTTTGTCAAAATACCCATTTATTAGATATAAATTATCAAAAAGTAATTGATAGTTTTATTGCCACTATTGAGAAAATGGAAAAAGGCGGTAAAGAAGTAAAGATTGCAACATTACATTCGAAAGTTTTGAATAAGAAATATGAACATTTTTGGCTTCGATATTTATCGGAAAGCTATTGCAGCTTCTGTAATATATTAGGAGGATATGATGTTCTATTTAGAGAAGAAGAACTAGACCCTATAAATTATATAAAACCATTAAGTGAGGTGTAATGCTAAAACTATTAATATACATATCCTTTAACATTATTCTAAATTGTTTTTATATTTAGATAATCATCTTTAAAATTTTTTAGCATAATATTAACTGATTAAGCTCAACTTAAAATAAAACTTTAATAAAAATAAAATTTTGTACAAAAGTGAAAATAGAAAATGATAATTAAAATTAATCATGCGCTCTGCTTAAAATTTCCTTTCACACGATTTTTTCCTGATTTTCACATTTTTTTAACAGACACAAAAAAATCCCCTTGGGCACACAAAACGCTTATCGCAAAACCGTGCGCCTAAGAGGATAAACGGAGAAAGTGGGAGAATTTGGAGCAGGTGACGGGAATCGAACCCGCATTAAAAGCTTGGGAAGCTCTCATTCTACCATTGAATTACACCTGCAATCCATGTGAGTTATGAACCTCAAACACTGCTTTTATAAACACCGGATTTTTTTTTGCAACATTTTTCTACGACGATGTGCATAACTTCCCAACGCCGCCCCGACGCTGCCAATTCCGCCGCAGCACCGCTTCCCCTCGCCCGACTATAAGCACTTCCGCCGGCCAAGCCCCTGCCTGCGCGCCCGCCGCACCATGCCTGAATCAACCTCAGATTCCGCCTGCGCATACGTCGCACCGTCCGCAAACCGCGCCCGCCGCACTACGCCTTCGACGACAAATACGCCGACAGAAACATATCGATATCCCCGTCAAGTACGCCGCGGTCGTCCGAAGTCTCCGCGCCGGTGCGCAGGTCTTTAATCATCTTGTACGGCTGCAAAACGTACGACCGTATCTGATACCCCCAGCCGTTGTCGCCCTGCTCTTCCCATTTCTGCTCCGCCGCTGCCTCTTTCTTGTGCAGTTCGATTTCATACAGCTTTGCCTTCAGCATATTCATTGCCTGGTCGCGGTTGGCAAACTGCGAACGCTCGGTCTGGCACGAAACCACCACCCCGCTCGGAATATGCGTAATCCGCACCGCCGATTCGGTCTTGTTGATGTGTTGCCCGCCCGCGCCGGACGAACGGTAGGTGTCCATTTTCAAATCCGCCGGGTTGATGTCGATATGAATGCTGTCGTCAACCACCGGATATACGTTGACTGACGCAAAGCTCGTATGCCGCCGCGCGTTGCTGTCAAACGGCGAAATCCGCACCAGCCGGTGCACGCCGCTCTCGCCTTTGAGCCACCCGTAGGCATTGTGTCCCGATATTTTGACCGTCGCCGACTTCAGCCCCGCGACTTCGCCCTCGGTTTCTTCAACATACGAAAGTTTGTATTTGTGTTTTTCCGCCCAGCGCGAATACATTCTGAGCAGCATTTCCGCCCAGTCCTGCGCCTCGGTTCCGCCCGAGCCGGCATGCACTTCCAGGTAAGCGTCGTTCTTGTCCAGCTCGCCGGAAAGCAGCGCTTCCAGTTCGTGGCGCTTAGCCTCCTGTTTCAGTTCTTCCAGATGCGCAAACAGTTCCGCCAGCATCGCCTCGTCTTCCTCGGCCTCCGCCATCTCGACCATCTCCTCGGAATTCTGCAAATCCGCCAGCAAATCCTCATAAAAGGCAATATTCTCGTCCAGCGTATTTTTCTCTCCCGTCAGTTTCAGTGCCTTTTCCTGATTGTCCCACAGCGCCGGGTCCGCCGTCAGAACCGCCAGTTCTTCCTGCCGTTGTTTCGCGTTGTCGTAGTCAAAGAGACCTCCGCAAAAGTTCGGCGCTCGCCTTGATTTCGTTAATCAGGTTATAAAATTCCGCTCTCATCTGTTGTACTCCTTAACAAAAAAACATCTCCCCCTTTCATAAGCAAAAAACCGCCGTTTGTAAAGTTTTTTTTAAACCTCGCCTGCTATATTAAGCATAAAAATCAGACCGGAGAACCCCATGGCTCAGAAAATCATCATCACCCACACCGCAAACTGCCGCGACCGTACCGAAGATATCCGCTATATTATCCTCCACTGCTCGTCCTACTCGCCCGACAAGCAGCTGGACATACTGGACAAATACGGCCTGAGCACCCATTACATCGTTTCCGAACGCGGTCAGATTACCGAAAACTGCCCCCCTGACAAAGTCGCCTATCATGCCGGCGAAAGCAGCTGGCTCGGCAGCGAAGGCAAATCCCTCAACGGCTGTTCCATCGGCATCGAACTGGAATCTTTTAACCTCGGGCAAACGCCGCAGGACTACTCTTCCGCCCAGATTTCCGCGCTTTGCCGGCTTTTAAGGCAGTTGGTTTTTGCTTACCGTATCCGCCGCGAGAACATTCTCGGGCATTCCGACATCGCACCGAAACGCAAAGCCGACCCCGGCGCAGGCTTTCCCTGGCAAAAGCTTTATGCCCGCCAGCTCGTCCTTTGGCCGAGCCTGAAAAGCCTCTCTCCCGAAGCCCCGGAAGAGGAGCTGCTGCAAACCATCGGCTACGATACAGACGACCTGACTGCCGCCCGTTATGCGTTCTGCCGCCATTTCTTCCCCCGCGAAGTCGCCGTCCGCACCGACGTGCACAGCCTTTTGGACGAGCCGTATCCCAAAGATTTCGCCGTCCGCGACCGCGAAGGGTATATGCGGATGCTCCGCGCCGCCGCTTATGCCTTCCAGACCGAACGCAAAAAGAAATACTGGTACCTGAACGGCTAACTCCCCCTTTCTGTCCCGTTCTCAGCCCCGTCCTCGCGGCTGCCCAGTTTCTTCACCCCGCTTTCAGCATTTGCTTTCATGCCTGCCCTTTTCCGCCCCGTTTTCAACACCCGGCTTCCCGCTTTTCCATTTATTCCCGCCGCGCCTGCCCTCCCGGCTCCCCTCCTCTTTGCTCCGCCTGTTCCCTTCCTCTTTGCTCCGCCTGTTCCCTTCCCCTTTGCTCCGCCCGGCTCCTTCCCCTTTGTTCCGCCGGGGGACAGCAATTGTTACTTAAAAATATGCAACAAAACTTCCATA
>ULVH01081646.1_pt1 | contig 13055 bp, 17 predicted proteins | sample 1959261 | NCBI WGS metagenome assembly ULVH01 (sample SAMEA4835781, study PRJEB28245) | human gut metagenome | biome: gut microbiome; material: fecal sample | place: Denmark | collected 2008
GCCGCACTTTATCGCATAATTTACGGAACGCTGCTCACGAGCCTTTGCCACACGATTAAATTGTTCCAAGAAATAAACTGCAGCTCAGGAAACACCTCCGACTTCGTTTCTCCGCTGCGAAGAATTCCTGCATTCATAATGTTGGAAAGAATATGCTGGATTGAGGCGTAATGAAACGGTTCTCCGGTTCTGAGGTTAATAATTCCTTCCTCGTGTAACACAGAGGAAAGCTTTCGGCCTCCATACCCATAGCGGTCCGTCAGATCAAACATCCGCTTGACCGCGATCGCTTCCTCGGGGTTGATTTCGATATCGTAGAGCTCGCGATTCTTTTTCCCGATCCGCCCCTTTTTTACAAGACGGTAACCATACGCCGGCTTTCCTCCACGAAAGCGGCCTTCCTGAACAATCTGACCCAGACGCGTTTTGGTGCGAACCGAGGTCTTGAGGCTCTCCCCGGAAGCCTGCCAATAGCGGATATAATTCATAAGCTTGTCAACGTGCGTATCAAAGCGCTGCTGCCCCTCTTCCGAGCTCCAGACCTCAATTCCGTTGTTGACAAACCACTCCACAACAAACGGGGTTTCATTTTCCTTTCTGCCGAGGCGATCGAACATAAAGACAAGCAAAACATCGAACTTCTTCATCGCCGCATCCCTCTGGATTTCCTGGATGGCGTCGCGATCCTTTGCGGATACCTTGAAACCAGAAACACCTTTTTCGGAAAACTCCCTCACGATTTCCCATCCCTGTGCTTCCGCGAACTCATGGCATCGCTGCTTCTGCATGGGAATATCGTCCTTTTCCACCTGTCCCTTTGTGGATACGCGGTAAAGGCAATAGACTCTCTTGCTCATCCCTGTCCCTCCTCAGCCCGCGCTTTTTTGCAGATAAGCCTCTTTCAGAATTTCGGAAATCTGATGCGGGGCGTCCAGATTATCTGATTGAGAAAATGTAATCCGCACGACGATTCCCTGAATCACAAGCTCAGTGATGTGGGGATTTTGGGGATCAGACTTGTGTTGACTCATTCCTTTCATTCTCCTTCCTGAAGAAGCTGAATTTGTTTTTCGAGCTGTTCAATGGCTATTTGAGGATCAGAATCAAGCCCCTCTGTCAATTTCGCGGCAATTCCCAAACTATTCAGAAGTTCGTTCATCTCATCAAAAGAGAAAGAGCTGTCACGGTGGATGAGAATCACCCCATCCAGACAAACAATGCGAATTTCATCTTCTGCGCAAATATTTGCCTGCTCCAAAAGCGTGCTGGGAATCTTGATGTCCGGTTCCGGATCGGATTCATCAAAAGGATGGGGCGAGAGATACAGCTCACAGTACAGGCTGCGAGCTCCGTCCTCTGTCAGGTAAGCGACATATACCTCATCTCCCGCAGAAAGCCCCATTTCCTGCATGACGCTGGCTGAAATCTGCAGGGCACCTTTATCATTTACCTTTTGCTTGATCTCTGAAATGTTCAACGGATCCCTCCTCCCCCACAACGACAATCGACCATGGCAAACTTGCTTGCCATGGCATTTGACTGACTATCTTAATGTCACAAAAATAGGGATCGCTTTCTGCGTCAGACGACACAAGTCCTCTGACAGTTCCATCCTTGCATAAAAACGATCCCCATTGCTTCTGACATTAATAAGCAAATTCAATCCATCCGTATTTGACACTACTCCCCCGGATAGTCGGGCAATTCTCTGAACAGCAGCCGGCTGCACTGCTTCATGGGACTCTCACCCCCGCGAGGATCTCTCGCAGCCGCCCTCCTTGCGTGTGTCTGGGACTGGACGGAAGTATCATTGTCCCTGAACGGAATTGTTGCGAGACAGCCTGCCACCGGCTGTTCTCTGGACAGATGGACCCGCTCTGCACCTTATCTTGGCCGTCGTTGATAGGGCTTGCGCAGGACGATCAATCGAACTTAAAAATGAAATGGTTTCTTCGTTTCGACTCAACGCAACCCCTACAGGTGGTCTCCGCGCATCTTCCAGTGTCGCTTGTCCCCGGTAAAAGGACCCCGTCAGGAAAGTATTCAGAGAATCGGATATTGGATTTTCAAGGGCCACGAGGGAGAGACCAATTTACCCCCTCACTACTAAGCCGAGTTCGTGAGGGGGTTGAGAACCAGAAATTTATTATTTTGCTTTCATCATCCCCCTGAGTTTTTCCAGGACCTTTTGACGGCGCTTGTTGACGCCCTTCTGAGAAATGCCAATCCTCTGCGCATATTCCCGTTCTGTCAGGCATTCAAAATACAGTGCTTGTATCAGTTCCATATCCTGGGCGGAAAGCATGGCAAGCTGATGATGCAGTTTTTCGCGCAAGACGCGGCAAATGGCGGAATCTTCAACTTGTTCAGCGTTCCTGTTGGGAAGCATCTCCTCACCCAGCAGCTCATCCGTATCCAAATCGCTATATAAAACCTTGCCGTTCCGAATATCCTTCTCGTCCAAAGTGCGTGTATGGCGTTCCATGCTGTAATAAGCATGATACACTTCTTCGCTGACATCTACCAAAATGCCATCGACCCGAATCCTGTATTTTCTGTTCTCTGCCATGTGGCAACCTCCGTAGCTTCAAGATTTTGATTGGCGAATCAAAATCTCGGAGCTACGGATATCTGGCAGCGTACGCCTCCCAGCGCATTTCCGGCCCTCCAATGCCGGGCAAAAAAAGTCGGAGGGCGATATAACACCCTCCGGCTTGTTCCTGCCGCCATATTTGCGGCAGGAATAAAAAGAACCCGATCACTGCGGAAAGCAGTGCCGGGTTCTTAATCTCAAGTATTCAAATTTTAGAGCATACCTGCCACTGTAGCCAGTATAGCAGGATCAAAATTGGAAGGGAGCAGGGATTACGTTGGGGATTGATTGGGATTCAGTCGGGGCAATTCACTCATGATTTCGGGGATAGCATAGCCAAACAGGCAGATAGAAAAGAGATGAATGGCTTCTCTTTTCCTGTCATAAAAAACGCTTCTTTCCATGTTGAGCTCATCAAGCAGTTCTTTCTCCGTGCTGTTATATCGATAGACATATTGCTTTGTCAGAATCTCATAGTACAGTTCTCCGCGCAGAGGATACCGCTTCAGCCGAAGGAGCGAGCGATTCACCGCGTCAACCAACATTTTGTTCTGCACAACACAGCACACCTTCTCCTCAAAAGCTCTTTGATCGATATCCGGGGCAAAGTTTTCAAGAAAAGAAAGTCCGACACCCAGATCCTGCCCGCCGATTTCACAGGCATATCGCTGCAGCTCTTCCGCTCGTTCACTTAAGCTCCAGACAACGTCTCTGTAAATTTTCAGGATCAACTTGCTTTTATGGAACACCGCTTCATTGTCCAGCCCAAGTGCTGTGAGTTGGGCAGAGCACTTACGAATGATTGCACTTTCTTTTCTCATTACAGTCTCCTCCCTTGGAACCGCAGGCATTACTCCAACAGGTTAAGCATTGATTTCGTTTGGGGTAAAAATGCCGGAATCACAGAACAGCGCAATTCTGTGGCTCTGTTTCTCGTCATATCCTGCGGAACTATCCAACGAAATCACCTCTTTCAAAGAACCCAGTTTTATCGAAACATCCAGCATAAATGTTCACAGCCCAGAAAAAGAGATAGGCCGACACTAGGTTCCATGTTTTTCTTCACTTCCAGTTTCAGTAACCCTAGCTAAAGTATATATAGAACTTATGTTCTATTCAAGAGCAAAAAAAGAATGTCTTCTATGGTGTTAATATTCTTTAACACCTCATCTGGTAGAATGGTACGGTAGCGCTCCCCCGTAAACAAGCCTTCTGAATCAGCATGTTCACAGGGATTGATTTTCCGAAAAGCATTGGAAGAGATGCTTCTGGTTTAGGCAAACGGAAAGAGGAGGTGTGGCCACGCACCTCCTCTTTCCGTTTAGACAAACAACTCCGCCGCACGCCTCATTTCATCCACGCATTTTTGAGGGGAGAGTATCTTGATCTTACCCATAAACTGGAAGACCCAGCCGTAAAACGTGCTGCTCGGATTTACTTCGATCGTTGTGAGAAAATGATCCTCGTCGCATGGCTGAACAGGAATATCTTCACCATAGTCGTCAATCATGACGCGCATCAACTCATTGCTGCAAAGCAAATCCACACGGATGGAAGAAGCCACAGCGAACATATCCACAATTTTATTGGTGTACGCGGCTGTGTCAAATTCTTCTGAAGGAAAAAATCGGGATTCCAGAAGTTCTATGTTTGCGAGGCGATCAACACGAAAATGTGCCATTCTCTGATGTTTGTGAGAGTAGCCGATCAGGTAATAATGATCGTTTTTCCATTCCAGCGCATAGGGGTCTAGGAGGTAGCAGTATCCATCATGCTTCAGCACTTTTTCTTTTGATTGCGTGTATTCGTAATATTGAAACCTAATTTGACGATGATCCAAAACCGCAGCGTAGATGGTGTCAATGATATAATAGACCTTTTCATTGTCTGGCTTCACCCGACTGGACAGGCTGGCGAGCTTCTCAAGCTGGGAAGCCTGATACGTACTGGTCAGGTGGCACAGCTTCCGGATCAAAGCTTCGCTCTTCCTCCGGGAAATGATTTTGGATGACGCTACCGCGTCGGTCAGCATCTTCAGCTCCGGGTATTCGAAAAGGCGGTTTCCCATAAAATATTGATTCTGTGTGCTTTTCACCACTACAATATCAAATCCAGCATCAGTCAGGATATCGATGTCCGCATAGATAGTTTGCCGCACTGCTTGAATTCGTTTCTCGTTCAGGTAGGAAATCATATCGGATACCGTGACAGGATGATTTTCATCTGTTTGCTGATAGAGAAAGCGAAGAAGCTCCACGATCCGCATATTACCCTGGCCTTGCATCATTCCTACATCCTTTCCAATCTCAGGAAAAATCAGCGGCCTCCCGAGGCATATTTCCCCATATTGATGTCCAGTACTCCTCTGGGCGGCTGGATTAGGGCGTCCTCATACTGGCACTTCCACTGGATCTCCCGGCTCATCTGTCCGTTCTCCACACCATCTACGGTTTCCCCATCCTGAATGGGGTTATCATTTGCCAGAATATACGACGCCGCATTGTAGGCATGGTTCACCACCCAGTTGGGGTCCATGTCGTGGAAGTGGTACTGGAGATCCGGCAGAAACAGGGTGCTCATGCCCACCGTGTCGATGAGCATATCCTCGGTACCCTCAATGTTGAAGAAGCGGACATTGACGCCAAAGCGGATGAAGCGGTCCGCTCCCTCGATCTGGTGGGAGCGCACATCCTCCGCCAACAGGAGCTTGCCGCAGTTCTGAAAATAGAACGCCTCACAGGTAGGGTACAGCTCCGCCAGGGCTTCCACGAAGTCGGCGTCCAGGTTGGCTCGTTCCAGAGCCGGAAGCGCCCCCGTCAGCATATCGGTGGCTATCACTTGGTACCGGCACTCCCGGAAGATCCGCTCCCGGTCCTCCTGGCAGTCCCACATCTGGCTCATCAGGAAGGCGTCAAAGCCTTTGCCCTTGAATTTATCGCATTTCATTACCATTAGCTGCACCGGGCATTTGCCATCCTGAAATTCAGCGATATGATCCAGGGCGGCAAAGCCAGCCATCTTCTTATCATAACAGAAGCACTCTGCTGATCCGATGTGTTTCTCCATTACGGCAGTCATTTTTTCTTTGTCCGGCATGTCCACCGGCTCTTTGAACAGCATCTGAATGAGATAGGGACCGCCGGGCTGGGGGCCTTTTTTGTCATCCGGGTTTTGCCGGAAAACTTGATTGCTCATTTGTTTTCCTCCTTCTTCTCCGGGAACAGCTTCCACCGGAACTCCAGCTCTTTCTGGACGAACTCTTTCGGCAGGCCTCGGGGGTTAGCGATGAGATACCATACCCGAAAGGTACGCTTCTTCGGATCTGTCTCCTGCCGGTAGAGCTGATAGCCCGCCTCATCCTCCTGTGTCCACTGTCCTGTCTGCCGCTTGGCCTGCACAAAGGGTTCCACCACCTGGTCCAGTTCCTCTCTGGTGCGGCTTGAGGCCCAGGCTTGATCCACATCATTGGCGTGGGAGAGGTGGAACAACATCGAACTCATCCAGTTTTTTGCCTTGTGTTCAGGCGTTCCGCGCAATTTCACCTGACGTCGGTACTCCTCCAACTGTTCCGCTGTTCCGTACCGTTCCACCATCGGTTCCCGCACATAGATGCACCAGCTGTAATCCTCTGGCTGGGTAAAGGGGGTGCAGACCGACTGGAGCGCCCCTACTGGGTCTGCTTCAAAGCAGTCGATAAAATCAAGGTAGTGGGCTTTGATCAGGGGCAGGAAGGTGTCCAGCAGCCCAGTGTTCAGCCGCAGGTCCTCTGTCAGCATCCGAAAGAATGAACCGCCTGTTGTGGGTTCAATTCTGAAAGAGTAGAGGTAGTCATCTCCCTGCTTTATGATACAGCTGAAGCCCACCTCCACATTCCCATGGCCGATTTCGTAGTCTATGTAGTTGTAGCGGCTCCGGTCAAACCAGATCTGATAGGTCAGCCCGTTTTTCGTTTTCTTTTTGAAGTCGCCTTTTTTCAGACGCTTCCAGCCCTTTTCCTCCAGGTCCAGGCCGTTCCACAGGTAGTCCAGAAGCTGCTGAAATATATCTGCCGGGCGTTTTTGTTCCATAGTCTCCACCTCCTTACAAAAACTTTTTCTGGGGTTCAGCGGTCATTTGCAAATTAAATATGGAGCAGGGAAACAGAGGCACAAACCATCTCATCCCCGAGTCATTTTCTGCCGTCACGGGTCGGACTTATTTTGCTCCATTGCTTGGGCGATCTGTTTCATAGCCATATCGATATAGAGATACACCCCATCACGATCACAGTGGAACAGGTTGGAGTAACATGTGCTTTCGTTCGGGTGAAGGGGATTCGGTTCCACTACTTCGGTGGCTTCCAGCAGACCAGTACCCAGTTCAGCCGCAGCAGTAAGAGCCTTTTTTAGGACAGCAAACTGCCCATCGCTCCAATGTTTCTCCAGATCTTCCAGTACCTTTGGTTCCTGCTCCAGATCCCGGAGAATCTGCAAAACCTGATTTGGAGACAGGTACACGCCGGAGCAGTAGTTTTCAATGATCTGGTTCTTTGCCGGGTTGGGTAAGGCAGTGGGCACCACCTGCGCCCAGGGGGTGAAGTACCGGGCATATTCCGGCTTTTCCTCCATCAGGAAGGAGAAACTGCTCCCTCTGGTATAATAGTAGTCCCGGAAAAATCCCTGGACCACCGCAATATAAAAACCATGGCTTTTATCAAACAGCTCGTCCGATTCTGTCTCTGCCCCAACCCGCAGGGTGTCCAGATACTTTTCTGCATAGAAATCCTCGATTCCATGCTGCGCGGCAAGGGCCAGAACCTTTTCTTCCTGTCCCTGCTGTATCCAGGTTAGGGGAGTAAAATACCATTCCTGTATTTCGTCTGGCGAGATCGGGTGAAAACTTACATCATATCCCATAAAATCCCTCCTCAGTAATCCAGCAAAATGGGCACCTGCTGTTCCTCGGCAAACCGCATGGCACGCCAGAACATGGAGAAGGCAAACTTGGCAAGGGATTGGGTGTCATACTGGGTGTGTTCCGGGATGTCCGCCTTGCTATACTGTCCATTCGGGCCCACGGCTCCGTCTACCGGGTATCCCTCCGTGTCCGCCCAATCAAGGATGGTATCCTCATCGGCCTGCCACGCCAGCTGGTTCAGCTTCTCCAGCTCCTTCCGCAGTCCGCCCAGGGTGGCGATCATCGCCTGATCATCAGTGGGCAGAGGCGCCTGAAATAAGAAGGAATCCGGCAGAGGCAGCCACCAAGTTGCCCCACGGAACAGGGACCACACCCTCTCCTCGTCCGATGCAAGACGGGCGACCAGAGGATGCTCCCCGAAGTTCCAGTCCTTCTCCACAGTGGAAGGCACCGGCTCATTGTATGTATGGCAGGCGGCCACCAGCAGCATAGCGCCGAAGGCATCCCAATCCGGCTTGTCGGTGTAATAGGGCTTCTCATTATCCTCCGGCCAGGGAGTATAGGGGGACTGGCCCGGCTGAGAAATGGCGCTCAAGATTTGATCCCGCCAGTTCTCCACCGCCGCCTGGATCTCAGCCGGGGACATTTCTTCCTCGTTATCAGCAGCTTCTCCATCCGGCGTGATTTTTTGAAAGCCCCATCCATTTTCCTCCGCCCACTGCTGAACAACAGTTTTCCAGTTGTGAGAATAGTACCGGGTCAATGTTCCGGCGTAGATGTCAAGTCCCATAGTGATGCCTCCTTTTGTGCTTGGTCAAAGCCGTTCCAGGGTACAGTCGTGCCCGGAATGGTCCGTATCTAAAATGATTTCCACAATGGTGTCCATAGTCTCTTTCCCGAGATTACGGACGCTTTTTTCATAGGCCAGCCACTGGATGTGGATGGGTTGTCCATACTCATGCCGCCCAAATCCGCCCCGGAGAATATCGTTGAAAGCGTTCAGGTTCCGACCAATCTTCCGGTCCAAACCGAAGGTAAACACCCGCTCCACCTCGTCATAAAAACCAGCCATGCTGGAAAAGCGGCGGCCGTCGATGGTGAACTTCTGCCGCTGTGGTTGGTCTGCTGTAAACACCCGGTCGATCTGCTCCAGATTATACTCCAAGATCCAGCCATGAAATTGATGGTAAAGCGGCAAAAGCAGTTCTCTGGAACTGCCCAGCACATCCAGCCCCCGGTCATCGTACAGGTGGTAGAGGAACGGTCCGGGCCCTGTCAGATAGACGCTGGACACAAAGCCTCTCCAGCCTCCGATATCTCCCAGAATGATCTCCTGCAAAAGTTGCTCCCGCTGAAAGGTGATCCCGCTGAGATCCCAGTAAAACTGCACTTGTGCATGGGTATTCCCATCTTCGTCCAGCTCTATGGCCGGAAGTTGCTCATTGGGAACCGGGAGTCCCATTCGCTGCCGGATAACGGTCAGCAGGGACTCGGCAGGTTCTTCATCGGGATACCCGTCGATTCGCAGAAGGTCCGGCACCGCCGGAAGTGCCCGATAGATCGCGGCGGCCCGGTTCAGCGCCCTCTGAACATAGGCGGGGTTGGTTCTCAGTTTCGCCGCACTCCTGTCCAGATAGATTGGTTCCTCCCCGCCGATCTCAAACCGAATGCCTACCGGCGCATGGTAGAACAGAGGGTGTTCCAGTCCAGCCATGCCCAGCTTATGTAAAATGTCTTCAAACCGCTTTGCCAGCATGGTATCCCTCCGCCTTATAACATTTCATACAGCAGGGCAGCGTCGCCCTGCACCAGTTCCAGATGGGAGCGCAGCGTTTCAAGTCCGCTTTGTACCGCCTGGGTGGTCAGATCCCAGTCCGGGGCTATTTTAGCGGCCAGATCCGGGAGGTACTGCTCCTGCAGAGCTGCCAGCACATTAGACGCCAGCTCTCCCTCCAGCAGAGCGCAGTCCAGGGTGTCCTCCGTCTGGGGAGCAGGAAAACGGACATCCAGATCCAGTTCGCTCTCACACCAGTCCCAGATGGCCATATAGACCACGCCGGAGCAGTCGCCGTTGGACAGTTCCTGCCGCCGGCCGTCTTTGAGAAGATAAAAGGATGCGATCTGTGACATGGCAATTCCTCCTGAATGTCATTCTTTTTCCATCAGCCCTTCTGCCTGCATCCGAATCACATAGAAGGCCCGCACCCAGTCCAGCTCCTGCTCCATGGATTTCTCCAAAGCCAGCAGGCGGCGCTTTCCCAGCCTGCGGTCCAGGAGGGCAAAAATGCGGACAAGAGGATTCTCGCTGGCAAGGCTTTTCTCAATGCTCTGGTTGTCAAATTCGTGAAACGCCTCATAGAAAAAACCGTTGTCAAAACAGCCGTCGCTCAGCGTCCCTGCGTGGGCCAGCCGGAAGGGGGCCTTCGGGTTGTCTTCTCCAACGCCCTCCCGCCGCAGGGCCTGATATCTATTCCAGTAGCTCTGTTCATAGGCATAGTAGTTGCTTCGCAGTATCTCCACGCCGTCCAGCCGAATGGCCGCCCGGCCTGTTTGGTCATGGCTTTCTCTGTAGCTGGCAGCAAAATACTGGATGTGGCCCCGGAGCGCCGGGCACAGGTAGTCATTCTCTAACTTGTTCCGGATTCCGCTCCAAGTGGATACTCGGCTGTTTGACATGGGGATTGTCTCCTTTCTGCGGATATTGATGTCTTTGACCTTCGTAGGAGTTTCTCTCTGACAAATTGAAATGGCCAAATTGAAAAATTGAGAATAAATCAACATAGCAAATGAGATATCAGCGTTCCCGTTTCAAGTAGACCATATCAACAAGCTGTTTTCCATCTTCAAATATCAAATGGTCGTAGTTGTCCGTGAAAAAATTCTTTATGCGATGTGACTCTGTAAACCCGCATTTGTGGTAAAAGCCAAGCGTTGAAGGAACGTCACCAGTTCCGACAAATAACGTATTACAATCAGCATAATGGGAAAACACATAATCAATCAGTCGTTTTCCATAGCCCTTTCGTTGACTGTCAGGCATAACGGCAATATTTTTAAGCTCATAAATGCCGTCCGCCTCGTTCGTAACGACACATTCAGCCTTTACTCCATTTTCGTTAAGAACAAACATTTCGCCGTGTTCGAGGTATTTGTCTATCATACTTTCCTGTTCGTCAGCCAACAATAATAGGTCAATATACTTTCTTTTATTGTCATCATGAAGTTTTATAATTTCCATTCGCCTTTTTCCTTATCTCTTTTTCTTCAACCTTAAAGCTTCTATATAAGAAAAGTCGTGTTCTATACTCTCACTCTCAATGTATACCTTCCAGTGAACTCACCGTCTTTCAAAATCGGTTTTCTGTTTAACCTATATCCCATTCAATTTCCGCTTTTGAAGATACTCCCTGAAGCATTCGATGAACTCTCGATTCCGCTTTGGGACATCGAACCCTTTCCGATGGGGAAAGAATCCCTCCCGTTCCACATCGTCCAGCAGCTTCGGCAAGTCGGAAAACCGGGCAAAGAACGGCAGCGCATAGTCCTGGATCTGCCCGGAAATCTCCTGAATAGAGCGTTCCCGCTCCAGCAGAGTAGATACCTCATAGCGGGGGAAGTCATCATACCGGCGAGTCAGCCGGGCGATGGAGGTGCCCACGATGCCATCATAGGTATCCTCCGTCCCTTCCTGCTCACTGCGCCACTGGGCAATCACCGGGGAGCCCACATGGAAGGTAGCGGTAAAGGTGGTGGAGCCAAAGCGGATGGAGGGGGAAAAATCAAAGGAGAACACAAAGATGCCGTCTTTTTTGTAGATGTCATTTTTGCTCTTGCGGTATTTGTAACCCAGCGGGGTTAGTGGCTCCGCAATCCGCTCACAGGTATAGACGAAGACCTCGCGGGGCTTGGTTCCCTTGGGGAAATCCTTCTTCTCCATGTTGCCACCTTCCTTCACGCATTTATAGTTCAGCCCTCAGCTGCTCTACTGGCACTCGAACTTCTTTCCACCGGCCATCCTCTGTATCGCAGCCCCGGAGAACCAGACTGTCGCTTTCCCAGTGGACAAACTCGATATCGTCAAATCGGGTGTCGTCCGGGTCAACGATGCGCCGCAGATCGAGCCAATGCTCCGGGGGCTGGGGCTGCAGTGGGCAGGAAAAGTCCAGCACGATAGTGGAGTAGGGGCAGGCCCAGATACAGCCGATGACAGCCAGCAGATCCGTGTCGGAGTCATAGTCCGCGCCGGTCCAGATGAACACTTCTTCGGCTTTCTGCCCCTCCTCCGGGTGGACACAGACAGGGACATAGTGCATCTCCTGTCCGCTCTCCACCTCCAGGACGCTGTATCCATACAGTTCTGTGCGGAAGATCAGATAGTGCTTTCCGTTGCGGTGACGAAACAGGGAGCAGAATTCACCATCCGTGTCCAGATTACGCCAAACATACCGCACCTTGCCCTCATTGTCCAGCAGTTCGCTTTCACTGCCGCAGAGATGTAGATCGCCGTCATAGATGTAGGCTTTAGAGCGGATGGAATATCCATCCGTCAGCGAAAACTGCTCGTCTTGCTGAGGAGATCGGTTCTCCGGTGCAAACACAGCATTATACTGCGCCCGCCAGTCCCGATAGCGTTTTTCATGGGCGATGTTTTCAGTGTTCTTTGAGATACCTCGCCAGTTTCTTCTCCATGTGAATCTATGGTTCTCTATGTGCTTTGTAGAAAAATAACCCCTCTGCATGTACCAGGCTGAAAACAATGTCTTTTAGCTGTTCATCCGGATTATAAAGAGTCATGTATAAATCATCACCATTCAATATGATCATGGAATGGCACTCCGGAAGAATCACATTGATATAATCTCTTGAACGCCACTCTCCCTCAAAGCAGTGATCAATCAGAGATACCAGCTGGCTGGGAGCGGGATTTTCTATCACATCATCTCCCGCAGAAATCAAAAAATCATAGTAGCAATACAGTTTGAGGAGTATATTGGTTAGTTTCCTGTTGAGTTCAGCGCGGTGACTTTGAAAGTAATCTTCAATCTCAAAATATCGGTTATCTGCTTTTGGCGGAATCTGCTCAGGAAAAATATCAATGAGAAACGGAGTTTTCTCTATGAGATGATCGATCTCGGAAATCACATCAATCATACTGTTGTGCTCCTTTGAAAATTTCGATATGTCGCCCCTGCTCTGTATTCATATTTGCCATATTTCATGCTTAACTTTTGCCAACTTACCATTTTGTTTGTGGAATGAAGGTTTATTATTCACAGATCAACTCTCCGTTTTAGAGGGCGCAGGAATAGATGCTCATGGCACCGTAATCGGTGTGCAGGACAAGTCCGCTCTTGGTAAAGGCAAAATTCACCTGCCGCACCACAAAGGGGTCATCAATGGTGGCCAGCAGTTGGCCGCTGTCGGTATCCCACACCTCTATGGGGGAGCTGCCACGATCCTGCTGAACAGCCATCAGGCTGCCCCTTGTCCGCACCATACAGGTATCTGAAAAACTCAGCCCCTGTCGGACAGAAAACGGGAAAGGATTGGCTATCTCCTCTCCGGT
>ULVH01008052.1_pt1 | contig 12943 bp, 6 predicted proteins | sample 1959261 | NCBI WGS metagenome assembly ULVH01 (sample SAMEA4835781, study PRJEB28245) | human gut metagenome | biome: gut microbiome; material: fecal sample | place: Denmark | collected 2008
GGATGGTGGAATTGTGTGCAGCCCGGTTTCCCGTTGACCGACGCCGGGGTCCCCGCCATAATACTTTCGGTTCACGCACGAATCCGCTGCCAGAGACAGCCGGTGCAAACGGGCATCGCCCGCGAGCTTAATGGGATATCCCGCCAGCCGAGGTGGTCGAGTAGATATGTCTTCTCGCCCCCGTCGCTCATGCAGCGCGGGGGCTTTCTTTTTGGACATGCCCCCGTCACGTCCTTGTGGCGGACCGTGCCCGGAAAGAATTCGAGGAGGTGTAATTCATGCCCCAGCAGTACAAAATCGACAAGGTTGCAGAGATCGAGTCCCGTATCGCCGAGAACGCCGGTCTGTTCGTCGTCAACTACAACGGTCTGACGGTTAAGCAGGCTCAGGAGCTGCGTCATCAGCTTCGCGAGTGCGGCGCCGAGATGAAGGTCTACAAGAACAACCTGGTCAAGATCGCTCTCAAGAACCAGGAGCAGCCCGAGCTCGACGAGATCCTCGCCGGCCCCGTCGCTTATGTGTTCTACGAGACCGAGCCGGTCGAGGCCGCTAAGACCCTTAAGGACTTCTCCGCTAAGTCCAAGGGCGTCCTTGAGATCAAGGGCGGTATCTCCGACGGCAAGGCCGTTTCCGCTGATGATGTTAAGGCTATCGCCGAGCTGCCCACCAAGGATCAGCTTCTCGGCCAGATCGCCGGTCTCATCTCCGGTTTCGCTCGCGACATCGCTGTCTGCGTCAACGGCGTTTCCTCTGGTCTCGCTCGTTCGATCCAGCAGGTCTCCGAGCAGAAGGCAGCCTAGTTGCTGTTTTCACCCGCGGCGGCAACGCCGCACCCCTGGCGCATTCGCGCCGTGTTTTAACTGATCTCCGTGCATTCGCACGGAAACCGAAAGGACTTAGAAATGGCTAAGCTTACCACCGATGAGATCATCGATGCTCTTAAGGAAATGACCCTTCTCGAGGCTTCCGAGCTCGTCAAGGCTATCGAGGACACCTTCGGCGTTTCCGCCGCTGCTCCTGCCGCTGTTGTCGCCGCTCCCGCTGCTGGCGCTGCTGAGGCCGAGGAGAAGACCGAGTTTGACGTCGTGCTCGAGGGCTTCGGCGACAACAAGATCCAGGTCATCAAGGCCGTCCGTGAGCTCACCAACCTTGGCCTGAAGGAGGCCAAGGAGGTCGTCGAGGGCGCTCCCAAGGCTGTTCTCGAGGGTGCCAAGAAGGAGGACGCCGAGGCTGCCAAGGAGAAGCTCGAGGCTGCTGGCGCTGCTGTCACCCTCAAGTAATCAGGCTTTCTCGCCAGATTTCTTTGCAGACGGGGTTCGCATTGCGAGCCCCGTCTTTTTTGTTTTGGCCCCTCTATTTTGCTGGCTCGGTATGCAAATTGCTGTCGTTTGCGGCGCTTTGGAATCGCTACCGTTGGGCGATAAAATTGCACCATTCGCGCAATAATTTGCGTTGACCTGCTGAAGAATTGCGTTTGCCTTACGGCGACGTATGTCTCCGGCGGTAAGATACTTCGGTATCGCAATTTGGTCTGCGGCCGCCGTGCCGCACGCACAGGGCGCATTCTGCGCCTGCGAAAGGATCCTTGAATAACATGAAGGCAATCATCCCCGCCGCCGGTCTTGGCACGCGTTTTCTGCCTGGCACTAAGTGCACGCCCAAAGAGATGCTGCCGGTGCTCGACAAGCCGGTCATCCAGTATGTCGTTGAGGAGGCGCTCGACCCCGAGGAGGTCGATGACGCCATCATCGTTACCTCTCCTGGTAAGCCCGAGCTGCTGAGCTACTTCCAGCCCGATCGTTCGCTTGAGAATCTGCTGCGCGAGCGCGGTAAGGATGCTTACGCCGATGCTGTTGCCCATGCGGGCGGCATGCCGGTCGACTTCCGTTATCAGTACGAGCCCAAGGGCCTCGGTCATGCCATTCGCTCTGCTGCCGACGCCGTGGCAGGGGAGAACTTCCTGGTTCTTCTGGGCGACTACGTTGTGCCAAACCGCGACATCTGCGACAAGATGCTTGCTGTCTCCAAGGAGCACGGTGGCGCTTCGGTTATCGCCGTTGCCGCGTGCGCTCCCGAGGAAGTCAGCCGCTATGGCGTCATCGCCGGCGATCGCGTTGGCTCGCTCGAGGGCTTCGAGAATGCTGCCGACGACGAGCCCGGTGCCGTTTGGCGCATCGGCGGTCTGGTCGAGAAGCCTGCTCCCGAGGCGGCTCCGTCCAACCTGTACATCGTCGGCCGCTATCTGCTGAGCCCGCTGGTCATGGACCTGCTCGCCGACCAGCAGGCCGGCAAGGGCGGCGAGATCCAGCTCACCGACGCCATGGCCCGCTCGCTCGACCGCGAGGCCATGTACGCTGTCGTCATCGACCCGCTCTCGGGCTACGACACCGGCACCCCGTCTGGCTGGATGGCCACCAACGCCCTCATGGCCGCAAGCGATCCTCGCTTTGCCAGCGCCTTCTGGGACGCCATCGACGAGCGCGGTGGCTTGATGCGCAAGTAATTCTTCGGGCATCGACATTTACGGGTGCGGACTTCGGTCTGCACCCGTTTTTTTATGCTAGCTACGATTGCGGGTCCGGAACCTTCATTCCGCTATTTGGCTGAATACTGGGCCGCAGTTTCCGCCTGATCTGTCACGAACAACTTGGCGCTCGTTCATGACGGTGTCGTTCGCTGGTCTTCCGAGCAAAAGGGCCGTCCCGTGAGGGGCGGCCCGATTTAGCTGCGGGTTTGCTTGTCAGATGCTATTCGAACGGATGGCCGCATTTGGGGCAGAACTTGGCTTCTGGCACGAGCGGGGTGCCGCAGTGGCGGCAGAATTTCGGGGTAGAAGATGCGACCGGCTGCTGGGGCATGACCGCGAGGGGCTCCCCTGATGATTGCCATTGTGTATCAAATGCTGAACCAGCAGAAGACTGTTGAGCGACCTGTCCCTGCTGGGCATACTTCTTGTGGCGGCTGCGTTTATGCTTCTTTGCTTTGGGTGCGGTGCCAGCGATGCTTGTTTGAGCTGCGGCGCGCTTTTTGCGACGGATGCAAACGACTGCGATGCCGCCGATGATCATCAGGACAGCCGCAATCCCACCGCCAACAACGATTGGCATGTTGTCCTGGGCAAAGAAGATGAGTTTCTCGATCGGGCTATAGTTGATATTCGACTTGTAGACGTCGATGTGCATCTTCGTGGGGTCTTCGGTATCGGAATAGTCCACGTAGATTTTTTGGTCGTTATCGACGAACTCGGGGAAGCAATAGCTATCCGATTTAGTTTTACTGTCGACCCTCTGGCCTGTCTGGGTATCGATGAGGCGAATGACGGTTGAACTGTCGTTTGAGATCGAGGCCAGCACGATATTGCCGTCTCTCGAGATGTCGTAATTATCAGTCCAGTCCTCGTCGTCGTTTTTTATTAAATATCGAATTTGCTTCCCGGTGTTTGGGTCAATAACAATAGTGTCGTAGTTTTCGCCGGTAAGGGCTAGAAAATATTTCCCCCAATTCTCTCCCCAATTGTAGGTATAAATTTTATTACCGTCGGCTACTTTATCGATGTTGCCATCGTAATCCGCCATGAAATAGATCGTATATGGCGAATCGTCATCGTCGCTGGCAGTCCCTATGAGTAGTTTATCGGACCCGTATGCCCTAGTTACCCCATTGCATTGGGCGTTGCCTGGTATCTCTTTAATTGACGTGGAGCCATCGGGAATGTCGATTATCTTGAGCTTTCGATTCGAGCAGACATACAAACGCTTTCCATCCCTTGAGAGGACGGCATTCACATCGTCTTTTTCGAACTTGTACGTAAATGTTTTCTTATTTGATCGCAGATTGAAAACGCAAAAATCCCCGTATTTGCCATTCGAACAATAGGCAGTCAAGCTGTTTCCGTCTTCATTAAGGTCGATGCTGCCGGCCTCTAATTTCTTTATGGGTATAGAGTAAGCGGCCCGTTGTTGATCTTCGACGGAATAGACGATGACCTTGCCGTCCTCCAGCCAATAAAGATACTTGTTGTTCCAAGTACTCTGAACATCGGATAGACAGGATTTCGGTATGTCGATAGGAGTGACTTCGCCGCTCTTAAGATCAAGCCGTGAATAACCGTAATATACATTATTATCGTTATCGTCAAGATCATAGTCACAGTCGTCGATGATGGCATAATTGCCGTCGTCTGTGAGCCATGCACTCGAATCTTGGCCTTCGACGTCGACAGTTAGCGACTTCTCCAGCTCCGGTGTCGGCAGGCCGTCTGCTAATGCTGCGGGTGGGGTAGCCAGCGGGGCCAGCGCCGCTACGATGCCGATTGTGACTGCGGCAATCCTTCCGCCTTTTCGGATGCTCTTAAACATAGCGATCCTTTCTTTAGGCTATAGGTAACTATCCAGTATCTTCATGCCGGATTCGAAGAATCTGTTGCGCAACATTGCCAAACGGATGTGGTAAAGCGGCGGTCCCTTTGTCGCATCCTGCCGGAAAGCGCGTCCCACCCTTCGGTCGAATTCTGGGATGCGCTTTCCGGCTGAGGCTCCTAGCGGAAACTGCGACCCGGAATATCGGCTCAGAACGGGATGCAGTTTCCCAGACAGGGCTCAATCGGAAACTGCGACCCAGTTTGAGGCCTCAAAACGGGATACAGTTTCCGCCTGATCAACCCTCGCCGCCATTCCGCCATTCAGCGGCGCGCACCAGCAACTCTGTTCACAGAAATTATATGAACAGATGTTCGATGCACACCTATTTACCTGCACCTTTTCCGTCGAAAAACTTTGCTACTCCAAAAACTCAATCGCGTCAAGGCTTTTCTTGCCCAACGGTCGGTACCTGATAAACTATTAGGTTGCGATAACTGGCGAAGCTATGCCTCGCCAACCCACCGAGCATTTCCGTGAAGGAGGAAAAACCTGGTGACCTACGCATACACTGCCACTGAGCGCAAGCGCGTCAGCTTCGGGAAAATCCCGGAGGCCATGGAGCTCCCCAACCTTATCTCTGTTCAAAGGGAATCCTTTGAGCGTTTTAAGGACGAGGGCCTTCGTGAGGCGTTCAAGGAATCCAGCCCCATCCAGAGCCAGAACCATGTTCTCGAGGTTACCTTCGGCGAGCATCAGTTCGGCGACCCCGCGCACACCGTCGAGGAGTGCCGCGAGAAGGACATGACCTATCAGGCCCCGCTTCTGACCGACGTCCGTCTCACCAACAAGGAGACCGGCGAGATCAAGGAGCAGCTCGTCTTCATGGGCGACTTCCCCATGATGACCGATCAGGGCACCTTCATCATCAACGGTACCGAGCGTATCGTCGTCTCGCAGCTCGTCCGCTCCCCGGGCGTGTACTACAGCTCCGAGATGGATTCGGGCAAGCAGATTTACAAGGCCCAGATCATCCCGTCCCGCGGTGCCTGGCTTGAGTTTGAGGTCGACAAGCGCGACCAGCTCATGGTCTCCATCGACCGTAAGCGCAAGCAGAGCGCCACGATGTTCCTGCGCGCCCTTGGCATTGCCGTCACCAACGACGACATCATCGAGCTGCTCGGCAACTCCGATGTGATCAAGCGCACCCTGGAGCGCGACACCGCCCTCACCCGCGAGGATGCCCTTATCGAGATCTACCGTCGCCTGCGCCCGGGCGAGCCTCCCACCGTGGACGCTTCCCGCAGCCTGCTCGAGGGCCTGCTCTTCAACCCGCAGCGCTACGATCTGGCCCGCGTCGGTCGTTACAAGGTTAACAAGAAGCTCAACCTCACCACCGAGGAAGAGGTCACGGTGCTCACCGACGAGGATATCGTCGCGACGCTGCGCTACCTGCTGTCCCTCGCTGCCGGCGAGCAGGGCTTCAAGGTCGACGACATCGACCACTTTGGCAACCGCCGCATCCGCACCGTCGGCGAGCTCGTCGCCAACCAGTTCCGTATCGGCATGAGCCGTATGGAGCGCGTCGTCCGTGAGCGCATGAGCTCCCAGGACATCGACGAGATCACCCCGCAGTCGCTCATCAACATCCGCCCGATCGTGGCCTCCATCAAGGAGTTCTTCGGTTCCTCGCAGCTCTCGCAGTTCATGGACCAGGCGAACCCCCTGACCGGTCTGACCCACAAGCGCCGTCTGTCCGCACTCGGCCCTGGCGGTCTTGCCGGCCACAAGTCCGGCTCCAGCCGCCGCACCAACGTGCCGACGGCCGGCCGCGACGTCCACAACTCGCACTACAGCCGCATGTGCCCGATCGAGACCCCCGAAGGCCCCAACATCGGCCTGATCGGCTCGCTCGCCCTCTACGCCCGCGTCAACGAGTACGGCTTCATCGAGGCTCCGTTCCGTCGCGTCGAGAACGGCGTTGCCACCGACCAGATCGACTGGATGACCGCTGACGAGGAAGAGAAGCACGTCATCGCGCCGGCCAACACGCCGCTCGATCCCAAGACCAACGAGTTCATCACGACCGATGCCGAGGGCAAGCTTGTCCGCCCGCACACCGTAATCGCCCGTACCCGCGACTTCGACGGCTCCTTCGGCGCTCCCGCCGACGTGCCTGTCGAGGACGTCGACTACATGGACGTCTCGCCGCGTCAGATGCTCTCCGTCGCAGCCACGCTGATCCCGTTCCTCGAGCACGACGACGCCAAGCGTACGCTGATGGGCGCTAACATGCAGCGTCAGGCCGTGCCGCTGGTTCACCCTGCCGCTCCCTATGTCGGTACCGGCATGGAGCGTCGCGCCGCTCTGGACTCTGGCGAGGTCACCCTGGCCAAGAACGCCGGCGAGGTCATCTTTGCCGACGCCGCCAAGATCATCGTCAAGCATGCCGGCGGCATGGACGAGTATCACCTGGCCAAGTACCAGCGCTCCAACCAGTCCACCTGCATCAACCACCGTCCGCTCGTGCGCGTCGGTGACACCGTTGAGCAGGGCGAGCCCCTGGCTGACGGTCCTTCGACCGATCATGGCGAGCTTGCACTGGGTCAGAACCTCACCGTGGCATACATGCCGTGGGAAGGCTTCAACTACGAGGACGGTATCGTCGTGTCCGAGCGCCTGGTGGCCGAGGACCTGCTGACGACCATCAACATCACCCGTCACGAGATCGATGCCCGCGACACCAAGCTCGGCCCCGAGGAGATCACCCGCGAGATCCCGAACCTCTCCGAGGATATGCTTGCCAACCTCGACGAGGACGGCATTATCCGCATCGGCGCCGAGGTCGGCCCTGGCGACATCCTGGTCGGCAAGGTCACGCCTAAGGGCGAGAGCGCTCTGACCGCCGAGGAGCGCCTGCTGCGCGCCATCTTCGGTGCCAAGGCCCACGACGTCCGCGACACCTCCCTTAAGATGCCTCACGGCGCTTACGGCCGCGTCATCGACGTTGTACGCTTTAGCCGCGAGAACGGCGACGACCTGGCCCCCGGCGTTAACGAGCAGGTGCGCGTCTACGTCGCCCAGCGTCGTAAGATCCAGCAGGGCGATAAGATCGCCGGCCGCCACGGCAACAAGGGTGTTATTTGTAACGTTCTGCCGGTCGAGGACATGCCCTACATGGCTGACGGTACCCCGATCGACGTTATCCTCAACCCGCTGGGCGTTCCTTCGCGTATGAACGTCGGCCAGCTGCTCGAGTGCCACCTTGGCTGGGCTGCTGCCTGCGGTTGGGATACCGAGCAGGCCGACTCCGACAAGTACGTCCCCGGTCCGTTCTTCACCGCCACGCCCGTCTTCGACGGCGCCAAGGAGGACGAGATCGCCGAGGTCATCCGTCGTGCCAACAAGAACATGCTCAACAAGGCCACCGCTGCCTTTGGCGATCACATGCGTCCCGAGTTCGTCACCCAGCTTGACGAGCGCGGCAAGACCCGTCTGTTCGACGGCCGCACCGGCGAGGAGTTCCGTGAGCCCATTACCGTGGGTACGTCCTACATCCTCAAGCTCGGCCACATGGTCGACGACAAGATCCACGCCCGTTCGACTGGCCCTTACAGCTTGGTTACCCAGCAGCCTCTGGGCGGCAAGGCCCAGTTCGGCGGCCAGCGCTTCGGCGAGATGGAAGTTTGGGCACTGTACGCATATGGTGCTTCCAACGTCCTGCAGGAGATCCTGACCGTCAAGTCCGACGATACCGTGGGCCGCGTCAAGACCTACGAGTCCATCGTCAAGGGCGAGAACGTCCCGGTTCCGGGTATCCCCGAGTCCTTCAAGGTTCTCGTCAAGGAGATCCGTTCCCTCGCGCTGGACATCGAGCCCATGCACGATGCTGACGAGGACGCCTCCGCCCCTGTGACCGCCGAGGAGACCTCTGCTCTCGACGACCTGGCTGCGCTCGCCGGCGTTGACGCCGACGTCGAGGCCGAGGATGCCGAGACCGCCGAGGCACCCGAGGCTGTCGCCGCCACGACCACTGATAAGGAGTAGTTGACTGTGGCAGATTTCGAAGCTACTGATTTTGACTCGGTAAAGATCTCCCTTGCCTCCGCCGACCAGATCCGTTCCTGGTCGCACGGTGAGGTCAAGAAGCCGGAGACCATCAATTACCGTACCCTCAAGCCCGAGAAGGACGGCCTGTTCTGCGAGAAGATCTTCGGTCCCGCCAAGGACTGGGAGTGCTCCTGCGGCAAGTACAAGGGCATCCGCTTTAAGGGCATCGTCTGCGAGCGCTGCGGCGTCGAGGTCACCTCGGCCAAGGTGCGTCGCGACCGCATGGGTCACATCGAGCTCGCCGCTCCCGTGTCCCACATCTGGTACTTCAAGAGCCCCACGAGCTTCCCGATGAGCCGTATGCTCGACATCAAGTCCAAGGACCTCGAGAAGGTTCTGTACTTTGCCAGCTACATCATCACCGAGGTTGACTACGAGGCTCGCGAGGCCGACGCCGACGACCTGCGTGAGGAGCTCGCCGCCGATCTGGAAGAGATCGATGCCGAGTGTGCTCGCCAGATCGAGTCCCTCAAGGAGCAGGGCGACCCCGAGAACTTTGACGAGTTCTCCGACGAGGAGCCGCTGACCCCCGAGGAGATCGCCTCCGGCATCGTCGACATCGAGGAAGAGTGCAAGGACGAGAAGCAGCTCCGTACGGACGCCTTCAACGCCTTCATGAAGCTCAGCGAGCGCGACCTCATTTCCGATGAGCCGCTGTTCCGTGAGATGACCCGTTACTACTCCATGTACTTCAAGGGTGGCATGGGTGCCGAGGCCGTCCGCGACCTGCTCGCTGCCATCGACCTCCCTTCCGAGGCCGAGAAGCTCAAGGCCATCATCGCCGACGAGGACTCCCAGAAGCAGAAGCGCGAGAAGGCCGTTAAGCGCCTCGAGGTCGTTGACGCCTTCCTGAAGGGCGGCAACAGCCCCGCGAACATGATCCTGGACGTCATTCCGGTCATTCCGCCCGATTTGCGCCCGATGGTCCAGCTTGACGGCGGCCGCTTCGCCGCGTCCGACCTCAACGACCTGTACCGTCGCGTGATCAACCGTAACAACCGACTCAAGCGCCTGCTCGACCTGGACGCCCCTGCGATCATCGTGAACAACGAGAAGCGCATGCTCCAGGAGTCCGTGGACGCCCTGTTCGACAACGGCCGTCGTGGTCGCCCGGTCTCTGGCCGTGGCGGTCGCCCGCTCAAGTCGCTCGCCGAGGCCCTCAAGGGCAAGCAGGGTCGTTTCCGTCAGAACCTGCTGGGTAAGCGTGTCGACTACTCCGGCCGTTCGGTTATCGTTACCGACCCCAAGCTGCTGCTGCACCAGTGCGGTCTGCCCAAGACCATGGCGCTGGAGCTCTTCAAGCCCTTCGTCATGAAGCGCCTGGTCGAGCTCGGCAAGGTCGAGAACATCAAGGGCGCCAAGCGCGCTATCGACCGAGGTGCCACCTTTGTGTGGGACATCCTCGAAGAGGTCATTGACGGCCGCGTCGTGCTGCTCAACCGTGCACCGACCCTGCACCGTCTGTCCATCCAGGCCTTTGAGCCGGTGCTGGTCGAGGGCAAGGCTATCCACCTGCATCCGCTGGTCTGCTCGCCCTTCAACGCCGACTTCGACGGCGACCAGATGTCTGTCCACGTGCCGCTGTCCAGCCAGGCTCAGGCCGAGGCCCGCGTGCTCATGCTCTCTGCGAACAACCTGCGCTCGCCGGCATCCGGCAAGCCGGTCAACATCCCTTCGCAGGACATGATCATCGGTGTGTACTACCTCACCCAGGTTCGCGAGGGTCTGCCGGGCGAGAACCACGTGTTCTCGAGCTTCGACGACGCGCTGCACGCCTATGACTGCCGCTCCGAGGTCGACATGCAGGCCAAGATCCAGGTCCGCGTGTCCGCTGCCGATGCCAACGTTATCAACGAGGACGGCACCCGTATCTTCCGCGTCAAGAACGGCAAGAACGAGTTTGTCGACTACGACGTCACCGGCAACAAGACCGCGCGCTTCGAGACCTCTATCGGCCGCATCATCTTCAACCGCCAGTGCCTGCCCGAAGACTATGAGTTCATGAACTACAAGATGGTCAAGGGCGATGTGGCCAAGCTGGTTGCGGACTGCTGCGATCGCTATCCCGAGGCCAAGGTCGGCCCGATTCTCGACGCCATCAAGTACTCCGGCTTCCACTACGCTACCCGCGCCGGCCTCACCATCTCGGTGTGGGACGCTCTCATCCCTGCCGAGAAGCAGGAGCTGCTCGATCGCGCCCAGGCCAACGTCGACCAGATCAACGAGTACTTCGAGGAGGGCTTCATCAACGAGACGGAGCGCCACATCGAAGTCGTTAACGAGTGGACCGCTTGTACCGATAAGGTCGCAGCGCTAATGCTCGACATGTTCGACGAGGAGAACCCGCTCTACATGATGGCCGACTCCGGCGCCCGTGGTTCTAAGACCCAGCTGCGTCAGCTCGGCGGCATGCGTGGCCTGATGGCAGACATGTCCGGCGAGACGATCGACCTTCCCATTAAGGCGAACTTCCGCGAGGGCCTGCTGCCGCTCGAGTACTTCATTTCGACCTACGGCGCCCGTAAGGGCCTGGTCGATACCGCATCCCACACCTCGGACTCTGGTTACCTGACCCGTCGTCTGGTCGACGTGGCCCAGGACGTCATCGTCCGCGAGGAGGACTGCGGTACGCACGAGGGTGTTACCTACAACCTCATCATCCCCGGCACCACCGACCTCAACACCGACCTCGTCGGCCGTTGCTTCATTGAGGACGTCGTGGCCCCCGATGGCACCGTGCTCTTTGAGCAGGACGGCTACATCGAGAAGGTCGCCGACATCCAGAAGATGGTCGATGCCGGCCTTAAGAAGGTCAAGCTTCGCGCACTGCTCACCTGCCGCTCCAAGTACGGCGTGTGCCAGAAGTGCTACGGCTGGGATCTTTCCACCCGTCGTCCGGTCGCCATCGGTACCGCGGTCGGCATTATTGCCGCCCAGTCCATCGGCGAGCCCGGTACGCAGCTTACGATGCGTACCATTCACTCCGGCGGCGTCGCTGGCGTCGACGATATTACGCAGGGTCTGCCTACGGTCAGCCGTATGTTCGATATCGTCGGCAACGTCAACGAGAAGATCCTGGGTCGCGAGGCCGAGCTGGCTCCGTACTCCGGTCACCTCTCGATTAAGCCCGAGAAGTCCGAGTACGTGCTGACGCTCACCGACTCCGAGGATCACACCCGTGTCCTCGACGAGCGTCGCGTCCCCGCTTCGGTGCGCTTTATGCCCGAGATCGAGGACGGCTGCGAGGTTCGCGCCGGCGATCAGATCACCAAGGGCTTCGTCAACTTCCGCAACCTGCGCAAGCTGACCGACATCGAGTCGACGATGCACACCTTCGTCGAGAGCGTCAAGGACGTTTACACCAGCCAGGGCGTCGACCTGAACGACAAGCACATCGAGGTGCTCGCACGTCAGATGCTGCGTCGCGTTCAGATCACCAACCCCGGTGACTCTAAGTACCTGCTTGGTCAGTACGTCGACCGCTATGAGTTCGCCGACGAGGTCGAGCGCGTTGCCCGTCTGGGCGGTCAGGCTCCCGTGGCCGAGCCCGTCATCCTGGGTACGCTCAAGGTCGCGTCCAACATCGACTCCTGGCTGTCGAGCGCTTCGTTCATCCGTACCGCCGGCGTCCTTACCGAGGCTGCCATCGAGGGCAAGGTCGACCACCTGCTCGACCTTAAGTCCAACGTCATCGTCGGTAAGAAGATCCCGGCTGGTACTGGCCTCAAGCCGTACGCCAACGCCAAGCTGACGTATCGCACGGCCGACGGCTACGTGGACATCGACGGTCCGGCTTCGCCCAACGCCAAGTCGCTGCCCGAGTGGGCTCCGGTGGAGCTCAAGGACCTGGACGAGCAGCTCCCGCAGCAGCTCGACTGGGCCGGTTATGACGAGTTTGGTGGTGCTGACGGTTCGTTCACCCGCAACGGCCACACCATCTCCGCCGAGAAGGCTCGCCTGTACCTGTTCGACGACCTGGGCGTGTCGCAGCGCTGGACCAACAAGTTCAGCGAGGTCGGCATCGAGACGGTCGGCGACCTGGTCGGCAAGTCCGAGGAGGATCTGCTGCGCATCGACGGCATCGGTGCCAAGGCGATCGAGGAGCTCCGTGACGGCCTGGAGGCCCACGACCTGCTCTACATCCTCGAGAACAACGACGACGTTGCCGACGAGGAAGACCTCTCGCAGCTGCTGCAGATGGTCTTTAGCCCCGACGGTCCGGACGATATCCTGCTGGGTACCTCCGCTCCGACGCATCACGCCGACGCCGACGAGGAGCTCCTGGGCGCCCCGATCGACGACAAGAAGGCTCCCGCCAACGGCGCGATCAACGAGGACATGGCTTCCCTCGACGAGCTGCTCAACCAGCTCGTGGACACCGACGACGCCGAAGAGACCAAGGACAACGACGAGGAGTAACTAGTTCCGCCGTTCTAACGAACGGCGGCGATCTCCGTCGCTGCGCGGCCCCCAGA
>ULVH01021893.1_pt1 | contig 12842 bp, 9 predicted proteins | sample 1959261 | NCBI WGS metagenome assembly ULVH01 (sample SAMEA4835781, study PRJEB28245) | human gut metagenome | biome: gut microbiome; material: fecal sample | place: Denmark | collected 2008
CGAGAATCATGGACTTGGAATTTACCGGGGAATCGAAAAGATTGAAGTTGATAAGGTGACAAAGGATTATATGAAGATTTCGTATGCTGATGGTGGAAATCTTTATATTCTTGCCACACAGCTTGACCAGATCCAGAAGTATGCCAGTGCAGATGCTAAAAAGCCGAAACTTAACAAACTTGGAGGACAGGAATGGCATCGCACGAAGAGCAAGGTAAAGACAGCAGTCTGGCAGATCGCCAAAGATCTGGTGGAACTCTATGCAGTACGGCAGTCCAAAGAAGGATTTGTCTATGAAAAGGACACGGTCTGGCAGAAAGAATTTGAAGAAATGTTTCCGTTTGAGGAAACGGAGGATCAACAGCTTGCAATCGAGGCAACAAAACGGGATATGGAAAGTCCAAAGATCATGGACCGTCTGATCTGTGGGGATGTGGGATTTGGAAAGACAGAGATTGCAATCCGGGCAGCATTCAAGGCAGTGCAGGAGAACAAGCAGGTTGTCTATCTGGTCCCTACTACGATTCTTGCACAGCAGCATTACAACACTTTTGTGCAACGGATGAAAGAATTTCCGGTAAGGGTGGATCTGTTATGCCGTTTCCGCACACCTGCACAACAGAAAAAAACGATCGAAGATTTGAAAAAGGGACAGGTTGATATCATCATCGGAACCCACCGGGTATTGAGTAAGGATGTGGCATTTAAAGATCTGGGACTTCTGATCATTGATGAGGAACAGCGTTTTGGAGTACAGCATAAAGAAAAGATCAAAAAGCTGAAGGAAAATATTGATGTTCTGACACTTACGGCAACACCGATTCCCCGAACGCTTCATATGAGTCTGATCGGAATCCGTGACATGAGTGTGCTGGAAGAAGCACCAATTGACCGGATGCCGATCCAGACCTATGTGATGGAGGAGAATGATGAGATGATCCGGGAGGCAATCGAAAGAGAAATTTCCCGCCAGGGACAGGTGTACTATGTCTATAACCGTGTCCAGGATATAGCTGAAATGGCAGCGAAGATCCAGAAACTTGTGCCGGATGCAAATGTGGCATATGCACACGGGCAGATGCGGGAACACAAGTTAGAAGATATTATGTACGATTTCATCAATGGAGAAATTGATGTTCTGGTATCGACGACGATCATCGAGACCGGTCTTGACATTTCCAATGCCAATACCATGATCATCCATGATGCAGATCGGATGGGACTCTCCCAGCTTTATCAGCTACGTGGAAGAGTTGGAAGATCGAACCGTATGGCATATGCATTTCTTTTGTACAGAAGAGACAAAATGCTCCGGGAGGTTGCAGAAAAACGTCTTTCGGCAATTCGTGAGTTTACAGATCTTGGCTCTGGTGTAAAAATCGCCATGCGGGATCTGGAAATCCGTGGGGCAGGAAACCTGCTTGGGGAGGAACAGCATGGACATATGGATGCAGTGGGATACGATCTTTACTGTAAGATGTTAAGTGAGGCAGTCCGTCACCTGAAGGGAGAGATCCCGGAAGAAACCTATGCGACAACCGTGGATCTGAATATTGATGCTTATATTCCGGCATCTTATATTCCGAATGAGTATCAGAAACTGGATATCTATAAACGGATCGCAGCAATTGAGACAGAAGAAGAACAGGAAGATATGCTAGAAGAACTGATTGACCGTTTCGGCGATCCGCCACGCAAGGTGCAGCAGCTTCTGATGATCGCGCAGCTGAAGGCGAAAGCACATGCGGCTTATGTGATTTCGGTAGAGCAAAAAGGCGATGAATACAAATTTATCATGTATGAGAAGGCAAGGGTAAATGTAGCAAAGATTCCGGAACTGCTGGCAAAATATAAGGGAGAACTGACATTTAAGACAGATGCAGAAAATCCATATTTTATTTATTGTAAACTTCGGAAAAATAAAAAAGAAAAAGCAGAGCAGATTCTTGAAAATGCAGGAAAAATTGTCGAAGATATACAGGGACTTGTCGAAGAATAATGTGTATTTTTTATGAAAAAGATTGCCAGTAAGGTAAAAAAAAGATATACTATACGAGTGCATAGTGAAGAAGTGTGTACAATGGAGAGAAGATCAAGGAGGAAATTTTATAAATGAAAAAAAGAGTGGTTGCCTGTATACTGGCAGTTGCCTGCATTGCATCTTTAAACGGATGTGGAAGCAAGTTTAACGGACAGGATACAGTGGTAGAAGTCGGAGATGAGAAAGTGACTGCAGATGTGGCGAACTTTTTTGCAAGATATCAGCAGGCGCAGTTTGAAACAACATATAGCAGTTATCTGGGAGATAATTTTTGGGGAAAAGAAGTTACAGACGGAAAGACTTATGAAGAGAATTATAAGGATTCAATCATGGATTCTCTGGAAGAAATGTATGTTCTGGATGAGCACAAGGATGATTATAAAGTTTCGCTAAGTGATGATGAGGAAAAAAGCATCGAGGATGCTGCGAAGAAATTTACTGACAGCAATGACAGTGCTGCAAAAGATACAGTATCGGGCGATGAAAAGACGGTAAAGAAAGTACTGGAACTTCTGACACTTCAGAAGAAGATGGAAACTGCCATGACTGCGGATGTAGATACGAATGTATCCGATGAGGAAGCAGCACAGAAGAAAATGCAGTATGTGCTGTTCTCTACAAAGACAACGGGCAGTGATGGAAAATCGACAGATATGTCAGATGACGAAAAAGCAGAAGTGAAAAAGAAAGCAGAAGATTTCCAGAAAGATGCGGCTTCGGCAGAAGATTTTTCTGTATTTGCAACAGCAGTAGGTGCATCAGCCACCGATCTGACATTTGACTCGGATACAACATCGCCAAACGAAGATCTGATCAAAGCTGCTGATAAGTTAAAAGAAGGCGAAGTAACAGACGTGATCGAAGCAGACAATGGCTATTATGTTGCAAAAGTAGTCAGCCTTCTTGACCGTGATGCAACGGATACCAAGAAAGAGTCCATTGTATCACAGAGAAAGAGTGACCAGTATCAGTCAATTTGTAAGAAATGGAAAAAGAAAACGGATATTAAAGTACATAAAAAAGTATGGAATACGATCAGTTTTGCTGATCAGGGCGTAACGGTTAAGAGCACGACCGAAGATACAGATACATCTTCAGACTCTTCATCAAAATAAGCGTCTGACTTAACAACAGGAAAGTACGACAGGAGGAGAGATTAGGATGGAATCAATAGGTATAGTATTGAAGGATATCATGGGAAACAGTGCGGTATTTATAGCAGGAAAAGAAGCCGTGATTGTTTCGGCGGTATCAATTGTTATATCAGTTTTCATTGGAATTTTAGGTTTGAAGCTGATCCGTGTCTGGAATGCAGTGATTGGATTTGTTGCAGGGGCATTGCTTGGATTTGCCGTGACATATCTTATGGGACTGGAAGCTGTTCCGGTACTGATCGCAGCCGGAGTTGCGGGTTTGGTTTTTGCAATACTGAACAGTGTATTTAAGAAATTCGGAGCTTTCTGGGTATGCTTTCTGGGAATGGCTGGCACAGTACTTGCGATTACAAATGCGGGAAACTGGATCATGCTGGCAGTCTGCGGAGCAGTCGGACTGATTTTCGCAATCCTTGCAATGATCTGGTTTGAACCGTTTGTGATTATTGCGACGGCATTAGCAGGTGGTTTTGGAGCAGGAATGATGATCTATGATCTGGCAGGCCTGAAAAATGTGATTTTCATGTGGATCATTTCGATTGGGATTACATTTATCGGAATCGTGATCCAGTTTATCATGAAGTCAAGTGAGATCAACAAGAAGCAGGTTCGAAGAGCAAATGCGATCAAGAAAGAAACATCAAAAGAAGAAGAAATAGAGATGGCAAGAACCATGCTGATCGATCTGGATGATGATGATGACGAGGATGAAGAATAGATAAGATGGATGAGAGGATGTATCAGAATGTGATACATCCTCTTTTGTATCTGATCAGGAATGGTTGGAAGAAACCGGTATTTCTTGCAGCGTTATAAAAAAAGAGGTATAATAAAAATAGTATCAACGATATAAGATCTGGAGATGAAAATATGAAGATAGATATGCATTGTCATGTAAGAGAAGGATCAATTGACAGCAAAGTGCCGATTGAAGAATTTATTAAAAAGCTGCAGTCTAAAGGCATTGGCGGAATGCTGGTTACAGATCATGACACCTATAATGGATATCGGCACTGGAAGAATACGATCAAAGGGAGAAAATACAAAGATTTTGTCGTATTGAAAGGAATAGAGTATGATACACTGGATGCGGGGCACATTCTGATCATTATGCCACAGGGAGTAAAGATGCGCCTTCTGGAGCTGAGAGGGCTTCCGCTTTCGCTGCTGATTGATTTTGTGCATCACAATGGAGGAATCTGTGGACCGGCACATCCGTGTGGGGAAAAGTATCTGAGTTTTACGAATACGAAAAGATGGCAGAAATATCCGGAGTTGATTGAAAAATTTGATTTTATAGAGACTTTCAATGCATGTGAGCCACCACAGTCCAATGAAGGGGCGAAGTATCTTGCTGAAAAATATGGAAAACCGGGAACCGGAGGAAGTGATGCGCATAAGCTGGACTGCGTCGGCATGGGGTATACGGAATTTCCGGTACGGATTGAGACAGAGCTGGATCTGATCCGGCAGATCAGGGAAAAAGGAGAGATCCAGTCCGGTGGGGAGTATTACACGAAGACGACAAAAGACAAAATTGGAAAATTCAATAAACTTCTGATCTTTTCTTTCTGGTTTTATAACCGGGGTGGTGCACTTCTGAAAAAGCACACACGCAAAAAGAAGATCAATAAAGAACAGCCACTTGATGCAATCGATCCAATCGAGATTCCGTATCTGGACAAGATCAAGAGGAAACATTAGTGAGTGGCAAAATTTACTTTTGACACTCACATCATAATTTTAAAGATAAAAAATCCATCTGATTTCTTTTTTTAAAAGAAAACCAGATGGATTTTTTACAGCCTGTTATTTTTTGAGAGACATTTCCTTCAGTTTGTTTCTAAGATCTTCAAAGGATTCTTTGTAGTTGCGGCTCTGCATTTTCGGGAAAGCTTTCATGATACGCTTCTGCATATGAGAAGTTGCTTTGACATTTTCCAGGTAGCTTCTGCGAAGAAGAGTAATCCGTTCTTTTACTTCGTCAGAAACATCGGCAAGGGTGTCTGAAATTGCTTCCTGTTTTTCGGAAATAGCAGATTTAAATTCTTCCTGCTTCTCAGATACAGTATCTTTGAACTCTTCCTGTTTTTCCATAGCTGTAATGGTACGCTTGTAGATTGATTCACCAAGCTTGTCGGAAATCTGATGAAGTTCGTCTGCAATGGCCTGCATTTTTTCAAGACGTTTGTTGAGCTTCAGGATACCGGATGCTGTTACATAGAGATCGGCAAGTCCGGCAATCACCAGAATACATACAAGAATGATACCGACAAGGAAAGGAATGTGTGAGAGCAGTGTGTCAATCAGTGGATGGAATACATCTACGATGAAAACACAGAACACTCCCCAGATCAGAGAAAACAAAAGGCACACATATCCATTCAGATTGAGCGGCATATTAGAATAATCCCACCATTTGTTATGGAAAACCTTTTCGAGAATGAACCCGGTCAGCCATTCGATTGCAGTAACAAGAATAGCACTTCCGAGATATAGCAGGAGCAGGTTGGAACGAAGCGGTGTCAGAAAATGAATGACTGCAACCACGCCGAAACCGTATACCGGACAGATCGGGCCATTTAAGAATCCACGGTTGACAAAACGATGTTCTTTAAAAGCGGCAAACGCAACTTCTGTACACCAGCCTAAAAAGGCATATATAAAGAAGCACTGAAATAAATAATATAGATGCTGTGCAGTCATAAAAAACCTCCTTGAGTCTGCTGCAAAAAAATATGTAATCCTTTATATTATATACAGAAAGGAAAGATGTGTAAACGGAAAAATGTGCTATACTGAAAACATGACATGGAAGGAGCTGGTAAAATGCTGGAAGAAATGATGCCAAGATGGGTTCCGACAGAAAATGTAAATGGATTTGAAATCTGTCCCGGACTGTATCGTGATGAGGGTGCGACTGCATTTCAGTCGGCAGTTAATTTTACAGTGCATTCAAAAGGGGCAGTGACATGTGCACTTCTTCTGTTTCACAGAAAGGAACCGGAACCTTATGCGGTGATCCCATTTCCGGAAAACTGCCGGATCGGGGATGTATTTTCCATGATGGTATTCGGACTGGATATTGAAGAATTTGAATATGCGTACAGGCTGGACGGACCGTGGAAACCAAAGGAAGGTCTGCTGTTTGATAAAAAGCATATTTTACTGGATCCGTATGCAAAGGCAGTTACCGGGCAGAGTGTATGGGGAAAAGCACTAAATACAGGGGGATATCGTGCCAGAGTAGTCCGGAATAATTTCTTCTGGGGCAGTGAAAAGCCGGATAAGATCCCGATGGAAAAACTGATCATCTATGAGATGCATGTCAGGGGATTCACGAAGATGGACAAAAGTGTCCGTCATCCTGGAACCTTTGCCGGAATCAAAGAAAAAATTCCTTATCTGAAAACACTGGGGATTAATGCGGTGGAGCTAATGCCGATCTTTGAATTCGATGAACTGCAGGGGAGCCGTGAGGTTGATGGAAAGAAACTGATTGATTACTGGGGGTATAATACAGTCAGCTTTTTTGCGCCGAATACGAGCTATGCAGCATCAACGGAATACAACCGGGAAGGAGTAGAATTAAAAGAACTGATCCGGGAACTGCATGATAACCAGATTGAAGTAATCCTGGATGTGGTGTTTAACCATACGGCAGAAGGAAATGAATGCGGACCGTTTATTTCGTTTAAAGGATTTGACAATCAGATTTATTATATGTTGACACCCGATGGAAAATATTATAATTTCAGTGGCTGTGGAAATACTGTGAATTGTAATCATCCGGTGGTGATCAAAATGATCCAGGATTGTCTGCGATACTGGGTGGCAGAGTACCGGGTGGACGGCTTCCGGTTTGATCTTGCCTCGATCCTGGGAAGAAATGAGGATGGGTCACCGATGGAAAATCCACCACTCGTAAAGAATCTTGCCTATGATTCGCTGCTTGCAGACACAAAGCTGATCGCGGAGGCGTGGGATGCCGGCGGACTTTATCAGGTCGGAAGTTTTCCGGCATTCCGCAGATGGTCAGAATGGAACGGAAGATACCGGGATGACGTGCGGGAATATTTAAAAGGGGGACTTTGGGCAGCAGGAGCAGCGCTTCAGAGAATTGCCGGTTCTCCGGACATCTATGATACCAGAACCCGCGGAAAACATGCTTCTGTGAATTTCCTGACCTGCCATGATGGATTTACCCTGTATGATCTTTATTCGTATAACCAGAAGCATAATGAGGCTAATGGATGGGGAAATCTTGATGGAAGTGACGATAACCGGAGCTGGAACTGTGGGGCAGAGGGGGACACTGATCAGGTGATGGTTGTTGAACTGCGCCACCGGATGATGAAAAATGCTTTTGCGGTCCTGCTTTGCAGCAGAGGGACACCGATGTTCCTTGCAGGTGATGAGTTTGGCAATACTCAGTTCGGGAATAATAATGCCTACTGTCAGGATAACGAGATTTCCTGGCTGGACTGGACAAGAAAAGAAAAGTTTCAGGATGTATTTGATTTTTGTGCTTATATGACGGCATTTCGGAAACGGCATCCGTCGATCACAGGAGATGCAGGGGCGAGCAGTCTTGGATTTCCGGAGATCAGCTTTCACGGTGAAGTACCGTGGAAACTGGATTTTTCCAGACCGGAGATCCGGACGGCGGCAGTCATGTTTGCCGGATATGATAACAAAATGGCAAAAGAAGACTGTGTGTATCTTCTGATGAATCCATACTGGGAAGGTGTCTGGGTAGAACTTCCACAACTTCCGGGCGGATATAGTTGGCATGTGGCGGCAAATACTGGAGATAAAAAGCAGGAAATTTATCAGAATCCGGTACGGATTTCGGAGGAAAGAATTCTTGTGGGACCGAGAAGTGTGATCGTTCTGGAGGCAGATCAACAATAAAATACTATTGACAAGCGGGTACTCTTCCTTTATAGTAAGGGTACTCGTCTTTTATATTCTCTTTTCTGACCTGAAAAGGCAGAAGGAGAAACTTTTATGAAATATATAAAGAATCATTTTGCCGGAATACTAAGTGTGATTCTGGCGGTAGTATCATTGTCGGGCAGCAGTATGCCTGTCGTATCTGCAAACTCAGCAGAGAGAATCGCAAAGAAAGAAACGATTGTAAAACTTGATGAAAAATTAGGAGCAGAGCCGGGAAAAGTGCTTGAGGAGTTAAAAAACCACGAAAAGGACGGTTATTATCTGGGAACGCCTTACAGCGGATATCCTCTGACAGCAGAGAACTGCATGCGTCCGAACGGAGCCTACGGTGGAAATGGGGCAATGAACTGTACCGGGTTTGTCGCTTATGTTCTGGAAAAATGTGGAGCGGATCTGTCAGGAATTGACAAAGGAAGTCTCCGTGGCGGCAAGGTCAATGCGAGCAACTGGTTTCATTGGATGACAGACAATGCCGTGGAATCCTATCATTACAACACCATTGAGGAGCTGCTTGCGGGCGGAAAAGCGCAAAAAGGAGATGTGATCTATTTTGAGCCGGTTTCCTGGGAGGAAGAAGATGCAGACTGCCATATCGGATTTTTCTGGGGAGATAATAGCAACGATAACCGGTTCTGGCATTCGGCATCTATCCCGTCGAGTGGCAATCAGATTTCACAGCTTGTGGCAAAATCCAGATCAACGATATATCTTTTTAAGACAACCCATAACGGAAGCCTGGAGATCATGAAGAGCTCTGCAAGATCAGAGATTACGGCTGATAATCAGCTCTACTCACTGGAAGGGGCAGAGTATACCGTCTGTAAAAGTGGGACATCCGAGGCAGTCTGCGTGATCCGGACAGACAAGAAAGGATACGGGAAGGCAGAAAATCTGCCGGAGGGTTCCTATGACATCAAAGAGACTAAAGCACCGAAAGGTTATGTACTGGACACAAAGCTGCGGCAGATCACGGTGAATGCCGGACAGACCGTGACCTATGAGTGTCAGGATGAACCGGAAAAGACAAAGGTGGAAATCCTGATCCGGAAGCAGGATGCGGAAACAGGGAAAGGGCAGGCGCAGGCAGGACTTTCTCTTGCGGGAGCAGAATTTCATGTGGCATTTTTTGATAGCATTTTTGACAATCAAAATGAGATCGGTGTGAAGGTGCCGCTCAGGAGTTGGAAGCTGAAGTCGGATGCGGATGGTGTGGTCCGGATGGATGAGGCGCACCTGATCAGCGGGGATCCGTTTTTTGAAAATAACGAGCTTCCGCTTGGAACGATTACGGTATGGGAGATGCATGCGCCGGAAGGGTATCTGGTGGACACCGTTACACATTGTATCAGGACTGGAACGGAGCAAAATGGAAGCTATAAAGCCCTGAAAATATGGAATCCAGTGGAAATAAAGGAAAAGCTCATCCGTGGGGACTTAAAGCTGGTGAAAGCGGCAGATAAAACTTTGAAAAGACTGGCGGATATCCCATTTCGGATCACATCGCAGGCAACTGGGGAGAGCCATGTGATCCTGACGGATAAAAACGGGGAGGCTTCGACCGGTGCGTACTGGAATCCACATACCGTCAACACGAATGAGGGGAAGACAAGTGAAGATGGGATCTGGTTTGGGGAAGGAACTCCGGATAATACAAGAGGAGCGCTTCCTTACGGAACGTATCTGGTGGAAGAACTGTCTTGTAAAAATAATGAAGACCGGATGCTGATTCCTGCGTTTGAGGTGGAAGTAACAAAGGAAATGCGAGTAATTGATCTGGGCACACTGACAAATGATGAACATCCCGTACCGGAGATCGGGACAAGAGCATCTGACCGGGAAACGGGAACGCATAACGGGAAACGGACAGAACAGGTAACGGTCATAGATCAGGTAAAATGGAAAAATCTGGAGATTGGAAAAGAATATGTAGTTAAAGGCACATTAATGGATAAGGAGACCAAAAAGCCGGTTCTTCAGGATGGAAAAGAAGTGACCGCAGAGAAAAAGCTGATCCCGGATACAGATTTCGGAGAAATTCAGATGGAATTTACGTTTGATGCAACGAAGCTTAAAGGAGAACAGGTTGTTGTATTTGAGGAAGTGTATCTGGAGGAAAAGCTGGTTGCAGCGCACGCAGATCTGGAGGACGAAGGACAGAGTGTAACCTATAAAAAGGAAAAGCCGGCAGAAGAGGAAAAACCGGAAAGTCCGGAAAAGCCAAAGGAAACTGAGAAAGCAAAGACGGTTGCAACCGGAGATGGATCTTATGTAAAGATTCTGATATTTCTGATCGGTGTTATTCTGACCGGGGCACTGCTCCTGTGTTTTCTTCTGAGCCGGATGTGTGGACGAAAGTGGAAACGCAGATAAGGATGGCATTGCACTTGAAAGGTTCTTATGCTATAATCGCTAAATAGGAAAATACTTTAGCAGATTGCTGAAGTGAATCAGAAAGAATAAGAAGGGTGGAGAACCATGAATTTACTTTATAAGAGTACAAGAGATGCAGAAAAGACAGTAACAGCTTCCCAGGCAATCTTAAAAGGGCTGGCAGATGACGGCGGATTATTTGTACCGGTTTCGATTCCGAAGCTTCCGGTGTCGCTTGGTGAGCTCAAAGAGATGACCTATCAGGAAATCGCATATACAGTTATGAAGGAATTCCTGACAGACTTTACAGAAGAAGAGCTGAAGAGCTGTATCGCAAAGGCTTACGACAGTAAGTTTGATACCGAAGAGATTGCACCGCTTGCGAAGGTGGAGGATGCTTATTATCTGGAACTGTTCCACGGAGCAACGATCGCATTCAAAGATATGGCACTTTCCATTCTTCCGCACCTTCTGACTACTTCTGCAAAGAAGAATCAGGTGAAGAATGAGATCGTCATTCTGACTGCAACATCCGGGGATACAGGAAAAGCTGCACTTGCAGGATTTGCAGATGTAGAAGGAACCAAGATCATCGTATTCTATCCGAAGAACGGAGTCAGCCGAGTACAGGAGCTGCAGATGGTAACACAGAAAGGAGACAATACTTCTGTTGTTGCGATCCACGGTAACTTTGACAACGCACAGAGCGGTGTGAAGGCAATGTTCGAGAACAAAGAGCTGGAAAAAGAGTTAAATGAAGCAGGCTACCAGTTCTCATCTGCCAACTCCATCAATATCGGACGTCTGGTTCCGCAGGTTGTATATTATGTATATGCTTATGCGAAGCTTCTTCAGAATGAAGAGATTGCGGAAGATGAAGAGATCAATGTAGTTGTACCGACCGGTAACTTTGGAAATATTCTGGCTGCATACTACGCAAAGAATATGGGAATCCCGATTGCAAAGCTGATCTGTGCATCCAATGAGAACAAAGTTCTCTATGACTTTTTCCAGACAGGAACTTATGACCGTAACCGTGAATTTGTTCTTACAACATCTCCGTCCATGGATATTCTGATCTCCAGCAACTTAGAGCGTCTGATCTACAAGATCTCAGGAGAAGATGCAAGAAAAGATACGGATCTTATGACTGAGCTGAAGACAAAGGGAAGTTACGCGATTACAGGTGAGATGAAAGCAAACCTGGCTGATTTTGCGGCAGGATATGCGACAGAAGAGCAGGTCGCAAAGACAATCCATGATGTATATGAAGATACCGGTTATGTAATGGATACCCATACGGCGGTAGCTGCAACGGTGTATAAAGCTTACAGAGAAGACAGTAAAGATGACAGAAAGACAGTAATCGCATCCACAGCAAGTCCATATAAATTTGCAGGAAGCGTTATGTCAGCGATTGATCCGAAGTATAAAGGACAGGATGATTTCAAACTGATCGAGGAGCTTCAGAAAGTATCCGGTACAGAGATTCCGAATGCCATCAAAGAGATCATGAATGCCGAGATCCGTCACAATACAGAATGTGATGTTGATCAGATGGAGCAGACAGTTAAGAATATTCTTGGCGTAAAATAAACAGGAGAAGGCAAAAGAATGAACGGAATGGAAGGAATTTTCGGGATTATTGGTATTGGAGCGGGATTGTATAGCCTGTATGCATGGTTTCAGCTTAAATTCAAAGGAATCATCAATACATCAATTCTTGTACCAAAAGATACGAATATAAAGAAGTGTAAGGATAAGGAAGCATACAGGGCAGCAGCAGGACCGAAACTTCTTGTGCTTGCGGTTGTGCTGATCCTGTACGGCGCAGAAGATCTGTATAATACTTACGTGCAGAGTACAGGAAAATTATTCTGGGTGATGTTAGTACTGGTACTTGCGGTACTGGTATGGTTTGCATGGACAGTCAAAAAGCTGAATGCAAAATATTTTTAAAATCAGATCACAAAATAAAGGAAAAGGGAAGGTGCAGACAAAAAGAGCTGCACCTTCTTATTTCATTTGGCGGAAAAATTTGTTACAATAAAAGTATTGCATGGCAGAGAAAATGTGATGGGGATAAAAGAAAATGTCATGCGAAAGATGAAATGCCGGAAGATTCCGATCCGTTTCAGGATGGAACCGTATTAAAAGAAGCATTTGACAGACTGAATAAATATGTAGTAGGGTAGATGAGATTGGATGGAAAATGTATTTGAGATATTAAAAGATTTACCAAAGCCGGGGGATTACGTTCTTTTGACAGTGGCAAAAGGATCCGCAGCCGGAGAAAAAGCAATTTTGGCAGAGAAAAA
>ULVH01052264.1_pt1 | contig 12600 bp, 9 predicted proteins | sample 1959261 | NCBI WGS metagenome assembly ULVH01 (sample SAMEA4835781, study PRJEB28245) | human gut metagenome | biome: gut microbiome; material: fecal sample | place: Denmark | collected 2008
CCGCTGAAGCAACCGCCACCCCGGCCCCAGCTGTTACCGAAGCCCCAGGCGAAGAGACTGCCAGCGCTGAAACTGCTGACGGTGCCCTGCGCGTTGCCGGCCTGAAAGGCCCCACCACCATGGGCCTTGTGAACCTGATGGCAGGCGAAGATGCCGCTGATTATGACTTTGAAATGTACGGCAAGGCCGATGAAATCGTGCCGCAGCTGGTAAAAGGCGAGCTGGACGTAGCCGCTGTGCCCGCTAACCTGGCCGCAACCCTGTACCAGAAAACCAACGGCACCATTGAGGTTGCCTGCATCAACACCCTGGGCGTGCTGTACGTTGTGGAAAACGGCGAGACTGTGAACAGCGTGGAGGACCTGAAGGGCAAGACCATCGTGACAACCGGCAAGGGTACCACCCCGGAATATGTTCTGCGCTACATCCTGACTGAAAACGGTGTTGACCCGGATAACGATGTGACCCTTGACTTCTACAGCGAAGCAACCGAGGCTCTGGCTCAGCTGCAGGCCGGCACCAGCACGATCGCCATGCTGCCCCAGCCCTTTGTGACCAGCGCACTGGCTCAGGTCGAAGGCCTGCGCGTTGCCCTGGATATGAACGAAGAGTGGGAAAAAGTTGCCGGCTCCAAGCTGGTAACCGGCGTTCTGGTCGCCCGCAAGGATGCTGTGGAAGCTGACCCCGCCCGCTTTGCCGCCTTTATGGACGGTTACAAAGCCAGCGTGGAAGCTGCCAACACCGACCTGGAAAATACTGCTGCCCTGTGCGAGCAGTACGGCATTGTAGCCAAGGCTGCCCTGGCCCAGAAAGCCCTGCCCAACTGCAACATTGTGTTTGAGACCGGCGACGAGATGAAGACGGACCTGGAAACCTACTTCAATGTTCTGTACGCAGCTGACCCCACCAGCGTGGGCGGCCAGCTCCCGGCAGATGACTTCTACTATGCCGGCTAAGGCGCGCAACAACAAAACACCAATGTGGCAAACCCTGCTTGCCGTCGCTTTTTGGGTGGCGGTGTGGCAGGGTCTTGCCGTTTGCATTGGTCATAACGGCTTATTTTTGGCCACCCCCCTGCAAACGGTGCAGACCTTGTGGCGGCTGCTGCCCACGGCGGATTTCTGGCACAGGGTCGGGTTCAGCGCGCTGCGCATTTTAACGGGCTTTGTGCTGGCGGTCACAGTGGGGCTGCTGCTGGGGGCCTGCGGGGCCCGGTGGCGGTGGTTCGGCACCCTGGTGGGGCCGGTTATGCAGTTGATCCGCGCCATGCCAGTGGCGAGCTTTGTCATTCTGGCGCTGCTGTGGGTCAGCGGAAAAAACCTTTCGGTCATTGTCAGCTTTACCCATGTGCTGCCGGTTGTTTATGCGGGTACGGTGGGCGGCATTGCCGATACGGACCCGGCCCTGCTGGAAATGGCAAAGGTCTATCGCCTGCCGCTGGGCAAGCGGCTGCGGTATATCTGGCTGCCGGGGATGTTCCCGTCCTTCTGCGAAAGCTGCATTGCCGCCATGGGCATGTGCTGGAAAAGCGGCGTTTCGGCGGAAGTCATCGGTTTGCCGGACCACAGCGTGGGCGATGCGCTTTACCGCGCTAAGATTACCATTTCCACGCCGGAAGTGTTCGCCTGGACGCTGGTGATCGTGCTGCTGTCGGCTACGCTCAGCACGCTGGCGGCCTGGGCGCTGCGCCGCGCCAAGCGTGCCCTTTGCGGGGAGGTGGAAGGATGATCAAGGTAAAACACCTGAACAAAGCCTTTGGCAGTATTCCGGTTTTGCGGAATCTGAACCTGACGGTAAACGGTCCGCTGGTGCTGATGGGACCCTCCGGCTGCGGAAAAACCACCCTGCTACGTATCCTGATGGGGCTGGAAACACCGGATTCCGGCACCGTGCAGGGCGTGGGAAATATTGGTGCGGTCTTTCAGGAAAGCCGCCTTTGCCCCCAGCTGACTGCGGTGGGCAATATCTGCCTGGTGGGCGGGGTGAACCCAGCGCAGGCACAAGCGGAATTGCAGACCCTCGGCTTTACGCAGGCGGAACTGGCCCTGCCAGTGGCAAGGCTTTCCGGCGGGCAGCAGCGGCGCACGGCGCTGCTGCGGGCACTGCTGTGCCAGCCCGTACAGACCCTGCTGCTGGACGAACCCTTTACCGGCATGGACCCGGAGCTGGTCAGCCACGCCGCTGCCGCGGTGGTGCGGCTGGCCGCCAGGCGGGATACCGTGCTGGTGACCCACGACGAACACGCCGCCGATCTGCTGGGGTGGCCGGTGGTTCGGCTGGAAACAGTTGGAAAATAAAAGGCAATACCGCATAATTCTAAGTACCGATACGGTGAGCGAGGTGCGGCAGATGCTAAGCCAAAAGCGCAGATAATACTGGATGCTGCAAAGGTGAGCGCCGCCAGTGGCGGAAACAGCGAACCGAAGCAGGGGCAGCGGTCGCAGAGTGCGAGGGGCTTTTGCCCCCGAAGCACGATGCGGGTACCGCAACCCGACATTATCGAGCATTTTGGCAACGCAGATGCCGTGCCGCAGCTGCCGGAGCGGTGCTTAAGCCGCAAGGCGGGAATTGTGCGGTGTTGCCTTATTACAAAAGACTTTGTTTATTCCTCAATCCCCACTTCCGGCTCTTCGTCTTCCAACAGGCGCAGGCCGGCGGTGGAGGTGACGGGCAGGGAAAGGATGACCGACCGTGCCTTGCTGGCGGTGCCTGCCTGATCCATGATGGCGCGCATGATGCGGTTCTTATCCTCGCGCTTGATCACGATCAGCACCATCTCCTTTTCGGCAGCGAGAGAAACGCCCAAAAACTGCTCGGCACGTTCCATCCCGGTACCCTTGGCGTGGATGACGGTTCCGCCGCCCGCGTTTTCGCTGCGGGCCGCATCCATAATCAGGCCGCTGTATCCCTGGTTGGCAATCACAATCAACAGCTCGTACTTGGTATCTTTCAAGGTGGTTTCCTCCCCAATCTGGAAATCCTGGTCTTCGGTCAAAAATTGCAGCGCGCGCTTGCCGCCAATGCTGCTGACAGGGATGGTAAACGCAATGCCGGTGCCGGGTACATCAATGTTCATCGTGTGCTCCAGCTGCCGCTTTACCGCTTTCCAGCGGGAATCGGTAACGGTCGTAAAAATTACGGCTTTTTCGGTGCGCTCCAGCCCAAGATAGTTCAGCGTTTCGCTCACGGCGGTTCCGGCTCCAACAGTGGTCAGGCTTACATGTATGTTCTGTTGCTGGTACAGCGCCACAAAATCCGGCACTTTTTTGCGGTCAGTAATGGTAATCATCCAGGAAAGCTGGCTCATTCAAACATCCCTCCGTTACAGCTCAATAATAGCGTCTTCGGGCAGGCTGGCAAAGGCATCCACATAAGCCTGCTGCGTGCGGGAAGCATGGCGCTGCTTGAGCTGGTAAGTCATGCCAAGAATCTGGATAGTAATCAGCGGGGTCATGGCAACCATGGCCACCACGCCAAACGCATCCGTTACAATGTTGCCGCCCACAGCCAGGCAGGCACCCTGGGCCAGCGGCAGAAGAAACGTTGCCGTCATGGGGCCGGAAGCCACGCCGCCGGAGTCAAACGCGATGGCGGTAAAAATTTTGGGAACGAAGAAAGAAAGCCCGATGGCGATGCCGTAACCCGGTATCAGCATCCACAAGATGGAAATGCCGGTCAGCACCCGCAGCATGGCCAACCCAACGGAGAGGGCTACGCCGATGGAAAGGCTGGTCCCCATTGCCTTGGCGGAAATGGAACCATCGGTCACTTCCTCCACCTGCTTGTTCAGCACATACACGGCGGGCTCGGCCTTGACGATGAAATAGCCGATCAGCATACCAAGGGGGATCAGTACCCAGCGGTAGGGCAGGGCAGCCAGAACCTGGCCCAGATAGTTGCCGGCAGGCATAAAGCCCACATTAGCACCGGTCAAAAACAGAACCAGCCCGATATAAGTATAAAACAGGCCGACCAGAATTTTGCCCAGCGCTTTGCGGCTCATGTGCAGGACGGCAAACTGATAAACGCCAAAAAAGACCATGATGGGCAAAAGTGAAAGCGCGATCTCTTTAAAATAAGCGGGCAGCCCCACCATGAAGAGGTCCCACAGCTCCACCGAGTCCTGAATATCCGGCAGGAACGCGGCGGTGTAGCTGCTTTCGCCGGGGCTGTAGGCGATGCCCAAAATCAGCACGGCCAGGATGGGACCGATGGAACACAGGGCAACCAGGCCAAAGGAGTCATCCGCGGCGTGGCGGTCACTGCGGATTGCGGAAATGCCCACGCCGAGCGCCATGATGAACGGTACCGTCATGGGCCCGGTGGTCACGCCGCCAGAGTCAAACGCCACAGCAAGGAAATCTTTGGGAACAAAGGCGGCCAGCACAAATACAATGGCGTACAGTGTTACCAGCAGCGGCGGCAGCGCCATACTGAACAGCATACGCAGCAGCGCGATAACAAGGAAAGCCCCCACACCGGCGGCAACCGAAAGGATCAACACCAGATTGGGCACCGACGGCACCTGGTTGGCCAGTACCTGTAAATCCGGCTCCGATATGGTAATGATGAAACCGAGAATAAAGCCGATCACAATCATTTTGGGCAAGCTGCGGCTTTTGGTCATGGCGGAACCAACCCGTTCGCCCATGGGGGTCATGCTCATCTCGGCGCCAAGGGTAAAGAACATCATGCCAAAAATAATCATGACCGCTCCAAGCAGAAAACACAGCAGCACACTGGGGGATAGGGGTGCGATGAAAAAACTGAGAACCAGCACGATAGCAACAATAGGCAGAACAGCCTGCAGTGCTTCCACCAGTTTTTCTTTCAGCTTTTCCCGTAATTGTAAGCGGGAACGTAGCACACGGATAGCCTCCAATCTTAACTCAATCTTAATATGATAATAGTGTAACATATTATTGGGGCAATAAGGAAGAGATGCTGTCTGAATTTTTTGTGAATTTCACGCTGCAGGGCACACAACAGTGGCCGGAGCCGCAATTTTTGAATAGGATGTTGAAGCAGAAAATGAAAAAACGACTTAACAAACGATGAAAGTACTACATGAAAACTTAAGAATATTCAGGAAAAAGGGGAAATGTGTGCCGATCGGGCCTATCCTTGCTTTTTATACTTGCGTAACGGGCAAAACCATGGTATGATATTTCTTGCGCAAATACTTCCCGCAGGGAGTCTTATGGTGTAAGAAACCGGAAAGGGAGCATGGCGCCCGGCAGCCGTTGCCCTTGACGGCTGCCGTTTTTTTTTGCCTGCGCGGCTATGCCGCGCAATCGCGCAAAGCGCGATGCAAAAAACAGCCGGAGCGCAGAGCGAGGCTGTTCCTCTGTCTTCCCGCCGCCGAACAGGCGGCGAATGATTGGAGCCCGCAACCCTGCCTCACTACTAGCAGGCTATGCCACGCAATCGCGCAAAGCGCGATGCAAAAAACAGCCGGAGCGCCGAGCGAGGCTGTTCCTCTGTCCTCCCGCCGCCGAACAGGCGGCGAATGGTTGGAGCCCGCAACCCTGCCCCACCACTAGCAGGCTATGCCGCCCCATACGCCGCTGAAACATCCCGCTATGTCCCTCCTTTGTATACATATCCCACAAAATTCATGCACAATCTTTGTCATATTGTTATGTAGGGGTAGACTTATTGCGGCAAATAGCATATACTTAATAAATATTGTTCGCCTACCTCATGTTGGCCGGGCTGCAACAAAAATACCGAGCCGTTTACAAATTAAAAACAAACCGAACGTAAAATAACATGAAATACACCCAATCCATCAACCAAGGGGGCCAAATGTATGTGTGGAATTGTAGGCTTTACCGGCAGCGCACAGGCTGCACCGATCCTGCTGGATGGACTTTCTAAGCTGGAATACCGCGGGTATGATTCTGCCGGCCTTGCTGTGCAGAACGCCGCCGGCAAAATTGAAGTGGTCAAGGCCAAGGGACGCCTGCGCGTGCTGAGCGAAATGACCGATGAAGGCAAAGCCGTGCAGGGCAGCTGCGGCATCGGGCATACCCGCTGGGCAACCCACGGCGAACCCAGCGTGGTGAACGCACACCCGCATTACAGCCGCGACCAGAAAATTGCGGTTGTGCATAACGGCATTATTGAAAATTACCAGGAACTGAAAACCCGCCTGATCAACAAGGGCTTTACTTTTGCATCCCAGACGGATACCGAGGTAGTGGCCCAGCTGCTGGACTATTACTACACCGGCGTTTCAGCGGGGGACAGCCTAGATGCCATCACCCGCATGATGATGCATGTGCGTGGTTCTTATGCGCTGGGCATCCTGTTTGCAGACCAGCCCGGCGTGGTATACGCAGTGCGGAAAGACAGCCCGTTGATTGTCGGCAAGGCCGAAAACGGCAGTCTGATCGCATCGGACGTTCCGGCTCTGCTGAAATATACCCGCACGGTGTATTACATCGATAACCTGGAAATCGCCCGCCTGACCCCGGACAGTATTGAGTTTTTCAACATTGATAAAGAACCGGTTGAAAAAGAAGCCAGCACCATCGAGTGGGACGCCGAAGCCGCCGAAAAAGGCGGTTACGAGCACTTTATGATGAAGGAGATCCACGAACAGCCCACCGCTGTGCGGGATACCCTCAGCCCCCGCATCAAGGATGGCCGCATTGATCTGAGCGAGCTGGGCCTGGATGAAGAAGCCATCAAAAATGTGCGCCGCATCTATATCATTGGCTGCGGCTCCGCCTACCATGTGGGCGTTGCGGCACGCTATGTGTTTGAAAGCCTGGCCCGCCTGCCGGTGGAGGTGGATGTGGCCAGCGAGTTCCGCTACCGTGACCCCGTGCTGGAGCCGGATTCCATGGCGGTCATTATCAGCCAGAGCGGCGAAACCGCTGATACCCTGGCTGCCCTGCGCGAATGTAAGGAGCGCGGCGTGCGCACCATCGGCATTGTGAACGTGGTTGGCTCTTCCATTGCGCGTGAGGCCGATGCAACCCTGTACACCTGGGCCGGGCCGGAAATTGCCGTTGCCACCACCAAGGCATACAGCACCCAGCTGGCAGCCTGCTACCTGCTGGCTGTTGAGTTTGCTCGTGTGCGCGGCAAGATTGAGGAAGAAAAATACGCCGAGCTGGTGGCCGAGCTGCAGATCCTGCCGGATAAGATCGCCAAGACGCTGACGGATAATGAGCGCATCCAGTGGTTTGCTTCCAAGTATGCTTCCGCAAAGGACGCTTTCTTCATCGGCCGCGGGCTGGATTACGCCGTGGCGCTGGAAGGCAGCCTGAAGTTCAAGGAAATCAGCTATATCCACTCGGAGGCTTTCGCTGCGGGCGAGATGAAGCACGGCCCGATCTCCCTGATCGAGAAGAACATGTTGGTGGTGGGTGTGCTGACCCAGCCGGACCTGTACGAGAAGATGGTATCTAACCTGGTGGAAGCCAAGAGCCGCGGCGCTTATATCATGGGCCTGACCACTTACGGCAACTACAGCATTGAAGATACCGCCAACTTTACCGTATATGTGCCCAAAACAGACCCGCACTTTGCCACCAGCCTTTCGGTGGTGCCGCTGCAGCTGCTGGCATACTATGTCAGCTGCGCCAAAGGCCTGGATGTGGATAAACCCCGCAACCTTGCCAAGAGCGTTACGGTTGAATAAATCTTGCGTCAGTTGAAGCAATGCTGCTGGCCTGACAAAAATAAACGCTGCATTTTGTGCACTTTTTACTCCGTTTGCCCTGCCGGAAGCAGGACAAACGGAGTAAATTTGTGTTATAATAACAGAAATTATGCAAATACAGTTGCCCGGAGTGGCGAAAATGTGGTAGAATAACTTGCTTTGCCCATAATGCTGCAAGATGTTCTGATAATTACTTTTACTTTTTTGCTTTGATTATCAAATTATAAGTCATAGAACACAAGGCGATACCGCACAATTCCCGCCTTACGGCTCAAGCACCGCTCCGGCGGCTGCGGCACGGCATCTGCGTTGCCAAAATGCTCGATAATGTCGGGTTGCGGTACCCGCATCGTGCTTCGGGGGCAAAAGCCCCTCGCACTCTGCGACCGCTGCCCCTGCTTCGGTTCGCTGTTTCCGCCACTGGCGGCGCTCACCTTTGCAGCATCCAGTATTATCTGCGCTTTTGGCTTAGCATCTGCCGCACCTCGCTCGCCGTATCGGCACTTAGAATTATGCGGTATTGCCACAAATCAAACAAGATTTGAGAAAATAGAAAAATGCCCGCTGCGCCTTGGTTTTGGAAGGAACGGCCGCGGGCGGCGCAGGCGCTGCGCGGCAGCTGTGCAGGGGACAGCCGGCTGCGACATTATTGAAGAAACAGGAAGATAGTGCAATGAAACAGAAAAACAGGCAACTCATCAACGGCTTGCCGCGCCGCATTTTGTTAATGCTGCTGGACTGCGGGCTGATTGTGTTTTGTTATTATCTGGCAATTCTGCTGCGGTTTGACGGTGAGGATTCCATTGTGCCTGCCGCGGTGCTGCGGGCCGAAGTGATCCGTGCCATGGCTCCCATGCTGCCGTATGTGCTGGTTATTTATATGGTCGTGTTCTGGTTTGGCGGCCTGTATGAGATCATGTGGGAGTATGCCGGCATGCGGGACCTTGCCCGCCTGACCTGTCTATCCGGCCTGGCAACGGGTTTTATCCTGCTGTTTGATCTGATCTTCCGCACCCGCCCCATCAGCGGTACGGTGCTGATTCTGGGCGCAGTGTTCAACACGGCAGCCATTGCGGGCGTGCGCTTTTTGTGGCGCTTTGTGCGCACCGCCACCCGCCTGCGCAAGGATAACCGCGCCAAACAAAAAAGCAACGCCGCCCCGCGGGATGCAACCCCGCTGCTGATCGTCGGCGCTGGCAACGCCGGTGCCTGGGCGGTCAACCTGTGCAAAAGCAAAAACTCCAGCTTTGGCAACCCGGTCGTGATCGTGGATGACGACCTGACCAAAAAAGGCCTGCGCGTGCAGGGCGTGCCGGTGCGCGGCACCATTTCGGATATCCCGGAATTGGTGCGCAAGTACCATATTGTGGAGATCATCATCGCCATCACCACGCTGAAAGGCGAGCGCCTGAACGAAGTGATCAACTTGTGCAACTCCACCCATTGCCGCGTGCGGATGCTGTCTGACCCGCAGGCGGTGGATGCCAACGGCAAGCCGGTGGTGGCAGGTCTGCGTGAACTGAACACCTCGGACTTTCTTTCCCGCGATGAAGTGCAGCTGAACAGCGCCCAGATCTCGGAATACCTGCATGACAAGGTGGTTCTGGTCACGGGCGGCGGCGGCTCCATCGGCAGTGAGCTGTGCCGCCAGATCATGCGCTACCGCCCGCGCCAGCTGTTGATTTTCGATATTTACGAAAATTGCGCCTACGAGCTGGAAATGGAGCTGCGCAATAAATACGGTGCAGATATCGACGTTGTCACGCTGATTGGCTCCATCCGCGATATCAAGCGTCTGGATGAAGTGTTTGAAACCTATCATCCATCCGTTGTGTTCCATGCAGCTGCCCACAAGCATGTGCCGCTGATGGAAGTAAGCCCGGCGGAAGCCGTTAAAAACAACGTGTTCGGCACCAAAAACCTGCTGACCAGCGCGGCGGAGCATGGGGTGGAGCGCTTTGTGCAGCTTTCGACCGATAAGGCGGTCAATCCTACCAATGTTATGGGCTGCACCAAACGCATCTGCGAAATGCTGATTCAGACCTTTGCTAAGAACACTTCCATGAAGTGCATGGCCGTGCGCTTTGGCAATGTGTTGGGCAGCCATGGCAGCGTGATCCCGCTGTTTGAAGAGCAGATCAAGAACGGCGGCCCCGTTACCATCACCCACCCGGACATCGTGCGCTACTTTATGACGATCCCGGAAGCTGCCCAGCTGGTGCTGCAGGCCGGCGGTCTGGCCCAGAGCGGCAGCATCTATGTGCTGGATATGGGTGAGCCGGTCAAAATCATGGACCTGGCCACCCGGCTGATCCGGTTCTATGGTTATGAGCCGAACGTAAACATGGAAATCAAGGTAACGGGCCTGCGCCCCGGCGAAAAGCTGTACGAGGAGCTGATGCTGGATTCCGAGCAGGACCGCATGACCAAAACCGCCCACGATAAAATCTTTATTGCCCCGCCCATGCAGATTGACCTGGCGGCATTCTATGAGGAATTGCAGAACCTGCGTCACGATGCGGAGCATAATGACGAGGGTGTAGTGCTCAGCCTGCAGCGCATGGTGGGCACTTATCACCCTAACCGCGTGGTGAACGAGGACCACACCGTAAGCGCCGCCCATGGCAACACTGAAACCATTGATAAGGAAGAGCTGCAAAAGGCGCTGGACGAACAGCATTCCACCCAGCAGAACGCCCAGTGACGGCGGCCTGGCCGGGGCCTGCGGGCGCAAAACCTTCCCCAAGGAGGCTTGACTTATGTATGAATCCTGCATCAAGCGTTTGCTTGACCTGATTTTGTCGCTGGCAGCCTGTGTGGTGCTGGCAATCCCAATGGGAATTATTGCCCTGTGGATCAAAAAAGATTCGCCGGGACCGGTGTTCTTTAAGCAGCGCCGGGTTGGCCGCGGCAAAAAATGCTTTAATATCTTAAAGTTCCGCACCATGCGTGGGGATACCCCCCACGATGTGCCCACCCACCTGCTGAAAAACGCAGACAGCTATATCACCAAAAGTGGGGCGTTCCTGCGCCGCACCAGCCTGGATGAGCTGCCGCAGATCTATAACATTGTGGCAGGGCAGATGTCCATCATCGGCCCGCGCCCGGCGCTGTATAATCAGTATGACCTGATCGCCGCGCGCGATGCCGTGCACGCCAATGACATCCGCCCCGGTCTGACCGGTCTGGCCCAGATCAATGGCCGCGATGAGCTGCCGATTGATGTGAAAGCCCGCTATGACGGTGAGTATGCCGCTGACATCACTTTCCTGAACGATGCAAAAATCTTTTTGCATAGCATTACTTATGTGTTCCAGCGCCGCGGCGTGGTAGAAGGCGGCACCGGCACCATGCAGCAGGCCGAAAACAGCCAAAAAAAGCAGAAATAATCCCCGCTTTGGCAATTTGACCAAATGGAAAACCACTGCAAAACCAACATATTTTGCTAAAAAATCCAAATTAACCAAGAAAATATTGAGTTTTTCGTTGAAATATGTTGCAAAAGTCAACCTGATTGTGTAAAATATACATTGTAGTTAAATCTATTTGTGTCAAAATAACAGCAATGAGCCGATGGGAGCTTCTGTTCGGCCATTGTCAATTTGCATATAAACATGAAGGAGAGGCAGTATTATGGCAAACAGGGTATTCCAGAACGTGGTCTACCAGATGAAGGACGCGATCGACCGCGTGGTAGGCGTGGTGGACGAAACGGGAGCCGTCATCGCCTGCTCCGAGCTGGGGCAGATCGGCGAAATGCGGGAAGGCTTTGCTGTTGCCCGCCTGACGGCCGGGGATGCCTTTGAAAAGGACGGTTATGCCTACCACCAGTTCTCCAACGCAAAACATAACGATTATGCTGTGTTTGTGGAAGGCAACGATCCCACTGCCGCCCAGTTTGCTTCGCTGTTGTCCATCAGCCTGCAGAGCATCAAGCAGTACCACGATGAAAAGTTTGATAAAACCAATTTCATCAAGAATGTGGTGCTGGATAATATCCTGCCCGGTGATATTTACGCCAAAGCGCGGGAGCTGCACTTTGTTTCGGATGTGCAGCGCGTGGTTCTGTTGATCCGCGTTACCTCCGGCAATGATATTTCCGCTTATGATGTGGTCAGCAGCCTGTTCCCGGATAAACAGAAAGACTTCGTGTTCAACATCAGCGAAACAGATACCGTGCTGGTGAAAGAAATCCGCCCTGATAACAATACCCGCGATATGGAAAAGCTGGCAGCTTCCATTGTGGATACCCTGCAGGGCGAACATTATATCAAGGCAGTTGTCGGCATCGGCACCCCCATCAGCAACATCAAGGATCTGGCCTCCTCCTTTAAGGAGGCGCAGATCGCCATGGAAGTTGGTAAGGTATTTGATACCGAAAAGCAGGTCATCAGCTATGATCACCTGGGCATTGCCCGCCTGATTTATCAGCTGCCTACCACCCTGTGCGAAGCATTCCTGCGCGAAGTATTCAAGCAGGACAGCATTGATTCGCTGGACTCTGAAACGCTGTTCACCATCCAGCGCTTTTTTGAGAACAACCTGAACGTTTCCGAAACCAGCCGCGGTCTGTTTGTGCACCGCAACACGCTGGTTTACCGCCTGGAAAAGATCAAGAAGCTGACCGGCCTGGATCTGCGCAAGTTTGACGATGCGATTGTGTTCAAGGTAGCCCTGATGGTCAAAAAGTATCTTTCCTCTGACCCTGCCCGTTACTAAAATATCCTATAAGCGCTTTTTCCGCGCCCCCCTACCTGGTGGGCGCGTTTTTTGTTGCAGGTTTGCTGGAAGAGAAGATGAGCGGATAAGTGGAATGCAGGAAAACAAAACGGATGGATGAAGAAAAATAGGAGAGGGGAGAATGGAAAAAGGGGCGGATGAATAAGGGCAATACCGCATAATTCTAAGTGCCGATACGGTGAGCG
>ULVH01000958.1_pt1 | contig 12556 bp, 10 predicted proteins | sample 1959261 | NCBI WGS metagenome assembly ULVH01 (sample SAMEA4835781, study PRJEB28245) | human gut metagenome | biome: gut microbiome; material: fecal sample | place: Denmark | collected 2008
TGCTGTTTTGGCTGTGCTACTGCTGACAACACGGTTAATGGTTTTATCCGGGTTGTCCTGCGTGTTATATTCGTATTCAAAGCTGATGCTGGGGTCGCGGCGGAACGCAGCAATGGCATCCAGCATTTCCTGCGCGGATTGGTAACGGTCGGCGGGATCCTTTTCCATGGCCTTCTCGGTGATTTGGCGCAGCCCAACCGGGATATTGGGGGCAACTTCAGCCAGCGGCTTCGGCTTTTCGCTGATCTGCATGATGGCGATGGAAACTGCCCCAGTACCATCAAACGGCAGCCTGCCGGACAGCATCTCGTACATCATAACGCCAACAGAATAAATATCAGTGCGGGCATCGGTATGGTCGCCTTTGGCCTGTTCCGGGCTGATGTAATGAACCGAGCCGATGGCCTTGTCGCTGACAGTCTGGCTCTGTGCACGGGAAAAGCGTGCAATGCCAAAGTCCATCATTTTGATGGAGCCATCCGCCTGCAGCATAATATTCTGCGGCTTCACATCGCGGTGAACAATGCCCTTGGAGTGTGCATGATCCAACGCGCTGAGCACCTGTGTGGCAAAGTGGACAACCTCTTTCCAGGTTAGGGCACCGTTGCGTTGCTTCAGGTATTCTTTCAGCGTAATGCCGTCAATATATTCCATCACGATGTACTGCAATTGATCTGTTACAGAGACATCATACACCTTGACAATGTTGGGATGGTTCAAAATCGAGATAGCCTTGGATTCGTTCTTGAAGCGGCGGACCAGCTCTTCGTTATCAAGAAACTCTTCTTTCAGCACCTTGACGGCGATCTGGTTGCCGGTGCGGACATCGCGGCCTTTATAAACATTGGCCATGCCGCCAACGCCGATCAGACTTTCAATCAGATAGCGGCCATCCAGCTTTTTGCCGATCAGATTATCCATTTGTTTCCTCCGTAGTTTCAACGCCCAGCAAAAGGACGGTGATGTTATCTTGCCCGCCGCCTTTCAGGGCACGGTCAACCAGTACCCCCGGCGCGTCAAAAAAGGCGGACTCCTGCAAAAGCAGCGCAAGCTCTGCATCGGGTACCATGTTGGTTAATCCATCGGTACAAAGCAGCAAAAGGTCACCGGGAACCACCTCGCAGCGGTTATATTCCGGCACAATATTGGCCGAAACGCCAAGGGCACGTGTAATCAGATTTTTCTGCGGATGCAGGGCGGCCTGTTCGCGGGTGATCTGCCCGCTGTCCACCAGCTGCTGCACCATGGAATGATCCCGCGTCAGCTGGCGGATTGCTCCGCCATGCCACAGGTACGCGCGGGAATCCCCTGCGTGTACAATATGCGCCAGGTTGCCGCGCTGTAAAGCACATACCCCCGTGGTGCCCATACCGAGCACTTCGGGATCAGAGGTCGCTTTTTCATATACGGCGCGGTTGGCATTATCAAATGCGCGCATCATAAAGGCTTTTTCTTCGCCGTTTTCAATCGTGCGCAGGGAATGGTCAAAATAGCGCAGCATGGTTTGGGTGGCAAGGGTGGAAGCGACCCGCCCGCCGTTGGCCCCGCCCATGCCGTCACAGACAAGGCCCCAGCCAGTACCATCGACCAACTGACGGGCACAATAATTATCCTGGTTTTCCTGGCGGCAGCTTCCAATATCTGTTAGGGCTGCAATTTTCATTGTGCGTTGGTCCTTTCGCTCGTCGTTTGCCGTGTTGCTTGTTCGGCCTGTTTGGCATCTTCGCGCCGGAGCTGGCCGCAGGCAGCGCTGATATCGGTACCAAGGCGGCGGCGGATGGTGGCATTTACACCCAAATCTTCCAGCATTTTCTGGAACCGGCGCACATTGGCTTCATCCGTTGCCGAGTAAGGGCTGCCATCGACCGGGTTAATGGGAATCAGGTTGACATGGGCCCCCATGCCACGGATCAGATCGGCCAGTTTTTTTGCCATTTGGGGCGAATCATTGACACCATTGACCATGGAATATTCAAAGCTGATGCGCCGCCCGGTCGTTTTCTGGTAGCGGCGGCAGGCCGGGATCAGCTTTTCCAGCGGGAACGCATCGTTAACCGGCATCATGGAGCTGCGGGTCACATTGTCCGGCGCGTGCAGGGATACCGAAAGGGTCAGCTGCAATTTGCGCTCTGCCAGCTTATCAATTCCCGGCACAAGGCCGCAGGTGGAAAGGCTGATGTTGCGCATCCCGATATTGACGCCTTCCGGGCAGGAGATAATGTCCAGAAAGTCCATCACGTTATCAAAATTGTGCAGCGGCTCACCAATGCCCATCAGGACGATATGGGAAACGCGCTCCCCGGTATCATTTTGCGCGGTATAAATTTCCGCAGCAATCTCGCCGGAGGTCAAGTCCCGCACGCGGCCCGCCTGGGTGGAGGCGCAAAAGCGGCACCCCATAGCGCAGCCCACCTGTGTGGATACACATACAGTGTTGCCGTAATGGTAGCGCATCAAAACCGTTTCAATGCAGTTGCCGTCCGCAAGCTGAAGCAGATATTTGACCGTACCGTCTTTGGACTGCTGGCGGCGGCGGATGGTGGGCACAGCCAGGGTGCAGTTTTGTGCAAATTGGGCAAGCAGGGCTTTGGGTTGATCTGTCATGGCAGAAAAATCCGTAGCCTGCTTTTGGTGGATCCACTTAAAAATCTGCTTGGCGCGGAAAGCTGGCTGGCCGATGGATTTAATGTAATCCGTCAGCTTGGGCAGCGTCAGGTCCGTCAGACATTTTTTTTTGGTTTCTGCCTGGGGTTCATTCTGTGGCTGCATATGTGCTTGCTGCATGCGGTGCTTTCCCTCCAATTATTATATACCTTTTCTCTAATTTTTGAATAGACGATTTGTGTATTTTGCGTCAGCAGCTCTTTTGGCGCTCCAAAATAGCGGCAAAAAAACCGTCTGTGGATGTTTCGTGCGGCAGAAACAGTGTGCCGTACTCCCCCACCCGCATACCGGACAATATGATTTGTGGCGCTATAACGGAAAAATTTTGATTGTCTTGCAGGAACTGGCGTACTTGGGCTTCATTTTCGTGATGATTCACCGTACAGGTAGAATACACCAAACGGCCGTTCGGGGCAAGATATTTTGCGCCGTTTTGCAGGATTTTTTGCTGTGTTAATAGTAAATTTTCAATCCCATCCAGCGTTTTTTCCCGGATGTCCGGCTTTTTGCCGATGACACCAAGGCCGGAACAGGGCACATCGCATAACACGCGGTCAAAGCTGCCAAGGCCAAAGGCGGGGTTCAGGATAGTGGCATCCCCATGGTAAGGCTTGGCGCGCTCAATGCCGCAGCGGTCAAAGGCCTGCTTCAGCAGTTTGACGCGGCCTGTCATGGCTTCACCGCTGAACAGCTCACCGCGGTTCTGCATCTGCTCGGCAATCGTCAGGCTTTTGCCCCCAGGGGCGGCGCACAGGTCCAGCACCCGCATACCGGGGCGGGCATCGCAGCACAAGGCAGCAAACTGGCTGGCTAACCCCTGCACATGGAATTGCCCGGCGTGGAATGCTTTGGATGCAGCGGGATTACCGTTGAACATAACCAGCAGACAGTGCGGCCATGGGCCAGCCGTTACGGTGTGACCTTCCTGTTGCAATGTCTGCGTCAGGGCTTCATCGGTCGTGCGCAGCGGGTTGACCCGGATGGCGGTGGGGCGGCGCTGATAAAACGCAGCAGCCATTGCCTCGGCATCCTGCGGATACTGTGCTGCAAACAACGCGGCAATCGGCTGAGAGAGACAGTAATAGGTGCGCAGCCGTTCTTCCAGATCCGGCCAATGTTCCGGCTTGGGGTCCAATGCGGCCGTGCGGCGCAGCATGGCGTTGACCATACCCGCAGCACTGGTTTTGCCAAATGCTTTGGCTAGCTTGACCGATTCATTGACAGCCGCAGGCAGCGGAACATCCATAAACTTGGCCTGTGCCAGCCCGGCGCGCAGAATGGCCCGCACAGGGGCATCCAGCTTTTCCAGCGGGCGCTTGGAAAACTGTGCCAGCATCCAGTCCAGCAGGCTGCGGCGCTCCAGCACGGTATAAAAAATACCGGAAGCAAAAGCTGCATCCCGCGGGGAAAGCGGCGGCTTGCAGGCTTTCAGCTCAGAATCCAGCACAAGGTTTGCATAGCCGTTTTGCTCCTGCCGCATAAGGGCCTTGACGGCCAGGTAACGCGCGGTCACAGGCTGTCCCCCGCTTTCAGGCGGCGGCCGGCAGCCCATGCGGTACCCGCCATCGACTTGCCGCCTTCCGGCGTGACGGAATCCAACACGATTGCGCCATCCTGGCAGGCAATGGTCAACGGCTTAACCGCCAATACAGAGCCCGGCGCAGCGTTGGCGGGATTTTCAGAAAGCTTGCTGGCGGTGACTTTGATTTTTTTGCCATCGTGCATAAAGAACGCCATTGGCCATGGGTTCATACCACGCACCCAGTTGTGGATGTGGGCAGCAGGCTGGGTAAAATCGAACTGTGCCATCTCTTTGGTCAGGGACGGCGCCTTGGTGGCGAGAGATTCTTCTTGCTTTTTTGGGGTCAGCTTCCCTGCTTCGATTTTGGGCAGGACCTCAACCAGCGTTTTGGCACCAATCGCGCTTACGCGGTCAAACAGCTCACCGCTGGTCATGTCCGGGTCAATCGCAACCGGCTGCACATACAAAATATCGCCGGTATCCAACCCTTCGTCCAACTGCATAATAGTCACGCCAGTTTCGGTATCACCGTTGAGCACAGCCCATTGGATAGGGGCGGAACCACGGTACTTGGGTAACAGCGAAACATGCAGGTTGATGCAGCCATATTTGGCCACATGCAAAAGCTGCGGCGGAATAATGCAGCCGTAAGCTACCACGACAATAATATCGGGTGCCAGGCTTTTGATCAGCTCATCCGAGCTGCCATCGCGCAGGGTGCGCGGCTGATAAACAGGGATGCCGTTGGCCTCAGCCGTCTGCTTGACCGGTGGGGCGGTTAAAATCTGTTTGCGGCCAACTGGCTTATCTGCGCGGGTAAACACAGCGCAGATATCGTGCCCGGCGGCAATCAGAGCGTTCAGACTTTCGGCAGCAATATCAGGGGTGCCCATAAAGAGGATACGCATAGAAGTTATTCCTTTTCTTATCGTAAGCGTATGGGAAAATTGATGTACAAAGCGGGATCAATCCTCCGCATCTTCCGGGTAGTCATCCTCATAAAAATGGGTGGCACGGTCCATGATGGTAACGCCGTTTAGGTGGTCGTTCTCGTGCTGGATGCAGCGGGCCAGCATGTTTTCGGCTTCCAGTTCAAACCAGTTGCCGTTGCGGTCCTGCGCTTTGACCTTGACCTTTTTGGAGCGGGTAATGGCGCCGTTGTGGCCGGGGAAAGACAGGCAGCCTTCATACAGTTCAGCGGTTTCGTCGCTCAGGTATTCGATTTCGGGGTTGATGAACTCAATAAAAGTATCTTTGTAATCGGCGGGGGCATCTTCCGGGCGGTTGCGGTCATCCAGGCAGATGAAAATGCGGCGCATCATGCCAACCTGGGGGCCGGCAAGGCCAAGACCGTCAGCATCCACCAGGGTATCCTGCATATCATCCAGCAGGGTGGCAAGGCGGTCATCAAATTTGGTAACGGGGCGGCAGACCTTTTTCAGGATGGGGTCACCATCTTTTACGATTGTACGAAGAGCCATAATAAAAATCCTCCTTAAAATTCAATCGCCGTCGGAATTAAAGTCCAAAGCGATCCCGGCTTTTGCGGGCAGCTTTTCGGCGGCGTAAGCATCCAATGCGGCGTGCATCAGGGTACGGAACCCCGCATCGTTGCGGCATTTCAATGTTAGTTTATAGCGGTATTTCCCGCTGATCATGGCAATGTTCATGGGGGTGGGGCCAAGCACACGCAGCGGCTGGCCGGGGTGTGCAGCGAACTGCTGCCCCAAAATGGCGGCAAAACGCCGCGCAGCCTGAAATACTTCCATCTCCTGCGCACCGGAAAAACTGACCACGCAGAATGAGCAAAACGGCGGATAGAGCGAGAACTTGCGGAACATGATCTCCTGCTGGTAAAACGCGGGGTAATCCTGCGCTGCGGCCAACTGGAGCACAGGGTGATCCGGCACGGCGGTTTGAATCAACGCCCGACCTGGCAGTTCCGCCCGGCCGCCGCGGCCAACGACCTGAGTGATCAGGCTGAACACATTCTCATAGGAGCGGAACCCCTGCCCAAAAAGCAGGGAGTCGATGCCCAGCACACCAACCAGGGTGACATTGCCGAAATCCAAGCCCTTGGCAACCATCTGGGTGCCAAGCAGAATATCATACTCCTGCTTGGCAAAACGGGCCAACATTTTTTCGTGGGCGTTTTTTTGCATGGTCGAATCCTGATCCATGCGCAGGATCCGCGCACCGGGCAAAAGTTCGGCCAGCTCCTCCTCCACTTTCTGGGTACCAAAACCGCTGTACACGATTTTGCCGCCGCATTCCGGGCAAAGCCCTGGTACAGGGCTGACCCGGTGCCCACAGTAATGGCAAAGCAGCGCGTGCTGCGCTTTATGATAAACCAGCGGCACGGAACAGTTGGGGCACTTCAGCACATGGCCGCAAGTGCCGCACATACCAACGGTCTGGTAGCCGCGGCGGTTCAGCAACAAAATGCTCTGTTCCCCGCGCTGCAGATTAGCAGCGAGTTCCTGTACCATCCGCTGGCTGACTTCCCGCGGGTTCCCAGCGGCAAGTTCGGCGCGCATATCAATAAAATCAACCGTTGGTAGCGGGCGACCGCCATAACGGTGGGTCAGCGTAACAAGCCGCATCCGGCTGCTTATGGCGGCGTGATAGGTTTCGGTGCGCGGCGTAGCGGAGGAAAACAGCAGCAGGGAATGCTCCATCATGGCGCGCTTTTTGGCAACGTCATGGGCGGAATAGCGTGGGGCGGATTCGCTTTGGTAGGTGTGTTCCTGTTCCTCATCTAAAATGATCAACCCAATGTTTTGCAGCGGTGAAAAGATAGCGCTGCGGGTGCCGATCACGATATCGGCATCGCCATTTTGGATCATCCGCCATTGCAGCAGGCGCTCGGTGTTATTCAACGCGGAGTGCTGCACCGCAAGGCGGCTGCCGAACATGGATTTCAGGCGGCGTGTCATCTGCGGGGTCAGGCTGATTTCCGGCACAAGTACCAGAGCCCGCCTGCCCTGCGCCAATGTCTTTTCAATCAGCTTTAAGAATACGGCGGTTTTGCCGCTGCCGGTAACGCCGTGCAGCAATGCCGCACGGGTCTGTCCGCTCAGCAAATCCTGTTCCAGCTGGTCGTAAGCGGTTTGCTGCTCCGGCGATAGTTCCAGCGGCTGTGGGTCAAAGGGAATATCAGCAAATAAATCCAGCGATTTATCCCGTTGTTCGGTTTTCAGAATGCCTTTCTGGCATAACCCGTTTAAAGTGGAGGAAGATATCCCCTGCGCTTCCAAAGCGGATTTGGTGCAAGGCCCTGCGCGTAGCGCTTCCACGGCCTGAATCTGGCGTGCGCCGGGCTTTGGTTTCTCCGGCAGTTCGCCAACCAGGGCATAAACGGTTTCCAGCGTGCGGGTTAGGCGGCTTTTTAATACGGGCTTTCCGTTTTCCATGCCGGGCTGGTACTGCGCGCCATACGGAATGACCGCCTTGACTGCCTCGTACCATGTGCAGAAATAACGATCTTTCAAAAAATGCACGAGCTCCAACAGGTCCGGGGTCAAGCGGGCTTTTTCCGGCGCGGCGGCTAGCAGGCTTTTTAAACGTGGATCGGGGGCTTCTTCCGTTCCTACTTCCAGAACAACAGCCATCCGTGGGTGATTGCCACGCCCAAACGGCACCAACACAATGCTGCCGGGCCAGAGGGATTCCGAAAAATCTGGCGGAACCAGATAGGAATACAGCTTGTCAAAATGGATGGTGGCGTCGTTTACCGCCACTTTTGCAATGCAGGGCAAACACGCACCTCCTGTTTTGGCGTTTGAGGCAGCGGATTATTCGGCATCGGGCTCGGCAATGCGCTTTTGAATGATGGAATAAATCTCTTCGGCGCAGGTGTCGACAACATCGTTGACCACATGCTCGTCATAATCAGCCGAACGGGCAATCTCAGTTTCGGCACGGCGCAGGCGCTTCTGAATGACTTCCTCCGCTTCGGTCCCACGGTAACGCAGGCGGCGTTCCAGCTCTTTCATATCCGGCGGCATGACAAAAATGGTGGTGGAACCAGGGTACATCCGCTTGATGTTGCCGGCACCCTCCACTTCGATCACCAGAATAACCGGAATCTGCTGCTCCATATGGCGCTCAACTTCGGAACGCAGGGTGCCGTAATAGTTTTCGCAATAGCAGGTGTGCTCAACAATATTGCCTTCTGCCAGAGCAGTTTCAAACTGCTCTTTGGTCAAAAAATGGTAGTTTTTACCGTTCACTTCCCCTTCGCGCATGGTGCGGGTGGTGGCGGAAACGGTCTTTTCGATTTCTGGGTGGCTGCCCAGCAGCTTTGCCACAACGGTATCCTTGCCGGTGCCGGAAGGCCCGGAAACAACAAACAAATATTTTTCGCCTTTCATGCAAAATCCCCCTAACACATATTATACAGGCGGTTACACGGTTGGTTTATCCTGTTCTTTTTCAAAACGTCCTAAAACTTCCTCCGGCTCGAAAGCCGAAAGCACCACATGATCAGAATCCGTAATGATCACCGCGCGGGTGCGGCGGCCATAGGTTGCATCAATGGCCGCACCTTTGTCGCGTGCATCCTGCACAATACGCTTGATGGGTGCAGAATCCGGACTGACAACGGCGATCACACGGTCCGCGTTGACCATGTTGCCAAAGCCGATGTTGATAAGCTTCATGGCCGGGCCTCACTCAATGTTTTGAATCTGCTCGCGAATTTTTTCAATCTCAGATTTCAGCTCAACCACAAGGCGGGTGATGTTGATATCCTGGCACTTGGAACCGATGGTGTTGGATTCGCGGTTCAGTTCCTGCGTCAAAAAGTCCAGCTTGCGGCCAACCGGCTCGTCCAGCTCCAGAATAGAGCGGTACTGGGCCACATGGCTATGCAGACGGACAGTCTCTTCGTCGATGGCAGTTTTATCGGCAAAGATAGCAGCTTCTGTCACGATGCGGGCATCATCAATGTTGCGGTCTTCCAGCAGCTCTTTCAGGCGGGTGTACAGCCGTTCGGTATATGCCTGCACACGCCCGGCGCTGTTCTGCTCGATTTGAGCGACCAGCGTTTCAATCGCTGCCAAGCGGTTCAGCACATCGGTGCGCAGCTTCTCACCCTCCACGGCACGCATGGAAACAAACGCAGCAACCGCCTGCTGGGCAACCTGCTCTACATCAGCCCACAGGGTATCCGGGTCTGCGGGCGCAGCGGTCTGGGTCAACACATCTGGGAAACGGCAGATGGTGCTGACGGTAACATCGTTTTTCAGGTCCAGCTTTTCCGACATTGCCTGCATGGCGGTCTGGTAGCTTTTGGCTAACTGCCAGTTGACCTGAACAACGGTATCTGCCGCCGCAACATTCTGAATGCTCAGGTTCAGCTCAACCTTGCCGCGGCTAACCTTGGCAGCCACCAGCTTTTTGAGCTTATCTTCCAAAAATGAGCAGGTTCGGGGCACACGGGACGAATATTCAAAAAAGCGGGAGTTGACGCTGCGCAGTTCCACAACGATATCGCGCCCGTTCAAAACCTGCTCCGCGCGGCCATAACCGGTCATACTAAGTACCATATTCCTACACCTCGTTATCAAAGCATTACAAGGCAACGCTTGCCGTAACCTGCAATCAGGAGCGCCCCAAAGGCAGCAAACGCCAATACATATTTACTATTTATTTTACTATTGTTGGCCGCTGTTTGCAAGGCAATGCGCAGGAAAAGCGGCAGTTTTTTCATTTTTGTAACCCCTTTGATAGAATCAATCAAGGTAAAATAAAAAGGCCTGTACAGCTTTGATGGCAGTACAGGCTTGAATGGATCTGAAAAAATCAGGATAAATACGATTTACAGCTCAGCAACAGCGGCTTTCAGTGCTTCCACGCGGTCGGTGTTCTCCCACTTCACGCCCAGCTCCTCGCGGCCCATGTGGCCGTAAGCAGCCAGCTGGCGGTAGATGGGACGGCGCAGATCCAAGTCACGGATGATGGCTGCCGGGGTCAGATCAAATACTTTGCGCACAGCGGCTTCCAGTTTGTCGTGCTCGATGGTGCTGGTACCAAAGGTATCAACCATGATGGAAACGGGCTCGGCAACGCCGATGGCGTAAGCCAGCTCAACTTCGCACTTATCGGCCAGGCCGGCAGCGACAACGTTCTTGGCAACCCAGCGGGCAGCATATGCGGCCGAGCGGTCAACCTTGCTGGGGTCCTTGCCAGAGAAAGCGCCGCCGCCGTGACGAGCATAACCGCCGTAAGTATCAACGATGATCTTGCGGCCGGTCAGGCCGGTATCACCCTGCGGGCCGCCGACAACAAAACGACCGGTGGGGTTGATGTAATACTTGGTGTTCTCATCCAGCAGTTTGGCGGGGATGATGGCTTTGATGACATGCTCCATCACATCGGCATGCAGCTGTTCCTGACTGACGGAAGGGCTGTGCTGGCTGGAAATAACAACAGCATCCACGCGCACGGGTTTGCCGTTATCGTATTCGACGGTAACCTGGCTCTTGCCATCAGGGCGCAGATAATCCATCATGCCATTCTTACGCACTTCGGTCAGGCGCTTGGCCAGCTTGTGGGCCAGGCTGATGGGCAGAGGCATCAGCTCGGGGGTTTCGTTGCAGGCATAACCGAACATCATACCTTGGTCGCCAGCACCGGCAACATCATCGTTGGTGCCAAGGGCAATGTCGGGGCTCTGGCCGTCAATGTTGGTGATCACGCCGCAGGTATCGCAGTCAAAACCGTACTTGGCGCGGTTATAACCAATCTCGCGGATGACCTGGCGTGCAACACCGGGAATATCAACATAGCAGTCGGTCGTGATTTCGCCCATGATGTGGACAAGACCAGTGGAGCAGGTGGTCTCGCAGGCAACGCGGGCATCAGGGTCCTTTTCCAGGATGGCATCCAGAATGGCATCAGAAATCTGGTCGCAGATTTTGTCGGGATGGCCTTCGGTAACGGATTCGGATGTGAACAGAACTTTGGACATAAAAAGCTGCCTCCTTAAAAAATATAGGGTCAGAAAGGCAACTTGCCGAGAACAAAAAAACGCGCGCCGGGTGTGGACCCAAAGCGCACGTGAACGCTTATCTTTCGGTTCCCCGCAGGAATTGGCACCTTACGCTTGCGCGCAGGTTGCCGGGCTTCATAGGGCCTGTTCCCTCTGCCACTCTTGATAAGTTGCTATTCTGATGTAACGTGCTTATGTTACCATAGGCAACCGGCAAAGTCAACGATGTGGCGTTGGGCAAATTGTCAGCTTTGCACAAAATGGATTGAACTTTTGTCAAAACGGGTAAAAATGACCAATGATGGCTGCCCAATCAGCAGCAATTAAGCGGTTACGCTTTTGCCACCGCTGTTGCGGCCATGCAGAATGGGCGAAAGCGGCTTGTAAATTGCAAAGCAGATTACGGCGTCCAGCATCCCTTTGAAGAAAGTGAACGGCAGGTTGAACACCAGCAGGCAGTTCAAAAGGCCATTGACATTCGGGTTAATGGCCTGGTACATGCCGATGATGGCATCCAGCGGCAGATGATACATGACCACATAGGCCGGATAGACGATGAAGTAGTTGTACGGAACGCTGGCGATTGCCATAACCAAAGCGCCGAGCACTGCGCCCAGGATAGCGCCGCTGCGGGTTTTCTTAAAACGGTATACCATACCGGCCACGCCGACAAACAGAGCGCCCATCACAAAATTAAACAGCTCCCCCACCGCAGCGGTGCTGGTGCTGGGCAGTTTGATCAGGTTTTTGATCAGGCACACCACAATACCGGCAACCGGGCCGTAAGCAAAGCTGGCAATCAGGGCTGGCAGTTCCGAAACATCCAGCTTGATAAAGGCGGGCATGATGGGAATGGGAAACTCCATATACATCAATACTGTGGCAACGGCAGCAAGCATGGCGGTTCCGGTTAATACGCGGGTGTTGAATTTGGTTTTCATAAAAAATACCTCCCTAGGGGGCGCGGCCCCAAATAAAATGATTTGGAAAGCCAGTAACAGCTTCGGGAGGCTGATAATTGCAAATAAAAACACCCTGTTGCAAGCTATACTTACAACAGGGCGCAGAAAAGCAAATAGAACAGCTTTCCGTTTCTTTCATCCGGACTATACCGTCGGCCCCGGAATCACACCGGATCAGCGGCTGCATCAACAGCCGGTCGCGGGCTTGTGGCAATGCCATTTACCGCCGGTGGGGAATTGCACCCCGCCCTGAAACAGACTTTCTGCCTTTGAGTATAGCACAGGTTTTACAAATTGCAAGAGGGTGTGCTATAATTGACAAAAATAAATTTGGAGACTGGGTGGTGTTTCCCTGCTGCTTGGTACACTCAGGAGGTTTAGGGCAATACCGCATAATTCTAAGTGCCGATACGG
>ULVH01092732.1_pt1 | contig 12497 bp, 8 predicted proteins | sample 1959261 | NCBI WGS metagenome assembly ULVH01 (sample SAMEA4835781, study PRJEB28245) | human gut metagenome | biome: gut microbiome; material: fecal sample | place: Denmark | collected 2008
CAGCCGTGCAGGCGCTGATCGACGCCCTGCCGGACGAAGTGACGGAGGACAACGCCGAGGCAGTGGAACAGGCGCTGACGGACATTGACGACGCCAAGCAAAGCCTTACCGATGACGAATTGGCAGGGCTGGATTGGACGCGCTATGACGCCGCCGCCAACGCGCTGTCGGCGCTGTTGGGCGAAGCTACCACCGATGCGGTGGAATTGCTGGATGCCTACCAAGAACCCACCAAAGATGGCAAAGGTTACTACCAAATCTACGACGAAAGTAACCTGCGCTGGTTTGCCCAAGCCGTAAACGGCGGCAAAAGATCTATCAACGCCCGGCTGATGAACGACATCACCGTAGATAAAAACACGCAGTGGACGCCCATTGGCACAGAAGCCCACCGGTTCAAAGGCATATTTGACGGCAACGGCAAAACCATCACCGGGCTGACCTACACGGACACAAGTGTAAATTATGTCGGTCTGGTCGGCTATGCAGACGACGCTACCATACAAGACGTTACCGTGCAGGGTTCTTCCTTTAACGGTAACGATTATATTGGCACCGTGTGCGGTTTTATCGTAGGGGGCACCATTACCGGCTGTACCAACAGCGGCAGCACCGTGAGCGGCTCTTGGAAAATCGGCGGCATTGCCGGAAAGGCGAAATATACAAATGTACAGCGCTGTGTCAACACCGGCAAAGTGAGCGGCAAAAACGACCTCGGCGGCATTGTCGGATGTACAGAAGATGCAAGGGTGCAGGATTGCGGCAATACCGGCAATGTAAAGCCAACCGGGATTGGCAGATTTTGCGGCGGCATTGCCGGAAGCGTCCTTGGTTCATCACACATTCATAACTGTTACAATGTGGACAGCAGCACTGCCGACAAATTTTATGACGGTTCGTGCTACCACTCCAACTGTTACTACCTTGCCAACGGTTCCGACAGTACCGACAAAGAAATCACCGCCAAAACGCAAGCACAGTTTGCCAGCGGCGAGGTGGCGTTCCTGCTGCAAGGTAATCGCACCGAACCCGTGTGGGGGCAGGAAATCGGCACCAACGACTACCCGAAACTGGGCGGCGACAAGGTATACCAGTCCGCCCCCTGCCCCGCAGGCTACAGCAATACGCAAGGTGAAGTCCGTCAACACAACTATGTAGACGGCGTTTGCAGCCTCTGCGGTGAACACGAACCGCCAAAGGAAGTAAATGGCTATTACCAAATCACCAACCAATGGCAGCTGTACTGGTTTGCCAAATGGGTAAACGGTGTTTCCCCTGTCACAACTGAACCGCACCCCGGTGCCAACGCCATTCTGGTGTACGACATCACCCTCAACAGCAACGTATTAAACGAAAACGGCGAATTGAACACCGGCGCCAGCGTCAACTTCACCCCTTGGACGCTCATTGGCACAAACACCAATCCGTTTACAGGCACATTTAACGGCAACAACAAAACCATCAGCGGGCTGTACTTTAACGATAGCGGAAAGGACGACGTTGGCTTGTTCGGCTGCGTTGGCACGAACGGCACCGTGAAAGATGTCACCCTCGCGGATTCCTATGTGTCCGGTAAAAGTTATGTCGGCGGCATCTGCGGGGCGAACATGGGTGGTACCTTACAGGGCTGCCACAACACCGGTACGGTTTCCGGCAACAGCTGGGTCGGCGGCGTGTGCGGCTCGAACAGCGGCACCTTGCAAGAAAGCTATAACACCGGCGAGGTTTCCGGCACAACGCAAAATGTCGGCGGCGTGTGCGGCTATAACTTCGAATCCGGCATCTTGCAAGGATGCTATAACAACGGCAATGTTACCGGCACAGGGAACTGCGTCGGCGGCGTGTGCGGTCAGAACAACAGCAGCAGCACTGTGAAGAGATGCTATAACACCGGTGAGGTTATCGGCAATAATCCTGTCGGCAGCGTGTGCGGCTGGAACGGCGGCGCCACTGTGGAAAAGTGCTATTACCTTGCGGGGACAAGTGCAAAAGCTGTTGGCGATGGAAGCGGAAACAGAAACGAAACTTGCGAATCCAAAACCGAACTCCAGTTCCAAAACGGCGATGTGGCGTTCTGTCTGCAAAACGACCTTGGCGGCGCAGGTGTCACGCAGGTTTGGGGGCAGCGTATCGACACGGACAAAACCCCTGTGCTTAGCAACAATCCTGATTACGCGGTTCACCCCGCGGCAGAGGGTTCCATCTGCAAGCGGTACAGCAATAAGCCCAACCAAAAATTTACCGAGCACGAGTATGATGAAGAAACCCGCGTTTGCAGCCGCTGCGGTGAATCCAAACCGCTAGAGGCAGTAAACGGCTATTACGAAATTTTCAACCAAGATCAGCTGCGCGAGTTTGCCAACCAGGTAAAGACGACAAGCGACAGCGGAACCAAGCTAAACGCCCGCCTGATGAACGACATCACCATGGACGGCACCGAGTGGACGCCCATTGGTACAGACGAGCATCCGTTTACAGGCACATTTGACGGCAACAGCAAAACCATCACCGGGCTGAAGTGTACGGACACAAGTGCATATTATGTCGGTCTGGTCGGCTATGCAAGCGGCACCACCATACAAAACGTTACCGTGCAGGAATCTTCCCTTAGCGGTAAAGAGGATATTGGCGGCGTGTGCGGTTATATCAAAGACGGCACCATTACAAACTGCCACGCGGTCAAGACTGCCATTGGTGACTCCAGAGGTTTTGCGGAGTTCAAAGACTACGGCGGCATTGTTGGCCACATAACAGGCGAAACAACAAATGTCACCGACTGTACCAACAGCGATGGCACCGTGAACGGCGGTTACGACCTCGGCGGCATTGTCGGATTTGCTGGAAGCTATACAACGGTGCAGCGCTGCTTCAACTCCGGCGCAGTGACCGGCCAATACGGCAAATTCGGCGGCATTGTCGGACAGGCAAAATATGTAACGGTGCAGGATTGCGGCAATACCGGCGCTGTAAGGCCAGCCGACGGTTACGACCCCGTATATTACGGCGGTATCATCGGAGAAAACCTTGATGGCTCAACCATTGAAAACTGTTACAATACGGACAGCAACACTGCCGACAAAATTTACGGTAGTTATTTTTGCGACTACCGCAACTGTTACTACCTTACCAACAATCCCGGCAGTTCCGGCAGTACCGACCCAAACATCACCGCCAAAACGGCAGAACAGTTTGCCAGCGGCGAGGTTGCTTACCTGCTGCAAAATGGGCACGGCGACACCGCCGTATGGGGGCAGACAATCGGTAAGGATAAATACCCGAAACTGGGCGGCGACAAGGTATACCAGTCCGCCCCCTGCACCGCAGACTACAGCAATACGGAAATTCCACCCAAACAACACGTCATTGGCAATGATGGCAAATGCACCAACTGTGGTGCGCAATGCATTGCCTACACCGTGACCATCCCCGCCACGGTGGAGTTGGGCACAACAGCAACCATCAAAGCCAAGGACGTCATCCTGCCGAATGGTAAGACGTTGAATGTCAAAGTGGCAGAAGGCAGCGAGTTCGAGGTCGCGCAGGCGGACGATAACGATGCCGTCGTTGACAAATGCGCGTACACCGTCACCAAGGGCGAAACCAAAACCCCGGTAAACCCCAGCGATACCGTATTGACTGTCGTGAACGGTGTTGCCGAAAGTTCCGTTAAATTGCAGTTTAACAAACCCGAAACCACAACCTATTCCGGCGAATACAAAGGCAAAGTAACCTTTACCGTCAGTGTTGATGACAAACCTGCATCTTAATAATAAGGAGGAACCCCACCATGAAAAAGATTGTAACCCTGCTGCTCACCGCAGCGCTCGCCGTCACCGCCGAAACTACAGCGTTTGCGGATACCGAGATTACCCCCGGCCCGGCCAGCAGCCCAACCCCGTCCAGCGGGGACATGGATGTTACTTACACGGTAAAACCCAGCTATACCGTAACCATCCCTGGACTTGTAACGCTGAATACCGCTGCTCCAAGCACGGCAACGGTAACAGCCACAGATGTGACTATACCCAATGGACAAAAAGTACGGGTTACACTAAATAGTAAAAATAATTTCTATGTGATAACCAATGAAGGCGCAAGGGGTACGTACACCGTTAAGAAAGACAATAGCACAACTCCTATTTCGAATGGTGCTACTGTTCTGGAAGCCAATTATGGCACAAAAAGTACAGTGCTTACCTTTGAATTTCAGAAGAAGAATGTTACATATTCCGGCGAATACAAAGACACGGTAACCTTTACCGTTTCGGTCGGCTAACACAGGAGGTTATATAGCTATGAAAAAACTGCTTTGCTTTACTCTCTCGGCAGTGCTGGCCGCCGCCCTTGCCGTGCCCGCCTTTGCCGATACCAGTGTCCCCCCGACCAGTGCCCCCTCGACCAATGTCACCCAGAGCAGCCCCGATCAAAAGGCAGAGACCACCGTTCAGTTTACGATCACCCCGGCCTACACCGTGACCATCCCCGGCACGGTAGAGCTGACGAAAAAAACCGACGCCGAAACGAATAAAATCACCTACGAAGAAGATTTCAACATCACAGCTGCAGATGTCCGCCTGAATGAGGGAAAGACTTTGCGGATTTCCCTTGTTTCGAACTATAAGCTGGCATCCGGCGCAACCACGCTCGCCTACACGGTAACGGCAAAGCAGGGAACTGCGGATGCGAAGCCGGTTGACAGTAAGGACCCGGTGTGCGCCGACTTTGAAACAAAGACTGGCGAACAAAAGGTTACCCTGCATTTTGCCGCCAACAATCCCCCGTATGCCGGTGATTACAGCGATACGGTGATGTTTAACCTTGCCGTATACCCGCAGAACTGAAAAGGAGAAAGCGTATGAAAAAGTATCTGTCCTTTGCCCTTGCGGCGGCACTTTCTGCGGCGTTTTGCGCCACGGCCTTTGCCGCCGAGGATAACCGCCAGGTAGAGGTCAAAACGCATATTGACCCAACGTACACCGTGACGATTCCGGCCAATACAACGGTGATTTCTAAGGCTGAGGATACGCCCTTCGGCGCAATCACGCTGACCGACGCCCAGCTGGACCCCGGCAAGTCCGTCAATGTGACACTGAAGTCCAGCGGCACACTGAAAAACAAGAACGACACAAGCAAAATGCTCGCCTATACGATCCGCAGCGGCGAAAGCGCGTTTACATCCGCCAGCTATAAAAAGGCAGGGGAAAGCACGGCCCTGACCATCCATATTGAGAAGGACGATTGGGCCAAAGCCTACGCGGGCGACTACGCGGACACCGTGGAGTTTACGATCTCCTACAAATGAGATGCCGCGGGTGACAGCTTGTAGAAAAAGCCCGTTTTCGGGATGCTTGCAGGGAGGGGTCTTGACCCATCCGCACATCCGGCAACGCGCGGTTTTCCCGCTGTGTCGTACTTTTGGTAAGGCGGCACGGAACGGTCAAGACCGTTCCCTACAAACCAGCCGAAAGTGTGCAATTATCTTGTTGTTTTTTTCGACACACAGGGCGGAGTGATACACCTCATCAGCATATTTTCCGCCCTGATACTTGACGAAAACCGTTCTATTCGCTGCAACAAACACATACAAGGCGAAGATGCCCCATTCGGGTATCTTCGCCTCAGCCTGTCGAAAAAGGTCGTCTACGGGTGACCTTTTTCTCGTAAAAGAAGCGAAAATGTGGTATAATAAGTACGGTGATAAACGTGCTTACGAACAATATCGAAAACAGAAATCAAGTCGAGTTTGTGAGTTTGGAACAGATGGTTCCCAAGGATCATCTGCTGAGGCAGATCGACGCAGCAATCGACTTTCATAAGATATATGAGTTTGTCGGCGATTTGTACTGCAAGGACAATGGTCGTCCCAGCATCGATCCCGTTGTGCTGTTTAAAATTGTGCTGATTCAACATATCTACGGCATTCGTTCCCTGCGCCGAACTCTGGAAGAAATCAATATGAATATGGCGTATCGGTGGTTTATTGGATATCCGCTGAACGAGCAGATCCCGCATTTTTCAACGGTGAGCTATAACTTCAAGCACCGTTTTAATACCGCATCGGTAGAATATATTTTCCACTGGGTATTAAAGGCGGCTGCGGACGAGGGATATTTGGACACCGAAGCCATATTTGTAGACGGCACGCACATAAAGGCAAGTGCAAATCTGAAGAAACAGGCACGCAAAGCTGTATCCAAAGAAGCAAAGCGTTATGCTCACGAATTGTTTGATGAGATAAACAAGGACCGAGAGGCACACGGAAAGAAGCCCCTCGACGAAAACAGCAGCGGGGATGATTCCGGCAGCAGGGATAACTCCGCCGAACCGGAAATGGTAGAAAAGACGGTTTCCACTACAGACCCGGAATGCGGCGTATTCCACAAGGGCGAACACAAGAAAGTCTTTGCCTATGAAGCGCACACAGCGTGCGACAAGCACAAAAACGCTTACAGTTTTCTGGTTGAATAGTTATCGAGATGTTTGCCTATATGTGATATGACAATTTTGGATGTTTCAGGATCAAGACAAAGATAAATCCGAACAGAGCGTTGATCCATGTCATCATTTCCGCAGGCAATATGAGCTTCTACATTTATTTTCCTGTTACAGTAAGTGTCTTCATATTGTCGCATCAAATTCTTGTCTGCGCGCGTCATACTGCCTTGTCCGCGTTTATACTTGAAATTACTGCTTCTGGAATTGAATGCTGCTTCCAAATCAGTGTAAGAACCATCTATCCACAGGCCATATAGGGTATCTCCTATCTCACAAAGTGCATTCCAAAGAACCTCTGCTTTTGTGTTGCAATCATTCAGGCTTTTAAGCGCTCGCTCCGTGAAAAAAATTCGATCCGAATAATGCAAAGAAATGTATTCCACAACACTTTTCGCATCAGAAGGGTAACTGTGGAACTCACGCATTTTTTCTAACGAAGATAGGACTTCATTATAATTTGCTGCTTGTTCACGATAAATTCCGGCAGTAACATTTGCGTTTTTGATCTCTTTTCTTGCATCGTCGAGTTCTTGCTGCAATGTTTCATTGCGAATTTGGGTCTCCAACAGGGTTTCCTCTATGTGCCTCTTTTCCTGTTCACTGTCAGCGGCGGCATTCAGTATTTCTTCTGCCGTACTAGTAGAGTTTTGTTCTCGTTCTTTTAACTCACTGATACGCTTTTGTGCGGTAAGTGCATCCTTTTTCCTACGACAGTTTTCAACCGTAAAAAGATCATCATAAAAATGTACATCTTGAACTAACGCCCGACGTAGAATTTCGTAAATCATGGAGTCGCTTTGATCCTGCATTTTGAGCAGTTGATTTGCAGTAATCAAGCGATGTCGTCGGCCATCATCTGTTTCTCTGGGATGCCCAGCATAAATTCTGATGCTACCAGAATAACAAGCGTATTCTTGAGGGCAAAGCTGAGTCATTTCCCGGCTAAAATCTACGCTATCTGCGTAGCAAACAATCGCATTCATGTCAAGGATTCTGGCCACATACTCTGGGTCAAGAAGTGTACTTTCTGTTTTATCATCCATTGTACGAGGACTTATATATACTACTGGAATTTCACGCAGTGGATTGGAAACAAGTTTCCAAAAATCATAGTACTGACCCGGTACAAAATGAAGAGGTTTATCAGTAGGTACATATCCATTTATGGAACAGCTCAATCGTTTGCTGTGACGAAGCCGGTGAATGATACCCGGTGTATTAAAGTCGGGATCATCTTGACAAGGACCAATGAATCCAGGACGGTCTAAGTAAGCTGTAATGAGCGTGATTGTGGCTGCACCCGGTTCTGTTTGACAAAAACCAATTTCAGTCATCCATTCTCTAGGGGCAAAACCGACTTCACCTGCGGGAGGTTCCTTAATTTGACATGCCCAATAGCATTTTTGCTCATCTAAACAAAAGCAAGAATACAAAACAACCTGACCGCTTTTAGATCTGATGGTTTTTCCTCTTTTCCAATCAGACCACACCTGTGTTTTTTCTGGGAGGGGGGTCTCCTTTTTTGCGGTATTTAACGGTGATCCAATAGCGAATTTCTTCAATCATATCCCATAGAATATCGCCGCGAGAATTTTTACTGGCTTGTAAATCAAACGCCGCCTTATAAAATACTTTATATCCAATGTGTTCCATTCTAATCCTCACTTTTAGCGTAAAGCAGCGTAATCACGCAGCCACCGCATTTGCATTCACGCGCTCTATTGCCTGCCGAATCCCTGCCCACACGGACAAATCAGTGAACACTTCCACAATGCTGCCGCGGTCGGTAAAGGGAGCCTCCTGCAAGACGGACAAATCTTTCATCATGCCGTTATGCACAATGTACTCTACAATCTGGTTCACAAAGAAGATTTGCCTGCTGTCAAGGCTGGCATCGTTCAGATACTGCGCAAACGCCTCCTTTGCTGCGTTCATATCAAGACCGACAATCTCCCGCACAAACTCGCCCAAGGGCTTTTGACCGTACTCGGCTTCGTAATCCTGCTTTGTGCCGACCTCGTTCCACAGAATTTCTTCCAGCGCCTTTACATCCTCGCTATTCAGTGGAATATTGCCTTTCAGTTTGGCAATAACGGTGTTGTCCGTATGCTGCCGCACATAAAATTCTGCCTTGGCTTTATAATTCTTCAAGTCATCGTTTTCCAGTTCGGACTCGTTCCAATCCTCAGACAAAATTTCATCGTCTAAAATAGTATCGTAGTGAATCTGCACAACGGGAATATACTTGATAAGGTCGCGCAGGTTTTCGCGGATATGCTCAAATTCGTTGATCCCGGCCGTTTCCAAATAATCCGTGTGCAAAATTTTGTTGAGCAAATCGGATTGCGCCATAATTTCCGGGATGTTTGCCACAGACGCGACCGCAGCAACCTTTTTCATCAAGTCGCTGCGCGCTTTACCGTACTTTTTCCCGGCAAGGTAGGCAAGCTCTATACCGTACATCAGGGCATCAAACCGCAGTGCCTTGGGGTCGTCCTCCTCGGGGGTGATCAGCGGCGCCAATTCCTGCCCCATCAGCAGGGTGTCCTCGTAGGTCAACGCCGCATAATTGTCTGCGTTTGCGTACAGCTCTACATATTTAAGATGTTGGCGCACAGCAAAGTTGTCCTTATTCAACTCCTGCACTTTGCGAACCATATCGTCCACAAGAGTCTTGCGGAACGCAATTAAATCGGTGGTCTGATATGCCAGATCCTGCAGCTTAAAAGCAATTTGCGCTTTCAAGTGGAAAATTGCCCCTTGTAGCGCGATCATGTTGGCGGTGGGCTTTCCCTTGCTCATGCGGAAAAACTCAAAGTTTCCACAGAAATCAAAGATGTAAAATTTATCTTTGTCCCTGCCATCCAGCAGGGCAGGGCAAAGGCGCGTGCCACGCCCAATCATCTGCCAGAATTTCGCTTTGCTCATAACCTTTTTGAAGAACACAAGGTTCAGCACTTCCGGCACATCAATGCCCGTGTCCAGCATATCTACCGAAATCGCAATCTGCGGCAGTTTTTTGGGGTCAGAAAATTCATCAATCGCGCTCTGGGCGTAGGTCATATAGTTGTCTATGACCTTGGCATAGCCCGGCAAATGGGGGTATTCTTTATGGAATACCTCCAATATTTTTTCGGCATGGGTGTGGTTCTTTGCAAAGATGATCGTCTTGCCCAGCTTGTTGCCGTAGTCGATTTTGATGCCCTTGGTCATCAGGGTATCCAGCACTTTGCGGATGGTATCCTCGTTGAAAACCCATTCGTTCATGGCAGAAGATGCAATACGCTCCGGCAGATCGCCGTTTTCATCCTCAAAGGTATCTTCGTAGATTTGCTTGTCCTCGTCTGACAGGTCATCGTACACAATACCCTGCTCGATGAACTTCAACTTTGTTTCAACGGACAAAAAATCTACGAGATATCCGTCCTTAACGGCTTGCGCCAGCTCGTAGCCGTAGGTGGGAACACCGTTTTCCAATTCAAAAATTTCATAGGTGTTCTTGTCGATTTCATCCTTGGGCGTTGCGGTCAAGCCGACCAACGGCGCGTCAAAGTAGTTGAAGATGTCCTTGTACTTGTTGTAAACCGAGCGATGTGCCTCATCGCAGATGACCAAGTCAAAGTGTCCGCAGGTAAACAGCTTGCCGTTCTCATCCTGTACGCTGTCAATGACATTGTACATGGTTTGATAGGTGGAAAACACACAATGCGCCGTGTAGTTGTCCTTTTCTTCGCAGAGGTTCGTAACGGATAAGTCCGGCAGCAGGTTCACAAAGCTGCGCTTTGCTTGCGTGACAAGGCTGTTGCGGTCCGCCAGAAACAGGATGTTTTTTACCCAGCCATGTTGCAGCAGCACATCGCACAGAGCGATCACCGTGCGTGTTTTGCCGGAGCCGGTAGCCATGACCAGCAGAGCCTTGCGGCGGTTGCGGGTAAAGGCATCACAGGTCGCTTTGATAGCGCCCTCTTGGTAATAACGTCCGGCAATACTGCGGTCTACCATCACATTCCGCAGGCTGGTACGCATGGATTGCAGGTTGAACAGCTTTTCCAAATCACGTTTGGAATAAATGGCAGCGCACTTGCGTTCGGGGTAAATCGTGTCGGTAATGCGCGTTTCAAAGCCGTTTGTCAAAAAGATGACCGGGCGGCGGTGATACTTCTTTTCCAGCAGATCCGCATACAATTTTGCCTGCTGGCGACCCTTTGCCACATCCACGCAGGTGCGCTTGGCTTCTACCACAGCCAAAGGGCGGCCATCATCGCCGTAAAGCACATAATCGGCATAGCCTACCTCGGATTTGTTGGGCATACCGGGCAGTTCCACCTCATTCTGCCAGTCTTTGCCCTCGGTCCAGCCTGCATCGGCGAGCATGGTATCAATGTACAGCTTGCGGGTCTTGTATTCGGACAGGTCAAGCGGTTTGGGCACATAGGTCTGCTGCTGCTCGGCGCGGCGGGCGGTGAGTTCCTCTTTCAGTGCGGCGTTTTCTGCAATAAGGGCAGCAAGGTCAATATCGTTTTCTGTGTCAGGCTGCACGGAGGAAACTTCGGCGGGCTGATTCAGCAGGGCGCGGTCAAAGTGTCCGGCAGTATAGTTTTCCCCATAGCAATACGCCACAAAATCAAGGAAAATGTACAGGTTTTCAAGGCATAGTTCGGCCTGTTCCTCGGTGACTTTTTTGCCGCTGTGGGCAGCGTTATTCCCCATACGGCGGATAAAATCCATGCGCCGCCAGATGTCCGTGCCGACAATATCCCGGAAGTCCTCGGCGTTCATCAAACTGACCAGCGTGTCCTGATAGGGCATGACCAACGCCTTATCCACCGAGTACATCCATTTTACGGCAAACTCCATCGCCCTGCGGCAGTTGAGGACGCAGGCAGACGGGTCGATATGCAGGATGCGCTCGGCGGAGATGGCAACCGAGGCAAAACTCTCAAATTGCGGGGTAGCGGTAAAAATATCGAAGTTGGTCATAAAACTTCCTCCACACGGTATTGCATAGAAAATTTTATTTTTCTTCAGAAGCAGCGGCTTCATTCAGATTTTTATAGTGCATTGTCTCGAGTTTTTCATTGTAAGCCGTTCTGTCAATAATTGCCTTGACAAGTGTATCTAGTTCACGCCCCTCCGAATAATCCGCTGCGGCAAAGTATTTGATACGTTTGTCGTGCATCATTTTATAGACTTTTTTCTTATCTTGTGTATCGGCGTTATAAACACCAATCGAATGTCCTCCATAGGAATTAACAAGTTTCATACAAGGAATATCCGTATCACTATCCCCAATGTAAATCATATTTCTGAACGGAATCCGCATATTATCTGGTGTAAAATAGTCATTTACGCCGGAATCATTTATATCTAAAACGCCTTTCTCAATTCTAAACAGAAACTGTGTTTTATTCGTGTAATTTATAACCTGTGCAGGCCATACTGCTACGCCGCGCTCATTATAGTAGAAAGAACTGGCGTATATTTTCTTGAACGCGCCATTTTTGGCAACCGATGTTCCTTCAATCATTTCCTTCAGACCGGAAGAAATAATGTAATGCTCAACTTCGACGCCTTTGGTTTTCCCATACTTCCGAATTCTTTCAAACCAAGTCTCTACACCGGGAAATAATTGCACCTGCGCACCGTATTCTTGCAGTTTCTGACGATTGAATACAAACTTGCCTTCCGACTCTGTCATCATGACATACATATAGGCAAGATTGTTGTCCATATCATTTCCGCGTGCCAATCCGTTTGATTTCTTCCAGAAATCGCCTACGTCAAACCCAACAGATTGGATATATCCCTGCGCCTGCATATCGTCAGGAGACAAAGTTTTGTCGAAATCATAGCAGATTGCAACAACGGGAATGGATGTTTTTTCTTCTCTTTTAAATTCAGAAGTACTCATGTTTTCACCTCATTGCTATTTAAATTGGTTTATAAATTATGCCTATAGGCACAACGACGAATATAATCCTTCGACAGCTTTTGATTTGTCG
>ULVH01023644.1_pt1 | contig 12485 bp, 8 predicted proteins | sample 1959261 | NCBI WGS metagenome assembly ULVH01 (sample SAMEA4835781, study PRJEB28245) | human gut metagenome | biome: gut microbiome; material: fecal sample | place: Denmark | collected 2008
GGTACTTGTAATGAAGCTTTATTGATGGATTATTTGCGTAAACAAAACTCAGATCCTAAATTCCAGGCTTATTTGATAAATCACTTTATGGAACAATTTAGAACTACATTATTTAGACAGTGTATGTTTGCGGAATTTGAAAGGATCATCAATGAAAAAACAGCAAACAACGAAGTTTTGACAAGTGATACATTGAATCAAATCTATGCGGATTTAAATAAATTCTATTATGGAGAAGATGTGATTGTGGATGATGAAATTAGTATGGAATGGGCTCGTATTCCACATTTCTATATGAATTTCTATGTATACCAATATGCGACAGGATTTAGTGCAGCTATGGCTCTATCACAAAAATTGCTTCATGGAACACAAGCTGATATTGAAGCATACTTATCTTTTTTGAAGGGAGGATGTACAAAGTCTCCAGTCGAATTATTGCGTATGGCTGGGGTTGATATGGCAAGTCCAAAACCAATTGAAGATGCGATTGAATTATTTGATTCTTTAATTGATGAATTTGAGAGTATTATGAAGTAGAAAGTCGTTTGATTTTCTACTTTTAGTCATTTTAAAATTAGTAATAAATAAATGATAAAAAATGATACATTCATTTTCAGAAAACAGATGAAAATTATGGTATGATATTCATTGAGGTGAACCTATGAATAAGTTGGAACAAGCACGTACGCAAATAGATGCGATTGATCGTGAAATGGCTAAGCTATATGAAGCCAGATTGGATGCCGTTAAAGATGTGATTGCGTATAAAATAGAAAATGATTTACCAATTCTAGATTCAGGTAGAGAGCAGGTTGTAATTGAAAAGAATCTGCAGTTTATTCAGAATCCGGGTTATAAAGAATATTATGAGTCTTTTATAAAGTTCATTATGAAAGAATCGAAGGCCTATCAAAGAACGTTGCAGTCTCATGATAAAGTTGGATATTGTGGAGTTGAAGGTGCCTTTGGGCATATGGTGAGCGAGAAGTTGTTTCCTTCCAATCCAAAAGTGGGCGTTTCTAGTTTTGAGGAAGTTTTTCAAATGGTTGTCCATTCAGACGTACAATATGGTGTGATTCCTTTTGAGAATACGAATTCTGGATTGGTTGGAGAAGTCTTAGATTTATTAATGGAATATCCAGTGTATATTCAGTCAATTTATGATCAAAAGATTGAACAATGTTTACTTGGAATTCCGGGCAGTACATTAAAAGATGTGGAGTGGGTCTATTCAAAGGATCAAGCACTTTCACAGTCTAAAGAATTTTTAAAGGAATTAAATGTACAAACGGTGGCCTATCCAAATACGGCGATGGCAGCTCAATATATTTCAGCACAACAGGATGTGCATAAAGCAGCTATTGGTGCTAAGGAAAATGCAGAGCTGTATGGCTTAAAGGTGTTGGCTACAAACATTCAAGAAAATGCGACTAACACAACGCGATTCTTGGTAATTGGATTAAAGCCACAAATGCAGGGCAATCGCTTTAGTATGGTTCTATCGGTTAAACATGAGAGTGGCGCTTTGGCAAAGATCATTGATTGTATTGCCAAGAATGGATTGAACATGGAAAGTATTCAGTCTAGACCGATGAAAAATAAACCTTTTGAGTATTTCTTCTTTGTCGAAATTGAAGGGGATATGTCAAAGGCAAATGATTGTATTCGAGAGGTACAGTCTGTGTGTGAAAGTGTAAAAGTATTGGGAGCATATACTTTAAAGGAGGAAAAATAAGTATGAATTTTGTGAAGGAAAGTGTCAATCAAACACCAATCGTAGATACTGTATTCTCAATTGTTGCCAAGGCAAAAGAGGCTAAGGCTAAAGTGGGAAGTGAAAATGTTGTAGATGCGACAATTGGTTCTTTATATGATGAAGAGGGAACTTTGGTTGCCTTAGACAGTGTATTTAGTTCATTAAAAAACTTGGATAATAAAGTATTGGCAGCCTATGCAGCTAGTTTTACAGGAAATCCAGACTTTAGACAAAAAGTATATGACTGGGTATTAAATGGGAATTCACACTTAGAACATGAAGTTATCGCAACACCTGGAGGAACCGGTGCTGTTGGTATGACTTTACAAGAGTGTCTAGATGAGGGACAAACAGTTGTCTTGCCAGAAATCGCATGGGGATCTTATGCACTAATGGCGCAGATGCACAATTTGAATGTGGAAAAATATAGTTTATTTGAAGAAGATCACTTTAATTTAAACTCTTTTAAATCGGCATGTAAAAATGTGATGGAAAAACAAAATCGTTTAGTCATTGTGATCAACGATCCTTGTCACAATCCAACTGGTTATTCTTTAAGTGAAGACGAATGGAAAGAAGTCATTTCTTTCTTGAATGAATGTTCAAAAACACATGCCGTAGTATTGTTGAATGATATTGCGTATATTGATTTTTCTTCTAGACAAGAAAAGGCGAAAGAATATTTTGCACAGTTTGATCAAATTGAGAAAAACTTTGTCGTAATTGTCGCATTTAGTTTATCAAAATCAATGACGAGCTATGGACTTCGTTGTGGTGCTGCCATTGTGTTAGGACAAGAAAAAGAAGCAGTGCAACAAGTGAAGATCGTATTTGAAAAGGATGCGCGTGCGACTTGGTCAAATATCAACAATGGAGCTATGGCTACATTTGTAGATGTATTAGACAATCATAAAGATGCGTATGATAAAGAAAGATTGCACTATGTAAATTTATTAAAAGAACGTGGAGATATCTTTGTCAAAGAAGCGAAGGAAGTGGGATTAAAACATTATCCTTACAAAGAAGGATTCTTCGTAACTTTATCTATGGATAATGAAACACGTGACAAATTCCATGAGGCATTAATGGAAAACAACATTTTTACCGTCAAAGTAAATTTGGGTATTCGTGTTGCGATTTGTTCTTTATCGGTTGAAAAGACAAAGGGACTCGCAAAAAAGATGAAGGATATTTTGGATACAGTAGCTTAATACTGTATCTTTTTTTTCATCCACATATGTGGGACTCCTTCATCATCGTCAATTTGACCAAACTGAATATAGCCTTGTTTTTCGTAAAATGGGTGGATACGAACTTGTGCGTGTACCACAATTAAGTCTCCGTTTAATTTTTTGATTTCATTTTCGGCACTTTCAAGTAGTAAATTACCCATATGTTGATTTCGATATTCCTTTAATACAGCCACCCTTCCAATGGTATAGTGATCGTTTTCTTTGAAGAAACGACATGTTCCGATGGGTTTTCTTTCATCAAAGGCAACAATATGATGACTAATAGTGTCGATTTCATCAAATTCGTTTTCAAAGCCTTGTTCTTTCACGAATACTTCAATACGAATGTCTTTGGCTTCTTGTGGTAAGGTTGTATACGTTTTTGTGTTCATAATCATTCTTCTTTCTTTTCTCATACATTAACAACTCAAAAATAGAAAGTCAAATTTGTGGTATAATAAGGAGTAAGTTAGGTGGGAAGAAATATGCGCATTTATGAAGAATCTTTAAATCGTTTTATTAAAAATTCATGGATATATTATGAGGCAAATGATCCTTATTATGCAGGTAAGATTGAGCGTATCTCAATTGAAAGAGTGCATGATCGGATTTTATATTATGAAGTAAAGGCTATTATTCAAACGCGTTGGAATGAGGAAATTATTAATTTTAGAGTGAATGAATATGGTACGATATTAACTACAAATTGTACATGCTCACAAGAGACACATAAAGGGTGTGTGCATTTAGTAAGTGTAGTGCGTGCCATTAATGCGATCAATCCCCAGATTTTTCCGTTTTGTGTGGAGTATCAACAATATATTGAAGAAAAAAATCGGCAGGAAGAATTGGAAAGAAAGCGTCGAAGAATTCATAGCTTGAATCAGACGGCATTTGATTTTCTAAAAGAAAAACAAGAAGATAAAGTTAACAATTTCTTTAAGGAAAACGAGAATCGAATTCGTTTGACGTTGCATCCTACAAATTCATATTATTATGATCAGGCAGCGTTTAAATTAAAGATTCAAGTGAATCGTGCATATATAGTAAAGAATATTCAAACTTTAATGCTAGGCTTTTTTGAAAAGAAATTGGAATCTTTTGGGAAAAACACACAGATTTATTTAAATCCAGAAGATTTGGATGAGCCAAGTCAAAAGATTTATGCATTTTTGATGAAATATACTTTTTCAAAAGATTGGCAAAAAGACGGGGAAATCTATTCGGAATGTCTGGATGATTTCTTTGATTTAAATGTATCTTTGCCTAATGACTATACCGAATTTAAAACGGATGAAAAAGATATAAAATTAGTTATAAAATTGGTTGAATATGATGATTGTTTCGAACTCAATGTAGATTTGGATGATAATTTTCTAATTGGTAATAAACATTTGTATGTAGTGGATTATAAAAATATTACGCGATACACATTGGATGCGGATGGCTTTTTAGCTTCACTTGCGTATAATGTTTCGCAAGAAGATGGTTGGTTGATTAAAAAAAGTGATTTTAGAGCTTTTTACTTACAATGCTTGCAGCCATATATGGATTATATTCAATTAGAAACGAATGTAGATGTAGAAAAATATGCGACTGTAATTGAGAATATTCGTGTGTATTCAGATCTTGAAAATGCGAATATGATTGTATGGGGAAACTATCTAGAAAATAATCAAAAAAAGAGTTTTTTCACAAATACAGATTCCAACCAAATTGCCAGTATAGAAGCAATTATTTCGCATTATGCGGTAAAGATTGAAGATAATAAGGCTGTATTTAAAGGTCGAAGCGATGCGTTATATAATTTTTTGGATCATGGAATTCCTTTGATTCAAAAACAAGCGGATGTGTATGTGTCTGAGGAATTGAAACGTTTAAAGAATCGTCACAGTATGAATTTAAGTGTAAAGGTCTATGTTCAAAATGATTTATTGAAGATGGAACTAGATAGTGATGTGAACGCAGATGAATTGTCACATATTTTAAATGCGTATCGAAAGAAGAAAAAGTTTTATCAGTTAAAGAATGGCGAAATGATTGATTTGGAAGATACAGGTTTAGAACAGTTGAATGAATTGGCTTTTACAATGAATTTAACGACTAAGGATTTCAAGAAAGAAACAATTGAAAAACCAGCATATCAGGCTTTCCATTTAATGGATGTGGATTCAGAATTGGATGTTCGTAATGATGATTCGGTTACAGAATATACAGATCGATTAATGAAAGTGAAAGAACAAACAATTCAATTGAAGGATGAGTATAAATCTTTATTGCGCACGTATCAGCAGCAGGGCATTCAATGGTTGTATGATTTGAAAAACATGAATTTAAATGGAATTCTTGCCGATGATATGGGACTTGGAAAAACTATTCAAGTATTGGTATTTTATGAACAGTTTGTTTCAAAGGATAAACCGAGTTTGATTGTATGTCCAAGTAGTCTAATGTATAACTGGATGTCAGAAATTGAAAAGTTTAAGATTGGTGTGGACGCTATTTGTGTTACGGGAACGCAAGAAGTTCGTAAAGAGATTATTCAGGAAAATCACGAACTCTATATTACGACATATGATTATTTGCGTAGGGACGTTGAATTGTATATGCCTATGGAATTTGAATATATTGTTCTAGATGAGGCACAGTTTATTAAGAATCCTAAGACAAAGAATGCGCAAAGTGTAAAGGCTTTAAAAAGTAAACATCGTTTGGCATTAACAGGAACGCCAATTGAGAATAGTTTAAGTGAATTGTGGAGTATCTTTGATTTCTTGTTGCCAGGATATCTATATAGTTTGAATTATTTCACAAAGAATTTTGAGAAACCCATTCAGATGGGGGATGATGACAGGCAGTCCAAACTTCAAAAGTTGGTGTCGCCATTTATTTTGCGCAGAACGAAAAAACAAGTGTTGAAGGATTTGCCGGATAAGGTTGAGAAAGATATGTGGTTAAACTTTAGTCCGGAGGAAAAGCAGTTGTATCTTGCAAATCTTGCCCAAGTCAATGAGCAGCTTCAGCAACAATTAGAATTGGAACAAGTGGATTCGATTTTGATCATCGCGATGATGACGCGTCTTCGTCAGATTTGTTGCGAACCAAGAATGTTATATGAAAACTATAAGGGTGAGAGTACAAAGTTTACAATGTGTCTTGAATTGATTGAGACATTAAAAGAGAATGGTAAGAAAGTCTTGTTGTTTTCAAGTTTCACAAGTATTTTTGATTCCTTTATCGAAGAGTTTAAGCAGCGAGGCATCAAATACCATATGATTACAGGTGCAGTTGATAAGAAGAAGCGTAAAGAAGAAGTAGATGCTTTTCAGAGTGATGATTCGGATGTATTCTTAATTTCATTAAAGGCCGGTGGAACTGGGCTAAATCTGACTAAGGCACAAGCTGTGATTCATTATGATCCTTGGTGGAATGTGAGTGCGCAAAATCAAGCAACAGATCGTGCGTATCGTATTGGTCAGACAAAAAATGTGTTAGTGTATCAGTTGTTGATGAAGAACACAATAGAAGCGAAAATCTACGAGATGCAGAAGCGCAAAAAAGAGATGAGTGATATATTTGTCGAAAATTCAAATGGTGGCATTTCGACTTTATCCAAGGAAGAATTGAGAGATTTATTCTCTATGGAATAGGAACTATATAATTTTTTGAAATATATAGTTCTTTTTTATAAAAGTGTGTTAAAATAGAAGCAATGAAAGGGATTACAAAACGGTGATAAAATGAATAGAAGTGCAGGAATCTTATGTCCTGTTTTCTCTATCCCTGCAAATCAAGGGATTGGTGATTTAGGGCAAAAAACAATTCGAATGATAGATATTATTGCGGATGCAGGGTATACCATATGGCAAATCTTGCCTTTGCAGATGACAGGCCCCACTCATTCTCCATATCAGACATATTCTAGTTTTGCGGGAGATCCTATCTATATTAACTTGGATCGTTTGTGTGAAATGGGGTTGTTGACGCAAAGCTCAATTGTGAATTGTAATAAGTTTAAAGACTTTGTTGAATATGACAAGATTCGTGAATTCAAGGAATCTTATTTTCAAAAGGCCTTTAAAGTTTTTAAAAAGGAATTTGATTCATTTAAAGAAGATTTTGAAGCATTTAAGCGTGATGCATTTTGGCTAGAGGATTGGTCTGCCTACTCTTTATTTAAGAGTTTTTATAATGGGGCTCCATGGTTTGAGTGGGAAGATGAATATAAGAACTGGCCAGAAAATCGTGATATTGATTTGGATGATTATAAAGATGAGATTTTTTATATTGAGTTTTTACAGTTTGTTTTTTATAAACAATTGGATGAAATTCAAATGTATGCGCACGCAAGAAATCTTAAAATCATGGGAGATATGCCATTCTATGTAGATTTAGATAGTGCGGATGTATGGTGCAACCGTAAAGCTTTCTTATTGGATGAAGAAGGAAAACCAGAATATATTGCGGGTTGTCCACCAGATTATTTTAGTGAAATTGGACAACGTTGGGGAATGCCAATTTATGATTTTGATGCGCAGGAAAAAAATGGATATCTTTTCTGGTGTAATCGTATGAGTTGGATGAATCGTTGTTATGACATGGTGAGAATCGATCATTTTAGAGCGTTTGATACATATTGGAAGATACCAGCGTCTTGTCCAACAGCTATTGAAGGAAAATGGATCTTAGGTCCAGCTCATAAATTGATGGATGCGATTTTAAAGGCATGTCCAGATATTGTTTTAGTGGCTGAAGATTTAGGTTTGATTCGTCCTGAGGTTATTGAACTTGAGGAAGATTATGGAATTCCAGGAATGGATGTTTTATTGTTTAGAATGGAAGCTAAACAATTAAAGAAAAAGGCAAAGAAAAACTCTGTATTATATACAGGAACACATGATAATGCGACATGTAATGAAGATTATTATACGTATGATTCAAATAAGCGTATTAGTTTGCGTCGTTTCTTTAAAAATCAGGGATATTCAAGTCGTTCTTTTAATGAGATGCTTTGTCAATATGCTTTAGATACAGATGCAGATACAGTAATTCTTCCTATTTGGGATGTTTGTGGATATAAAGAAGAGGCACGAATCAATACACCAGGAACAGTATCAAACAAAAACTGGACTTGGAAGTTAAAAGATTTTAAGACATTTCCAGATAAGGTAATGAAGACAAAAGAATGGATCAAAAAGTCAAATCGTTAATTTAAAAACTGAGTTTGGAGCAGAAACATTATATTTTTGCTCCTTTTAAATCGCGAAAAAATCAATGTCGTACAATTAGACACAATAAAGATTTTTTTAAATTTAGTGTCGAATGCAGATTCAATTAAAAATGAAAGGACTTAACAGTAATTGAAAGTGGATATCAAAAGTGTCGATTTTACTTAAAATTTACAGAATAGTGTCTTTTTTATTTGGAACTACAGACTAGAAATTGATTTCTTAATAAAATGATATCGTCAACAGGCGATATTCGTTAGGAGGTGTAAAATGAATCAGTTAACGTCAAAACAACAGATTTATAACTATCTTCAAAAAATGTCGCAGCATTTTCAATTAGATCGTTTTTCAAATTTCACAACAATAACAATTAGTAAAGAGTTAAATATTTCGCGTTCTTTAACTTCTCAATATTTAAATGAGTTAGTAAAAGATGATTTGGTTGTGAAAATTAGTTCAAGACCTGTTTATTATTTGTCAAAGAATGCATTAGAACAAATTTATCATGTTGTTCTTAAACAAAATGAATATATTTCGATTCATGAATTAATGCAGGAATTAAAATATAGTTCTCCAGATTTGAAGGATTTTCAAAAATCTGTAGGGTATGATGGCAGCTTAAGTTATCCTATTTCTCAGATAAAATCTGCATTATTATATCCAGATGGACTTCCAATTATTCTATATGGAGAGCGTGGAACAGGAAAGATGTTTTTGGTAAGCTGCATGAAAGCATTTTGCCAGAATCATTTGAATGAAAAAGGTCATATTGTTTTAGATGTAAAAAAGGTTTCCTTACATGAAGAGCGAGCAGCTCAAATGGAGGATTTGTTTGGATATGAACATAATGGTGAAGTAAAGAAAGGAATCTTGGAAAATTCAGATGGGAAATTGTTGTGTATACAAGATGCACAATATTTGTCAGATCAAGCTCAAGAAAAAATTGCAGACTTCCTTCGTTATGGATACTTTTGTCGAGAGGGTAATGAATATGTTCGTGTTCAATCAAAAGTACGACTTGTTCTTTGTATCGAAAATGAACCGAGAATTTCATTGAATGAAAACTTGTTGATCAATATACCAGTGATTTGTCATATTCCTAGTTTGCAAGAACGTAGTGAAGATGAGCGTACGCGCTTGGTTGTTCATTTTTTTCAAGAGGAGCAGGAGCGTTTAAAAAGAAAAATATTGATTTCAGAGAAGTTGTGTAATTTCTTAGTTAATTATCAATTTCAAGGAAATATAAGTGATCTTCAAAAATCTATCAAGGCTATTTGTGCCAATGCGTTTAGTGAAACTATTCATGGGGAAGAAATGGAAGTGAGAATTTATCATTTACCAATACATCTTCTTGAACAGATGAGTGTGGGTAAATATGAAAAAGAGGAAGCTACATTTGTGCGTATCGATTCATTTGAAAAACATGAATTAGGTGAAAAGATGATTCAAATGTGGGAACAGCTTTTGAATGCATATGTGGATTTGAAAAACAAAGTAAATTCACAAGCTCGCTTTTTGGAGATTGGTCAAGATGCAGTCCGTCATTACTATGATGTTTTAGTGTTTGAACAGTCATATCATGATGCTCGTATTGATGCGATGAATAGTTTAGTGATGGATGTTTTGAATATAGTTAAGAATGCGAAAAACATCATTCTTCCAGTAAATTGTGCGTATGTATTAACGCGTATGATTATTTCAACAGGTAGAAATACTTCTCTATTGAATCAATGGGAATCGAATTATTCAAAAGATATTCAAGAATGTTTACAAACAATGTCAGACATGATGATGAATGAGTCGATTATTGCAGATCAGATTATTAAGCAAATTAAAACGGCTACGAATGTTAGTTTGTCAAATATGAATAGGATTTTCTTGATGTTGAATATTCGTATGTACAACAAAGAACTTCAAGGTCAAGATACCATGGGAATTATTTTGAGCCACGGATATTCAACAGCTTCTTCCATTGCGGATGCAGCAAACTCATTGTTGAATCATTATATTTTTGAAGCAATCGATATGCCGCTCGATACGCCAGTGGAAGAAATTACTAAAAAATTAAATAAATATATCGACAATAACATGCATTTAAAGAACATTATCTTATTAGTGGATATGGGGTCTTTAGAAGAGATTGGAGATGTAATTAGTGACACGATGAATGTGGGTGTAATCAATAATATCTCTACTTCTTTAGCATTAAATGTTGGGATGAAAATGATTCAGCATCATGATTTAGAAACAATTCTAAGTGAGTCGTGTGAAGAAAATCAGTGTCATTATAAAATATTATCTGTCGCAAAAAAAGAGAAGGCGATTGTCATCACAAATGATGTGAGTGTCTCAGTAAGTGAAAAATTATCGCATTTATTGAAGAATAGTCTTCCTAAAAAGGTGGATATTAAGTTTATAGAATATGACTATGATTGTTTACAGAAAAATAAACATGAAGATCCTTTGTTTGAAAAATATGATGTGGTTTTAATGGTAAAACCATTGAGTTTGAAATTAAAAGGGGTTCGAAGTGTTTCTTTAGAAGATATTATGAATTTTAAAGATATTGATATATTAAATTCAATCTTTAAACCGTATTTAGATGAGGATGAAATTGAAGAGTTTAATCAAAATTTATTAAAGAATTTCTCAATTCAATCTGTCATGGAAAATCTAACAATTTTAAATCCACAAAAATTATTGGATTTTGTTAGTGAATCCGTGCAAAATTTACAGTTGGTTATGCAGAAAAAATTTCAAAGTCGTACAATCATTGGAATTTATATTCATATTTGTTTCCTTGTTGAGCGTTTGGTAACAAAGACAGCAATTGAAATATATGAAAATTTAGATGATTTTGCGAATAACCATAGTGATTTTATTCAGCAGGTGAATCAAAGCTTTGATCCCATGTTGAAAAATTATCATGTAAAGATGCCAATTTCTGAAATTGCATACTTATATGAATATATAGCGGATGATGAAGATGAAAGAAAGGTAGCAAGCGATGATGAATTTTAAAGATAAATTATGTGGAATGAACAGTCATTATAGATTTTATTCTTTTGAACGCTTTTTTCAGGAAATGAATCGTTTAGGTATTAAAAATGTAGAGATTTGGACGGGTCCTATGCATTTCTATGTGGATTACAATAAAAATCAGAGTGTAGAACAGCTTAAGGAATACGCAAAAAAATATGATGTAAAAATTATTGGTATTTGTCCAGAACAAACAAATCCAAAGCCAAACAATGTGGCAAGTCCAACACGTCAAGAAGATGTATATGCATATTATTGTCGAATGGTGGATATCGCAAAAGAAGTCAATGCCCAACATATATTGATCACAACAGGCTGGGCTTATTATGATGAATCTGTAGAAGGTGCTTGGAATCGTTCGGTTGAAATGATGCGTAAGGTTTGTGATTATGCAAAGGCAAACAATATTTTGGTGGCAATCGAAGCATTACAACCAGATGAATCTGTTCTTGCGAATAGTGTAGAACAATTAAAGGCATATTTGGATGCGGTCAATCATCCACAGTTAAAGGTATGTATTGATTTTGGTGCAATGGCACGCGTCAATAATACAATTCAAGATTATTTTGATGCGTTTGGAAAAGATGTGATCCATACACACTTTGTGGATGGAAAGCCAACGGGTCACTTGGCATGGTCAGATGGAACAAGAGATTTAAAACAAGATCTTCTTGATTTAGAGGCCAATGGATACCATGGATATCTGTCACTGGAAACAGCGACTTCTAGATATTATGAAAAGCCATGGGTTGCAGAACAAACAACTTTAAAAGCTTTAGAAAATTTAGGAAAGGAGGAGAAGTAATGAGACACTTTATTTTGGCAAGTCATGGAACATTCTCACGTGGCATTTACAACTCTGTTCGAATCATTTTGGGAGAACAGCCAAATACGCATATTATTACAGCTTATGTTGAAGAAGGACAAGATGTAAATGATTTGATTGAAGAATCACTAAAAGACATTCCAGATACAGATCCAATCATTGTATGTACAGATGTATTTGGTGGTAGCGTAAATAATGAATGGATGAAGCGTTTAAGTCGTCCAAACACACATTTAATTACAGGCATGAATCTTGGATTGTTGATGAATGTATTTATGCGTCAAGATGATGATATTGAAAACATGATTCGTCAAAGTGTCCAAGAAGCCAAAGATGGCTTGATTTATTGTAATGATCTTCTTTCAAATGATAATGAAGAAGAATTTTAGGAGGAGAAAAAA
>ULVH01025244.1_pt1 | contig 12385 bp, 9 predicted proteins | sample 1959261 | NCBI WGS metagenome assembly ULVH01 (sample SAMEA4835781, study PRJEB28245) | human gut metagenome | biome: gut microbiome; material: fecal sample | place: Denmark | collected 2008
CGTTGTAAAAGCCAGTCTTTTGCTGTTTCAATCGCCCCAAAGTCCTCTTGCTTAACACAGCCTTTATGCCCGAACGGCATAATAAGCTTACAAAACGGTCGATGGTCAAAAAAGATGAGCCGATAAAAGCGGAACAGGCATGATTTCGGTCATGCCTGTTCCAAGAAATATGAATTTTACCGTCTTGTCGTCCGGAATCCTTGTCCCGCTTTTTTCCTTTCCTCTCCAAATTTTAATTCGCCGTATGCTTCTTGATTTTTGTAAACCCATGTGCTATATTGAGTGCATGGCGGCAACAAAATCCGCCAAAATTTTCTCTATTTTTATAGAGTACAAAGGGGTAAAACCAAATGAAACTCAGAAAACTCTGCGCATTGGCACTCGCCGGTCTGCTCACGCTCTCTGCGCTTGCAGGCTGCACCTCCGCCAAAACCATCGTAGGGGGGAACACAAGCAGCACCTCCGCCGAGTCCTCCTCTTCCTCCGAAGCCGCTTCCAAAGACAGCACTGCATCCTCCGAACCCGAATCTTCGGCCTCCACCGGGGAAGCCATGTTTGCCTCCCTCGCCGATTATCTCGCCGATCCGGACGTAAAAGCGTCCATCGATGCCGAAATTGAAAATCAGACCGATGACAGCATGACGATCAAGGTCTACGCAGACGGCAATGCGCTCGTCTATGAATATCAGTTCACGGATGAATATGACCTCTCCGACGAAGACATAAAGCAGTCCGTGCTCGATGCTTTAAAAGAAGGCTGCGAAGAAAATGCTTCTACCTTTGAGGATATCGCCGATACGCTCGAAAACGAAGTAGGCCTCTCCGGTGTGCACGTCCGCCTCGTCTACTTGAACGGCGACGGCAGCGAAATTTACACCCACGACTTCGAATGATTATTTGTGTAATTTATAAATAAATTTTAAAGCGCCGTCCGCGAACCGCTTTCGGTTCGCAGACGGCGTGTTTTATTTGACAAGATTCGACATTTTTAAGTGAAATATTTCGCGCTGCAAAATGTGAAATTTGATGCTACGCATCAATTGAAATGAAATAAATCCCTACGCGCTGCAGCGCGGTTCACACACCACAGGTATTTCACGTTGCGCAGCAACATTTCACTGCCCGAAGGGCAATTTCACAAATTCCGAAGGGATTTATTTCGTTGAAAAAAGAGCCTTGTCTTTTTGACAAGGCTCTTTTTTCTGGTGACCCGGACGAGAATCGAACTCGTGTTACCGCCGTGAAAGGGCGGTGTCTTAACCGCTTGACCACCGGGCCAGATGGTAGCGGCAAATGGATTCGAACCATCGACACTTCGGGTATGAACCGAATGCTCTAGCCAACTGAGCTATGCCGCCATATCTGCTCTATAATGTAGCGTAGTTTATTATAATACACATTTTTTCTTTTGTCAAGTGCTTTTTCACTGGAAAATTCTATATTTCTGTGTTATACTGTTCTCAAATTGCGCGATAAGACGTAAGGAAAGCGTGAGAAGGGAGAAAGCGCCGTGAAAATTCTGCTGAAAAAGCACTTTGGCTGGTTTTATGAAAAACTGAATAACGACGCCATCGACTCCTACGCGGCGCAGGTTTCGTTCTGGATTCTCATTTCGTTCATTCCGTTCCTCATGCTGATTTTAGCCCTTTTGCAGGTCATCCGGTTTGAAGACACCTCGCTTCTCGTGGCATTCGTTCAAATGCTCCCGCCGCCGGTGGAAGAAGTTGTCAGTTACTTATTTCAAGAGGTGCACGCGCCGCAGACGCTCATTTCCATGACGGCTATCACCTGCGTTTGGTCCGCTTCCACGGCTATGGTGGCGCTGATCAAGGGGCTTTACTCCGTTTTTGACGTTTCCAAAAACCACAACTATATTTTTATGCGTATTTTAGCCATTTTATACACGGTCGTGTTCGTCATGACACTGCTTGTCAGCATAGGCCTGATGGTCTTCGGCGACATGCTGTATGAATGGCTCATCACGGTGATGCCGCCGGCGTTCCCGACGCTCATCAACCGCTTTAAGCCCATCATGTCCTATGTCCTGCTGCTGTTCTTCTTCTGGTTGATGTTCATTGCCATTCCGCGCAAGCAGGTATCCCTGCGCAACGCGTTTTTCGGCGCAGCGCTGGCTTCTGCCGGGTGGGTCTTATTCTCGTTTTTCTTCTCCGTTTTCGTGGAGAACTTTGCAAACTACGCCACCATCTACGGCAGCCTTGCCGCTTTGGTCATTTTAATGGTATGGCTGTATGCCTGCATGTTTATTTTGCTCATCGGCGGCGAGATCGCCATGTGGCTGCAGCACAGCGGCATCAACCGCGATGTTTCCGACCTGAAAACAGAACGTCGCCGCCGCAAACTCATCTCAGAGAAAGGAAACGATGCAAATGGCAAAACCACAGACAAGAAGTGAAACCGCCCTGCAAAGCGCCGTGATGCGCTTTGGCGATGACGCGTTCCGCATCTGTTATATGCACACAAAAAGCGGCAAAGAGACGCTTACGCTGCTTTCCGATGTATTTATGCAGTACTTTTTAGACACGCAAACCTTTAAAAGCGAAGGCGAGGAGCGCCTTTGGGTGCTGCGCACAACGCACAAAACCTGCATGGACTATTATGCACAGAAAATTCGAAAAAAGCTGACGGACGAGCAGATGGCACAGCGCTCAAAAGACATGCCGTTTGAAACGCCGAAAGAGCTCTGCGACATTTTACGCCTGCATTACACGCTGCTGACGGCGGTGGCGCTGCACTACGGTGCAGGTGACAACACGCGCTTTATCGGCCGCGTGACCGGAAAATCCGCTTCTGCCGTGCAAAATCAGCTGGAAAAAGCCAAAAAAGCCGCGAATATGAGCGAGGACGACCTGCGCGAATGGGTAGAAACCCTGGAAACGCCGGACGATCTTCTGCACCGCGTGTATTATTCTGTTTTGAATGAATCGAAAGACCCGCATTTTACTGCGAACAGCCGCGCAAAGCGTCTGAAGCGCAATGTAGACCGCGCCATGCCGTTTGCGGCCGTAGGCGTCATCGTAATCTGTTTATTGTGCGTTGTCGCCGTACGCGCGGGGTGGTTCGGCACGAAATACGTGCGCACGCCGGACGTGATTTTAGAAAGCGACACGCCGGTCTCGTCCGCCGCGGAAAGCGAAGTGAGCCACGTGACGCTGACTCCGGAGCCGACCGCTTCCGAAGACACGCGCGAAGCCGTGAACATGTCGCTTTCGATTTTTGTGCCGAGCGACAGCGGCCTTGACCAGTACAGCTACAAAAGTCTGCCTGCAGACGGTGCGGTGCTCGTGCAGAAAATGGCAGAAAAGGGCGCATTTCCGGAGGATGTGACGCTGGACGCGCTCGACTACGTTAAAGACGGCGAGGTTGTCTCCACGACGAAGAGCGGCGAAATGCTGGAGGTGCGTTTGCAGTTTTCCGGCGCTTTGCAGGAATATTTAGACTCCGCCAGCTCCACGTCTTCTCTGGAAGCCATCGCAAAGACGTTCCGTGCATTTTATGAAGCTGCGGGCATGACGCTTTCTAAGCTTGAGGTGTATTCGGACGGCAAGCCCGTCACCGTGGGCGATATGCAGATCAACTGCACATCGCTGATGTACGGCGAACTTCCCGTTTCCGCCGTTTTGGACGGCGACACAAACGAACCTACGGAGGGTTGATTTTGATGAAAATACTCGTGATTGACGGTCAGGGCGGCAAAATGGGCGCAGCACTGACCGACCAAATCAAAAAGAACATGCCGGACGCGGAAGTCGTTGCCGTGGGCACGAACAGCCTTGCCACAAGCGCCATGCTGCGCGCCGGTGCGGACGCTGCCGCCACGGGCGAAAACCCCGTTGTGGTAAACTGCACGTGGGCAGACGTCATCGTGGGCCCCATCGGCATTATTTTAGCAAATGCGCTTTGGGGCGAGATCACGCCGAAAATGGCGGCGGCCGTTTCTGAATGCGTTGCTAAGAAAATCCTGATTCCCGTCAACCGCTGCTCCGTAAGCGTAGTGGGCGTACAGGACAAGACGCTCTCGGAATACGTGCGGGATGCGGTCGCCATGCTGAAAAACATGCAGTGAGGAATATTGCGGCGACCGTGATGTTCTATGAAGTTGTGCGGCAAAGAAACGCTTTCCGCACATAACCTCGCCCGATTAGAACGCAAATATGCGTTCTTTAAAATATACAGGGGAAAAAATTTGGGAGGAAAACGTATGAAAGAAAGAGAAAAATTCGGTTCTCGGTTGGGATTTATTTTAGTTTCGGCCGGGTGCGCCATCGGCATCGGCAATGTGTGGAAATTCCCATACATTACCGGCATATACGGCGGCGCGGCATTCATCCTGATGTATCTTGTGTTCCTTGTGGCGCTGGGTCTGCCCATTATGGTGTGCGAATTCACCGTGGGCCGCGGCAGCCGCATGGGCATGGGCAAAGCGCTCGATACACTGGAACCGAAGGGCACGAAATGGCATCGCATGAAGTGGATCAGCATTCTCGGCAGCTTTTTGCTGATGATGTTCTACACCATGGTGGGCGGCTGGATGCTGAAATACGCATTTATGGAGGCAACCGGTACGTTTGTCGGCTTGGACGGCAAGGCGGTAGAGAGCGTGTTCGGCGATATGCTGACAAATCCGGGCACGCTGACGTTCTGGGCGATTGTCGCCATTGTTATTTCGTTTGGTGCATGCGGCTTTGGCCTGGAAAAGGGCATTGAGAAAGTGACAAAGGTCATGATGATTGCCCTGCTGCTTTTGATGATTGCGCTGGCTGTGAACTCCGCATTTTTGCCGAATGCCGCGGCAGGCATCAAGTTCTACCTTGTGCCGGACTTCGGTGAAGTGGCAAAGAAAGGCTTCGGCAACGCGGTGTTTGCGGCGATGTCGCAGGCGTTCTTCACGCTTTCCATCGGCATCGGCTCCATGGAGATCTTCGGCAGCTATCTGGACCGCAAAAAGCGCATTACGGGCGAAGCGGTGAACATTGTGCTGCTGGACACGTTTGTTGCGCTGATGGCGGGTTTCATCATTATCCCGGTGTGCTTTGCCTACGGGGTGGAGCCGGGCTCGGGTCCGTCGCTGCTGTTCATCACGCTGCCGACGCTCTTCAACAATATGGCGGGCGGCAGAATTTGGGGCACGCTGTTCTTCATCTTCATGTCGTTTGCGGCGCTTTCGACCATCATTGCGGTGTTCGAGGAGATTCTCGCATTCTTCATGGATATCGGCGGTTGGAGCCGCAAAAAGGCTGTGGGCGTGAACTTTGTGCTGATCACGGTGCTTTCCCTGCCGGCGATTCTCGGCTTTAATGTGCTTTCCGGCATTCAGCCGCTGGGTGAGGGCAGCAACATTATGGATATGGAAGACTTCCTTGTTTCTTCCAATCTGCTGCCGCTGGGCAGCCTTGTGTTCGTACTGTTCTGCGTGCGCAAAAACGGTTGGGGCTTTGAGAATTTCCTCAAGGAAGCGAACGAAGGCGAGGGCATTAAGTTCCCGCACTGGATCCGCCTTTACATGCAGTACATTCTGCCTCTGATTGTGGTCATTATTTACCTGAAAGGCTACTACGATATGTTCAGCGGCAAGAGCACGGCGGTGTTTGTGAGCTGGATGTGCTTTGCGGTGCTGCTGCTTTTCGTCATCTTCGGCGTTTCTATTTTTACGGGACGGAAGAAGACGGAAAGAACAAAGTGACCGTCAACGTGGGTTAAAAGTTTTGCTCAAACTTTTTCAAAAGCTTGTCCGTTTCCAAAAGTGAAACCTTTGGTCGTCGTCCGCAGACGACGAAACTCTTTTGCCTACCAAAAAGCAGGAGAGGAGTTTCAAATGTCCGGTGGACATTTGAAATCGGGGAACCCTATTAAGGGGGGCCGAAAAAGCGATAGCTTTTTAGAAAATTAAAAGACCGCTGTATGATTTGCATTACGCACATACAGCGGTCTTTTTTCATTTCCCCTCCAGCACAGTGCATTTACCGCACCTTGCGCAGCCGTTGCAGATCATGCGGCTGCCGCATTTTTCGCACTGGGGGCCGAAGTATTTTTCGTATTTTCGCCCGGCGTCGAACAGGCCGTAATCGTCTTCGAGCTTGAATTTCATCGGCTTGCCCTGATACGATATGCCGGATTTATACGCCATTTCGCTTTGCACGCGCTTATTCGGCAGGAAGTACCGCCGACCGTCCTTGATGAAGTTTGTGCCCGTCTCGATAAAGCAGAACGTGACGTTTTGGTTTGCGCACTGCCTGTGCAGCGAGCGCACCCAGTCGTAATCGCACGGGCGCGCGCCGTCGTAGTTTTCGCCGCCGCAGATAACCTGCTCAATCTGCCCCATCGCGAGGTATTTTTCAATCTCTATGGGGCCGAGCAAGGGCGCTGTCATGATGCCCTTGTGCTTAAACGGCAGGCTGTGCAGAATGGGGATGCGCTCGTCCGCGCGGCGCTGGTTTTCGCATGTGACGTTGAAAAAGATGTGCTCCCAACCGTCACCCCAGTTATACGGCAAACATTTTTCTACGCGCTCCGGGCGCTTTGTGAGCAGGAAAAACGAAATGTCCCGCCGCTGATCCATGATCTCCCACGCTTCACGCCGCCACGGATCGGCCTGCTCCAAAAAGAAATCGGACGTCATGCACACGCGCAGCTGCTCGCCGCTTTTTACTTTGTAGTTGCCTGCGCGGTCGCGGCTCAAGGGATAGTGAAAGCCCGTTTTTGTGCGGTAAATTTCCGCGCCGTTATGCCCGCGCTGACTGTCGAGAAAATACATATAGCAGTGTGCGCAGCCCTCGCTGCACTTCACGCACCCGTGCCACGGGTTCCAAATATCGTGCATACCGTACCTCCTTATCGCAGGGTAAGAAGCCGAAAAACCTGCTCTGCGCTTTCGGCGAGGTTTTCCGCCGCGGTTTCGGGGCGCATGGCTTCGTCTAATGTTGTCACGCCGCGCACGGCGGGGAAAAACGCCGTGATGCCGGCTTTGTTGCACGCTTCCGCGCCCTTTTCAATACCGCCTGCAAACGCGATGACGGGCTTGTGATACTTCTTAGCAAGCTTCGCCACGCCTACGGGCGCTTTGCCCATGGCGGTTTGGGCGTCCAATCTGCCCTCACCCGTCACGACGAAATCGGCATTTTTGATTTTTTCCTCTAAGTGCGTTTCCTCCATGACGATCTCAATGCCGGGCATGAGCTCTGCGTGCAGGAACACGCCGAGTGCGAAGCCGAGGCCGCCCGCCGCGCCTGCGCCGGGGGTATCAAGATTGCTTTCGGGATACAGTTCTTTCGTCAATGCGGCGTAATTTCGCATATAGCCGTCCATTTCGCGAATCATTTCGGGCGTAGCACCCTTTTGCGGACCAAAGACGGCACTGCACCCGTTTTCGCCGCACAGCGGGTTTGTGACGTCGCACGCTGCGCGGATAACGCAGTTTTTGAGCGCGGGCAGGGCATTTTTGTTCTCGATTTTCGCGAGCACGCGCAGCCCCTCTGCGCCGAACGGGACGGGGTTGCCGTCTTTATCCAAAAGATCGAACCCGAGGGCTTGCAGCATGCCTGCGCCGCCGTCATTTGTTGCGCTGCCGCCGATGCCGAGGACAAACCGCTTGCAGCCGCGATTTATTGCATCGCGCAGCATTTCGCCCACGCCGTAGGTGGTGGTTTTCATGGGGTTCCGCTTATCTTGGGGTACGAGCGGCAGGCCCGCTGCCTGTGCCATTTCCAATATGGCGAGGTCGCCTTTGACGCCGTATTCCGCCGTGACCTTCTCGCCGAGCGGGCCCGTGACCCGCACGCGCACCGTTTCGCCGTGCAGGCCCTCTGTGAGCGCTGCAGACGTGCCTTCGCCGCCGTCCGCCACAGGGCACACCACGCACTCGATTGTACCGTCTGCGCGGCGTACGCCCTCTGCCACGGCCTTGCCTGCCTCTATGGAAGATAAACTGCTTTTAAACGAATCCATCGCAATCACAACGCGCACTCAAAACGCCCCCTAAGAATTTCTTTTCATCATAATAGCACATTTGTTCCCTGCTTTCAAGGCAAATTTTTAGCTTCAATCAATTTTGTTTATATTGATTTTTGGAATATTTAAATAAAAGTTTTTTACTTTATTTAAAATCATTGACAAAAGTTTTCTTTTATGGTATAAAATACACAGAATAAATAAATTCCTAATTTTGCAAAAGGAGGCTTTTTCGTGACTTGGAGTAAATTGAAATGGACTGCTTTATTTTCAATGATTTTAGGGCATATTTACGCGGCTGTACCTGTTCAAACTATACTCTTGACTTATTTCAAAATAGAACCTGATGTTTCTTACCCCGTTGTCACTGCGCTGCAATGTATCGGTAGTATTGCTTTTCCTATTTATGCTTTCGGTATAGCGCAAGGCTGTATACATACGGATAATGCACTTTTTTATTGTCTCCGCCTTTTAGTATTTGCTATCATTGCCGAAGTTCCTTATAATCTCACATTGCGATATGGTTTTGTAAAATTCGCCTTCAACAATATTCTTTTTACTCTATTACTCGGTGCTGTCTGTTGCTTACTCTATGATTTTATTAAAAAGCAAATTTTTTCATGGGCAGCTTGGATTCCCGTTCTACTCCTTGTATTTTTAGCAGAAATTCTAAACGTTGAGGGTGGAGGTTTTGCTGTTATTTGCATTATCATCCCTTATGTTCTTTACCGGCGTCACAACAAAACGGCTTCCGTTATTTCTTTAGGTATCCTTATTGTTATATACTATGCTTTTATCAAACAATTTACAGGTTCTTTAGACGCTCCGTTCCAATGGCTAAATCCTCGCTATGACACCTCATCTTTCTTCCTTGAATGTGCATGTGCACTAATTGGTATTCTGTTGCTCATAAGTTACAACGAAAAAAAAGGAAAAGCTTACTGCCAATGGTTTCATTATATCGCCTACCCGGCACACTTGTTATTGCTCTATATACTCAACACCTGCATAATTAAAATTTAATTTTGTCTTTTCTAAGATAGGAGTGATTCCAATGCACAATCCATCTCACCACATGAATCGTACATACGCCCTTGATAGTGCTGGCAACAAAATTGGTCCGCGCACAATAAGTTTGGGTGGTGCCGCTTCGTTTGTTTTGAAAAACGTTTCGGGATCATTTGAAATTTATGCCAGTTCAAACGCTGGAAAGAACGGAAATGTTAAGTTAACTGTTGTTCTTTCTACATACGCTTAAATTAAGCAAATTCACTTCATCAGACGTTTAAAAAGGGAGTAAAGTTGACATTCGTCAACTTTACTCCCTTTTTTCGAAAAAACGCAGGAAAGCGCTTTGCCTTCCTGCGTTTTGTATTCTATGAAATTACTTGAGGGTAATGGGCTTTACAGGTTTGTTCTCCTCGCGGGCGCTGGTCTTGCCCTCGGGCTTGATTTCGCCTGCGGCAAGCAGGGAACGCTTTGTGAGAGACGGGCCGATGAGCTCATACACCAGCACGGAGAACAACACGACGTTGCGCACGATGCTGCCGTCTGCAAGGGACGTAGCGGTGAGCGCCATGCCGAGCGCCACGCCGGCCTGCGGCAGAAGCGTGATGCCGAGATGCTTTTTGATGTGGTCACTGCACTTTGTCATGGCGCAGCTGATGTAAGAGCCGGAGATCTTACCGAGCGAACGGAAGACGATGTAAATGATGCCGATGAGCAGCACGAGCGGGTTGCTTAAAATATTTAAATCGAGCTCCGCGCCGGAAAGCACGAAGAACAAAATGTTGATGGGGCCTGTCCAGCGATCCAGACGGCTCATCAGCTCTTCGGAAGCGCTGCACACATTGCAGAAGACCGTGCCGGTCATCATGCAGACGAGCAGCAGAGAGAAACCGATCTTCACGCCGCCGAGCTCAAATTCCATGGAGGAGATACCAACCATGAGAAGCACGAAGGCGACCGTGAGGGACAAACGCTTACTGCGGGAGTGGAAATAGGTCTCTAACCAGTTGAGCGCAAGGCCGGAAAGTGCGCCGAGCACGAGGGAAATCACGATCTCGATGATGGGCTCTAAAATGACGCTGACAACGCTGATGCTGCCCATTTCGAGCGCGCCGGCGATGCCGAAGGACACGGAGAACAGCACGAGGCCCACGGCGTCATCGATGGCGACGACCATGAGCAGGAGCTTTGTGAGCGGGCCGTCTGCCTTATACTGACGCACGACCATGAGCGTAGCCGCCGGGGCCGTAGCCGCGGCGATGGCACCGAGGGTGATGGCAGAGGGCAGCGAAAGGAGGGCGGGATTGATGAGATGCAGGACAATGAGGGCGATATCGACCACAATAGTCGTGATGACCGCCTGCAGAATGCCGACGGTGATGGCCTGCTTACCCATCGTTTTGAGCTGCGAGACGCGGAACTCGTTGCCGATGGCGAACGCGATGAAGCCGAGCGCCGTCTGCGTGATGACGCTGAGGCCCTCCACCTGCTCCAGAGAATTGAAGCCGATGTACGGAATGTTCAGCGCGCCGAGACAGAACGGACCGATGAGCAGACCGCCGACGAGGTACGCCGTGACCGCAGGCAGATGTACGAGCTTTGCCAAGCGGGACATCAGCAGACCGACGACCAGAGCGATGCCCAGACAAATCAGGGTTTTTTCCACTTTTTGAACACTTACCTTTCTTCGAGGTACGCGTGCGGCCACACAGGAAAGTGCCGGTCTCCGCCCCTCCATTTATCTATCGTTTTTCCCGTGATTGAGAAAAAACAGAACTCCAAAAAATTTTACAATAAATTCACGAATATGTCAATATTCCTTGGCACTATGTTTCCGCGGAAAACGTTTTTTCCCGTTGTTTTGCTGAATATGGTAAGTCGTGAAGTAAAACCTGTTGAAGAAATAAAGTTTTGCTCAAGCTTTCTGCGCGGACAGCTAAAAGCAAGCGTAAATGAAAAAATCCCTCTGACAGAGGGAGCTTATAGCTTTTGAAAAATAAAAAAAGAACCACATTTCTGTGATTCTTCTAAGTGTTGGCGCCAACCTATCGTCCCGGGCCGTTGCCAGCCGAGTATTTTCAGCACAAACGAGCTTAACTTCTGTGTTCGGTATGGGAACAGGTGGACCCTCGTTGTAATCAACACCAACTATTCTGTTTGCCGTCTCATCTGACGGCTTTGTTATGATACCACATCTCTTTCTAAATTGCAAGCCTTTTTTTAAAAAAACTTCAATAAGTTTTGAAAAAAGCAAAATATGGTATGCCAAACATTTTGCACACCATATTTTGTAGGTCATTCTTCTGTGTAATCACCGGTGTCATCCGTATAGTCGCCCGTATCATCGGTGTAATCCCCTGTGTTGTCCGTATAATCGCCGGAATCATCCGTGTAGGTGTCGCCGGCAATGTCCGTTGTATCGGTGTTATCGGTGCTGTCGCCGTTCGGATCGGGGGTCGGCGTAGGGGTGGGCGACGGCTCCGGCGTTTTGTTGCCGAGGAGATAATCTGCCCAAATGGCGCAGCCCTCGTCGTTTAAGTGGATGCACAAGCCCTCGGGGTCAGCGCAATACTCCGCGGGAAGGTAGCCCTCTGTACAGAATGCGGCGATGTTTAAGAACTTCAGGTTCTTTTTGCCCGTGCAATAGGTCTGCATCGCTTCGTTATACTGCGCGATGGTGCCGCTGCTGAGCCCCTGATAGTCAATCCACTCCAGCATGGGCGTAACGGCCTGCACGGTAATTTCAAGGTTCGGGTACTTCGTTTGCAGCGCGGAAATAACCGCCTGCGCAGTGGACGTGACGTCGGAGACGTCGTTATACGTGAGGTCTTCCTTGCCGAGTTGAATGTAAAGCTTCGTCGCGGAGAAACGGTCGATGGCTTCCGTGACGGTGAGAGCGGTGTCATCGTCGAGCCACAGGCCGCCCTCACCGCCGTTTAATTCGTCCTGCGCTTCGCCCCACGAATAATCGCTGCGGGTCACGAATTCCGCATCGCTCAAAGCGGTGGTGCTGCCTGCGCCGTCCGTGACGTAGTTTTTCAGGCACGTCGTCATGCTGTCGCCGATGAAAAGCGCGCCGTCGAAAGCGGAAGACGGCGTAGGCGCGGCGGAAGCAGTGTTTTCTGCCGGTGCAGCGCTGGCCTGCGGTTTTACGGTGGAGAAGAACTCCGGCTCGCCGTCTGCGGCGATACTGCTGATGGGTGTGCGCACACCGGCAGCGCTGGCCACGCCGAGGGCAACGAGCGCCACGAGCACGGCGGCGGTGCAGACAACCGCCACGCGGAACTTGTTGATCTTCTTCTTTTTATGAGGCACGCCTGCTTTTTGCGGCACTTTCGGGGCTTCCGTCTTCTGCGGGACATTCTGTGCGGCCTGCTCTGCGGCTCGCCTTGTGCGTCGCTCCGCACGGGCG
>ULVH01011577.1_pt1 | contig 12370 bp, 10 predicted proteins | sample 1959261 | NCBI WGS metagenome assembly ULVH01 (sample SAMEA4835781, study PRJEB28245) | human gut metagenome | biome: gut microbiome; material: fecal sample | place: Denmark | collected 2008
CCAGTGGGTGGAGGGCGATGCCAACATCCGCCGCGCCATCAGCTTCCTCACCGGGCCGGAGATGCTGGCCGCCGGTCATGCCGAAAACCTGACCCGCCTGCACGACGAGCTGATCCACAAGGACTGGTTCCAGACCTTGCCGGACTTCAATGCCTACGTTGTGCGCAAGGGACAGGCCCTCAGCGATTACGCCTGCGACCCCACGGGCTGGCGGCGCAAGTGCCTTGTGAACATTGCCAAGGCTGGCATGTTCTCCTCTGACCGCACCATTGCCGAGTACGACCGCGATATCTGGCATCTGGGCAAATAATCTTTTTTGAACCTGCGTTTCTCCTTTATTTTCTCATAGGCTGCTGCACAAAGCTGTGCGGCAGCTTTTTTGTTTCCGTGCCAACAAGAAACGCCGCTGCACAGCCGTGCAGCGGCGTTTGATTCAGTTGATGAAAACCGGAACGGAAGCGGGATCAGTCCTCGCTCGCCTCTTCTTCCTCGTCATCCTCATCCGTATCACGCGGCTTATAGAAGATGCCGCTCAGGAAGATGCTGACGAAATACAGCAGCACCATGGGGAAAGCCACCATGCACTGGGACACGATGTCCGGCGGGGTGACCACAGCGGCGATGAAGAAGATGACCACGATGGCCACGCCGCGCACCTGCTTGAGAATCTGCGGGTTGATGATGCCCATCTTGGAAAGGATGATGGTGATCAGCGGCATCTCAAACACACAGCCAAAGATGATGAACATGGTCAGGCAGAGGTTGACGTAGCTCTCGATACTGGTGGTGGTCTGGATGTACTCAGCACCCTCGATGCCGGTGCTGAGGAACCGCAGCATGAACGGCATCATGAGCTTATAGGCAAACAGCACGCCCACGCAGAACAAAATCAGACCCAGCAGCATGACCAGCTTGAAAAAGGTGCTCTCGCTCTTTTTCAGACCCGGCTTTGCAAAGGCGTAGATGTTGTAAAAGGCCACAGGCACCGTTACCACCACACCGGCCAGAATGGACACCCGGAAATACTGCATCAGTTTTTCCTGCGGGGCAATGGACACGAACTGGTAATAGTCGCGGCCCATGGCGGTAAGCAGATCAATCAGACGGTCTGCATACGCCAGCGAGACCACCACGCCCACCACAAACACCACCGCGCAGATGATGAGCCGGTTCCGCAGTTCTTTCAGATGGCCGGTCAGCGTCATGCTGCCGTCCTCTGCCATGACTTCGGCTTTCTTTTTGCGCTTTTTGTTTGTAGCCACAATTACTCCTCGTCTTCGTCCTTCTTATCAGCCTTCTTTACAGTCTCCTCGGACTGCTCGGCGTCCTCGTCCTCCATGCCCTTCTTGAAGCCATTGATGGTCTTACCGAACATCTTGCCCAGCTTCGGCAGGTTCTTGGGTCCAAAGATCAGCAGAACGACAACCAGAATGATCAGCAGTTCATTAGTACCAATACGCATAATAAATATCTCCTTTTTCTTGCCGCGCCGCGTGGCGGGCGTATTACAGAATGTATCTGGCAACCGCGGGCGCGGGTGCATCCATAAATAAGTAGGGGCGCTTACACCTTTGCTTCCTCAGCGGGTGCAGCTTCGGCAGCCTCTTCGGCTGCAGCAGGGGCTTCCTGCACAGGCTCAGCCACCGGCTCAGCGGCGGGCTGTGCGGCCTCGGCAGCGGCCTGCTCCGGCTTTTCAGCGGGAGCCTCCACAGTTTCAGCCGGGGCTTCGGCGGGCTGCTCGGGCAGTTCCTCCACAGCATCCTCGGTCAGGTCGGTGACCTCCTCGGTCTCAGCCAACTTCTTGGCGGCTTCCTCTTTGCTGGTCTTGCCAATGCCGGTAAAGCTCTTGGTCACGTCCCGCATGCTGCTGTCGATATCCTTCTTGATATCGGTCAGGGGGGCAACAGCTTCTTTCAGGGGTGCCTGAATCTCGTTCAGCGGCTCCACCACGTTCTTCTGAATCTCCTCAGAAGCAGCGCCGGTGTATTTCTTCAGCTCGCGGAGCATCTTGCCGATCTTCTTTGCGTAGACAGGCAGCTGGTCCGGGCCGATGAACACAAACGCCACGATGACGATGACGATAAGTTCCCAAAAACCAATTTTCATAAGTAACGTTTCCTTTCCTGTACCAAGGGCATTTCCAAGACCGCCGCACACCACAGCGGTCTGCGCGTTTTTGCCCTTTTTGGCGGGGGTTCGGCGCGCTGCGCGCCTTTGTTGCCCTATGTATACCGAAAAGTGGTGTACTGAATGTTAATATATTATTAACATTTTATGAACGAGTGCCCGTTCGACCTGTTTTAATCAACAAAACGAATTTTCACTGTTTGTTATTACAGGCTGGATAGGATACAACAGCCCTCTCAGGTCTCCACGCCCTCGAACTGGCTGTTGTAGAGCTTGGCGTAGAAGCCGCCCTGTGCCAGCAGCTGGTCGTGGTTACCCTGCTCCACGATGTGGCCGTCCTTCATCACAAGGATGACGTCTGCCTCCCGGATGGTGGAAAGGCGGTGCGCCACGATAAAGCTGGTGCGCCCCTGCATCATGCGGGCAAAGGCCTTCTGGATACGCACCTCGGTGCGGGTATCAATGGAGGATGTGGCTTCGTCCAAGATCAGCATGGGCGGCAGGCAGAGCATCACGCGGGCGATGCAGAGCAGCTGCTTTTGTCCCTGACTGATGTTGCCGCCGTCCTCTGCAATGACGGTATCGTAGCCATCGGGCAGGCGGCGGATAAAGCTATGGGCGTGGGCGGCCTTGGCAGCGGTGATCACCTCATCCATGGTTGCGTCCGGCTTGCCGTAGGCAATGTTCTCCCGCACCGTACCGGCACGCAGCCATGTGTCCTGCAGCACCATGCCGTAGCTGCCGCGCAGAGAGGCGCGGGTCACATCCCGGATATCGGTGCCGGACACCTTGATGCTGCCGCTGTTCACATCATAGAACCGCATGAGCAGGTTGATGAGGGTGGTCTTGCCGCAGCCGGTAGGGCCTACGATGGCGATGCGCTGGCCGGGCTGCACATCCAGCGAAAGCCCTTCGATGAGCGGACGGTCGGGCAGATAGCGGAAGGAAACATCCTGTAACTGCACATGGCCGTCCGGCTGCAACGCGGCGGCGTTTTCGGCCTCCGGCACCTGATCCTCGGCGTCCAGCAGTTCAAACACCCGGGCGGCGCAGGCCAGTGCATTCTGTAACTCGGTGACCACGCCGGAGATCTCGTTGAAGGGTTTGGTGTACTGGTTGGCGTAGCTCAGAAAAACGCTCAGCTGACCGATGGTGATGCCGCCGCGCACGGCGTACAGCGCACCCACAAGCCCTACGCCCGCGTACACGATGTTGTTCACAAAGCGGGTGGCGGGGTTGGTCAGGCTGGAGAAGAAGATGGCCTTCAGGCTCACGTCCTGTAACTGTCCGTTCACCTCGTCAAAGGCGGCAAGGCTCTCGGCTTCGTGGCCAAAGGCCTGCACCACCTTCTGGCCTTCGATCATTTCGTTGACCAGCGCGGTCTGCTTGCCGCGGACGGTGCTCTGGCTCTGGAAGTAGCCGTAACTGCGCTTTGCCAGAAAGCCCGCCACCACAAGGCTCAGCGGGGTGATGCACACCACCACCAGAGTGATGGGCACGTTCTCCCGCAGCATGAACAGCAGGGTGCCAAAAATGGTCAGGATGCCGGAGAACAGCTGGGTAAAGCCCATCAGCAGGCCGTCCGCAAAGGTGTCCACATCTGCCACCATGCGGCTGACGATATCGCCGGAGGGGTGGCTGTCCAGATAGGACAGCGGCAGGGTCTGAATTTTGCGCAGCGCCTCGTTGCGCAGATCACGGCTGACCGAGAAGGTGATGCGGTTGTTGCACACGCTCAAAAGCCACTGCGCAAGGGCGGCTACGGCTGCCACCACCAGAATGCTCACTGCAATGCGCAGCACCCCGGCAAGGTCTACATTGCCCTTGCCCAGCATCTTATCAATGGCGTCACCGCACAGGATGGGGATATACAGCTGGGCGGCTACGCTGACCGCCGCCACCAGCAGGCTGCACACCACAAAGGCACTGTATGGACGGATCTTGTGCAGCACCCGGTTCAGGGTGGCCTTGCGCTGCTGCGGGGTCAGCTTGTTTTTTGCTTTTGCACTCATGCTTCTGCCTCCCCTTTCTTGAACTGGCTCTCGTAGATCTCCTCGTACACCGGGCAGCTGCTGCGCAGGGCGCTGTGGGTGCCGATGCCCACCAGATGACCGTCATCCAGCACCAGAATCTGGTCGGCGTGCTGCAAACTGGCGGCACGCTGGCTGACGATGAACACGGTCAGTGCCCCGGGCAGTGCCGCCAGTGCCTTGCGCAGGGCGGCGTCGGTGGCATAGTCCAGTGCGCTGGCGCTGTCATCCAAAATCAAAATGTCCGGTTTGCCCACCAGCGCACGGGCGATGGTGAGCCGCTGCTTCTGTCCGCCGGAAAGATTGCGTCCGCCCTGCTCCACCGGCTCGTCCAGCCCAAGGGGCTTTGCACGCACAAAGTCTGCGGCCTGTGCCGTTTCCAGCGCTGCCCACAGGTCGGCATCGGTGGCATCCTTGTTGCCCCACAAAAGGTTGGAGCGGATGGTGCCGCCGAAGAGCTGCGCCTTCTGCATGACCACCGCCACCCTGCCGCGTAAAGCGTCCCGGGGGTAGCTGGCCACAGGGCGGCCAAAGATCTCCACGCTGCCCTCGGTGGCATCGTAAAAGCGCGGGATGAGGTTTACTAAGCTGGATTTGCCGCTGCCGGTGCCGCCGATGACGCCGATGGTCTGGCCCTTTTTGGCGGTAAAGCTGATGTCGGTCAGGCTGGGTGCGCCCGCCCCGGCGTAGGTCAAACCTACATGGTCAAAGCGCACGGCATCGCCGGTCTTGTCCTCAGCCACTTCGCCCAGAAGCTTTGCCGGGAAGGTCATGCCGGGCTTTGTATCCAGCACCGCCTGCACGCGGCCTGCACAGGCCAGCGCCTTGCTGATCTGTACGATGAGGTTGGCCAGCTTTACCAGCTCCACAAGGATCTGGTTCATGTAGTTCACCAGCGCGATCACATCACCGGAGGCCATGTCGCCCACGTTGATCTCGATGCTGCCCACATACAGCAGCGCCACGATGGCAAGGTTGATGAGCACATAGGTCAGCGGGTTCATCAGCGCTGAAAGATGACCGACGTGCAGCTGCATCCCGGTCAGCAGGGCGTTGGCATCCTCAAAGCGGTCGATCTCGCTCTGCTCCTTATCAAAGGCGCGCACCACGCGCACGCCGGTCAGGTTCTCGCGGGTCAGGCCCAGCACCCGGTCCAGCCGGGTCTGCACGGTCTTATACAGCGGTCGGGTGATCACCATCACGCCGAACACCACCACGCTGAGCAGCGGGATGGTGACCACAAAGATCATCGCCGCCCGGGCGTTGACCGTAAAGGCCATGACCATGGCACCCAGCACCACAAAGGGGCTGCGCAGGAACAGGCGCAAAAACAGGTTGAGTCCGCTCTGCACCTGATTGACATCGCTGGTCATGCGGGTAATGAGGGTGCTGGTGCCCAGCGTATCCATCTCTGAAAAACTCAGGCGCTGAATATGGGCAAACAGGGCGTGCCGCAGCGCGGTGGAGTAGCCCACCGCCGCCTTGGCGGAAAAGTACTGCGCGGTCAGGCTGCAGGTAAGGCCGATGAAAGCCAGCAGCAGCAAAAGGCCGCACCGCACCAGAATATAATGCAGGTCATGTGCTGCAATGCCCACATTGACGATATCCGCCATGACCAGCGGCACGAACAGGTCAAAGGTGGCTTCCAGCATCTTAAAGAGCGGTGCAAGCACACTTTCGCGCTCGTAGCCCTTCAGGTAGCCAAGCATCCGGTTCAAAAAAATTCCTCCTTCGGGGTCAAAATACACCTTATTATAACGCGATGTATACTGAAAATCCAGTGCCGCAGCTGCGTTTTGCATTGTACAAGCTGCCAAATCCTGTTATACTAGAGCTGAGACTGATAGGGAAGTATGGTGAACACAATGGCAAGACGAACAGACGGCGGGGTACGCTTCCGCCCGGTGGGCAGCCAACGCAGCCGCACCGCACCGGTGTACAGCCCGCGCGGCACCGGCTGCCCGGCCATCGAGCAGGCGGTGCAGGGGCTGTACAAGGGGCAGAACGAGGAGAGCTTCTGGACCCTGATGAACGCGTTGAACTATGCGCTGGAGCTGGAGACCCATGTGCTGGTGCCGCTGCAAACGGCGCTTTCGGTGCAGGGTGCGCCCGCCCCGTGGATGGAGCATCCCATCCCGGCGGAAAAGGCCGACGGCCTTGCCTTGTGGACGCTGCGCAACGATAAGGGGCGCTGCTGGCTGCCGCTGTTCACCTCGGTGGCAGCGGCCGGTGCGGACCGCAGTACCGGCAGCCGCCCCATGGCTGACCGCACCTTGGAGCAGGCTATGCAGCTGGCGCTGGACACCCCGGGCATCGACGGCGTGGTGCTGGACCCGTGGAGCAATTCCGCCTCGCTGGACGGTGCGCTGCTCAACGGTCTGCTGCACGCAGGCCACACCCCGGAGGGTCCCGGCGCAGAGGAGGCTGAAGCTGGTAAAGAAGCTGCCCGCGCCGGACACTGGGCGGCAGCGGCAGAGTGCTACCAGAAAGCCGCCGAGCAGGGCAGTTCTGCCGGGCTATCGCTGCTGGGCGAGTGCCTGTATCAGGGGCGCGGCGTACCCAAAAGCGCTGCACAGGCGCGCAAGCTGTGGAAAGCCGCAGCCGAAAGTGGTGAGCCCATCGCCCTTTTGAACCTTGGCGACGACTGCGCCGCCCGGGGCGACAACGGCAAGGCACTGCTGTGGTACCGCCGGGCGCGGCAGAACGCGGCAGCGGTGCCGGATATCGAGTATACGCCCCGGGTCTGCCTGCGGCTGGCGCAGTACGAGACCCGCTACACCTCCCGCAAAAAGGCGCTGGCGCAGGCGGCAGAGGCAAAGCAGGCCTTTACCATTTTGCAGCAGGAGCACGAGCCGGACGCCGACCGCTGGTTACAGGAGGCCGAGCAGCTGCTCTATGCGCTGACCCACGAGCCGCCCACGGCTCCGGCAGCATATAACATAGAATCTTTACAATTGGACTAAAAAATGGTCACAGCCGTCCGGTAAGATAGACTGGAGAAAAATCAGCCCGCAGACACGGCGGACAAGAAACAGAGGAAACAGTATGAGCAAAGTGATCGGCATTGATCTGGGTACGACCAATTCCTGTGTGGCGGTGGTAGAGGGCGGCAAGCCCGTAGTCATCACCAACGCAGAGGGCGAGCGCACCACCCCCAGCGTGGTGGCCTTTACCAAGGACGGCGAGCGTCTGGTGGGCGGCGCGGCCAAGCGCCAGATCGCCACGAATTCCGGGCGCACGATCTCCAGCATCAAGCGGTACATGGGTTCGGACTACCGGGCGCATATTGACGGCAAGGACCTTGCCCCGCAGGAGATCAGCGCCATGATCCTTGCCAAGATCCGCCGGGACGCCGAGAGCTATCTGGGCGAGTCGGTCACCGAAGCCGTCATCACCGTGCCCGCTTATTTTGACGACAGCCAGCGCAAGGCCACGCAGGATGCCGGCCGCATTGCGGGGCTGAACGTGCTGCGCATCATCAACGAGCCTACCGCCGCCGCGGTAGCCTACGGTCTGGACAACGAAGCCGCGCAGAAGATCCTTGTCTACGACCTTGGCGGCGGCACCTTTGACGTGTCCATCATCGAGATCGAGGACGGCACCTTTACGGTGCTGGCCACCGGCGGCGACACCCATCTGGGCGGCGACGACTTTGACCAGCGCATTGTGGAGTACGCGGTGGCAGAGTTCAAAAAGTCTGACCGCATCGACCTGACCCGCGACCCTGCCGCCATGGGACGGCTGAAGGAGGAAGCGGAAAAGGCCAAGAAGGAGCTTTCCAGTGCGCCCTCTGCCCAGCTGAACCTGCCCTTTATCGCGGTGGGCAAGGACGGGCCCCATCACTTGGATATCGCTTTGTCCCGCCCGCAGTTCGAGATGATGACCGGAGACCTGCTGTCCCGCACCGTGACCCCGGTGCAGAACGCTTTGCGGGATGCCGGCATCTCTGCCAGCCAGCTGGGCAAGGTGCTGCTGGTGGGCGGCAGCACCCGGATGCCCGCCGTGGAACGGCAGGTGCGGGAGCTGCTGGGTAAGGAGCCCAGCCACAGCCTGAACCCGGATGAGTGCGTTGCCATGGGCGCAGCGGTGCAGGGTGCACTGCTGCAGGGCGGCGGCAAGCTGGCGGGTGCCACCGGCGCGGCAGCGCAGGGGCTGGTGTTGATGGACGTGACCCCGCTGACCTTGTCCATCGAGACGCTGGGCGGGGGCGCCACCCCGCTGATCACCCGCAACAGCATGATCCCCACCCGCAAGAGCCAGATCTTTACCACCGCCCGTCCCATGCAGACCAGCGTGGAGATCAACGTTCTGCAGGGCGAGCGTCACTTTGCGCGGGATAACAAGTCTTTGGGCAAGTTCAAGCTGAACGGCATCCGGGCAAGCTTTTCGTCTAAGCCGCAGATCGAGGTCACCTTTGATATCGATGTGAACGGCGTGGTGAAGGTATCTGCGAAAGACCTTGCCACCGGGCGGGAGCAGAACATTACCATCACCGGCAGCACCAACCTTTCCGAAAACGAGATCCAGCGCGCCATGGCAGATGCCGCCGCCTACGAGGCCGAGGACAGCCGCCGCAAGGAGCGTCTGGACCTGCACAATCAGGCCGAGGTGCTGGCCTACAAGGTGGATGAAGCGCTTTCCAAGTGCAAAAAGGAGTTGGACAAGGACGAAAAGGCCCGCGTGAAGGCCGACCTTGCCAACCTGCGCCACTGCCTGCGCAAGGATAAGCCCGAAAAGATGAACGAGACCGAGGAAGCCGCCCTGCGGCAGGCCAAGAGCCAGCTGGAAGCCTCGGCCAACCACCTGATGCTGTTGTACTCTGCCGAGCAGACCCCCGGCGATGGAACGGACAGCACGCTGTAATATTTATAATATAAGGTTTGTGGGCTGCTGCACCCGCCCGGCGCAGCAGCCCTTTTTGCAGGAATAGAAAGGAACTGTTATGAAGGAACTGCAATATCCGGTGCGCCCCGGGCGCTACCGCCACTTTAAAGGCAACGAGTATCAGGTGCTGGGCGTGGCACGCCACAGCGAGACCGAGGAGGAAATGGTGGTGTACCGCGCCCTGTACGGCGAGGGCGGGCTGTGGGTGCGCCCCGCCGCCATGTGGCTGGAAACCGTGACCCGGGACGGCGTTACCCAGCCCCGCTTTACCTATATCGGGGAGTGACGCGCCCGGCTTGAATCCCGTTATTGACCCTAGGATTATTTTGCGGTAAAATGTGGGTATGATACCAAACAACAAAGGAGGTTTTCGTATGAAGGCCAAACGATGGATCTCGCTGCTGCTTGCGGTTAGCATGATGCTTGGTGTACTGGCGATGCCTGCTTTAGCTGCAACGCAGCAGCCGGAAAGCACCGCTGTTGTCAGCGAGGAACTGCCCGATGCCGCAGCGCTGAGCGCGGCAGAGGATGAAAATGATATCGTCAACATCCGCATCCGGGCGACCGGAAATCTTGTCTACGGCTCCGATTATAAGCTGGAGGTGGAGACCCGGCCCGAAAACACCCAGTATATCGCTGTGGTGCTGGGCACCAGCGGCGAAGCCTACGGCTATGTGACCCTGATGATCTCGGATAAGCTGCGCACCCTGCTCAAGCTGATCCCCCTGCCCAAAAAGATGTCCCAGACCCCGGATCAGGCCGAGGAATTCAACGTATACAGCTACCTCAAGCAGCTGATCGACGGCAACGATGTCGGCGTGCTGCTGCGGGTGGCGGACGAAGTAGTGTCGGTGATGGACACCGTCAGCTTCTTTGTCCCGGCCAGCTACCTGACCACGGTGAAGAATGTTTCCAACGGCATGAAGCTGGCGCTGAGCCTGATCCGCAAGTATCTGCCCGAGGGTGCGCTGAGCCGCATCTATCTGGACGAGCAGCCCAAGGACAGCGGCAAGTACTTTGCCGGTGCCATCGCGCTGGAAAGCAGCGATATCAACGCCGCCGGCTTTGCCATGTTCAAGATCAAGCCCAAGACCGAAAACGTCAGCCTGAGCTGGACAGCGGATGCCCCGGCCAGCATGACCGTCTCTGAGTTGCAAAACGCCGATCTGACCGCTAAGGTGATCTCGGACGGACAGGTGGCTGAAAACGGCAAGGTGAGCTACACCTACAAGAAAAAGACCTTCCTGTGGTTCAGCAGCAAAATGAGCGGCGTGCCCACCGAGCCCGGCACCTACACCCAGACCGCCAAGGCGGGGGGCAACTACTCCTGCAGTACCATCAGCCGCACCATTACGGTGACTGCTGACCCGCAGCCTGCTGCCGCAGAGCAGCCCGCGGCATAAGCATCTTTATAGCACATAAACCGGCGGAAAAATATTTTTGAATTGGACGATCCCGGAAAGTCTGCGGACTTTCCGGGATCGTTTTTTCGCGGGAGAGGATACTTTTTATTTTCTATAAAAGGGGCTGCTTTACTCTTGCAAATCGTTGCATAATACGCTATTATAAAAATAAAATAACCCCTTGCGGTAAAAAAAGGAGAAGAAGGAGCAGCTTATCAATGGAAGAGAAAAAAAGCGGCATCAAAAAGTTCTTTGAAGAGTTCAAAGCGTTTGCCATGCGCGGCAATGTGCTGGACATGGCAGTGGGCGTTGTCATCGGCGGTGCCTTCACCGCCATCGTCACCGCGCTGGTGGAGGACATCATTAACCCGCTGATCGGCCTGTTCTTCAAGGCGGATTTTTCCGATGTGGTCATTGGTCTGGGCGGCTCCAGCATCAAGATCGGCGAGTTCGTCAACTCCATCATCAACTTTCTCATCGTGGCCTTTGTGCTGTTCGTTGTGATCAAGTTTGTCAACTCCCTGCACAGAAAGCCCGAAGAGCCCGCCGAGCCGGAGGAGCCCACCACCAAGGTGTGCCCCTACTGCCAGAGTGAGATCTCCATCAAGGCTGTGCGCTGCCCCCACTGCACCTCCAAGCTGGAGGGCTTTCCCGAAATGAAGGCCTGAAGCATTCAGCATTGACATTACAACAAAACCCTCCCTGCCGGGCGCAGTCTTTGCGCTTGCGGCAGGGAGGGTTTTGCACATTTTGCGGCTTGGTTGTGGAAAAGTGGAACAGGAAGTGAGGTGGGAAAATCAGGGGTTCTTACTTACTGTCTTACTGAACCTTGGTCAGCTCAGCCAGCTTGTGGTAGATCTCGGTGTTGTCGTATACACCGCCGAACTTCTCGGCACCGACACCCATGGCGTACACGTTGACCATGGCACCGGTGTGGGCGTAGGTGGTGTGATCCATACCGGACTTGTGGTTGATGGTGTGGCAGACAGCCATGCTGAAGGGGATGTAGGTGCCGTACAGCTCGTAATCCTGCTGGCTCATCTTGCTCTGGCTGGAGGAGCCCACCTGCAGGGTGCGCTCGTAGGCCTTGCGCAGGTTCTCCGCCTCGTAGTCGGTCAGCAGCAGCTTGCCTGCGCTGGCGGCAGCGGGGTCGGTGGGCAAGGTCAGGCCAAAGACGTTCTTCACATCCTGCATGGCAGTCTCAAAGGGGGTCTTGTTGGCAATGTAGCCCTGCACATAGGTGGAATCGAACTTTGCGTAGGACATCTTCTGGTGTGCCAGATTGGTCAGGAAGGTGTCGTAGTTGGTGGTCTTGTAGCCGATGGCCATGCCGCCGGTCTCGTGGTCGGCGGTGACAAGGATCAAAGTCTCGTTGGGGTGGGCATTGTAGAAGTCCACCGCAGCCTGCACCGCGTTGCTCATCTCCAGCACATCGTGGATGGAAGCAGCGGCATCGTTGGCGTGGCAGGCCCAGTCGATCTTGCCGGACTCGGTCATCAGGAAGAAGCCCTTCTTGTTGTTCAGCAGTTCAATGCCCTTTTTGACATAGTCGGTCAGCTGCCACTCGCCGTTGGCAGCGTCCATGGCGTAGTTCATGGCCTTGCCATCGCCCAGATTCTCGGCAATGATCAGGGTCTTGCCAGCACCGGCGGTCAGGGCAGCGGCACCGGCCTGCGTGGTGACCACGTTGTAACCGGCGTTGGCAGCCACGGTATGGTTGTCGGGGCCGGTGCCATCGCCGTTCACCTTCTGGAACTCGCCGCCGGCAAAGTACTCAAAGCCGGAGTTTGCCAGCTCCACGCCGATCTGGTAGTAGTTCTTGCGGGTCTTCTGGTGGGCATAGAAGGCAGCGGGGGTGGCGTGGTCGATGTTCACGGTGGAGATGACGCCCACCTTATAGCCCTTCTGGGCGTGCAGCTTTTCGGC
>ULVH01085575.1_pt1 | contig 12356 bp, 7 predicted proteins | sample 1959261 | NCBI WGS metagenome assembly ULVH01 (sample SAMEA4835781, study PRJEB28245) | human gut metagenome | biome: gut microbiome; material: fecal sample | place: Denmark | collected 2008
TGTGGCGGTGCTATCTGGGATTGGGTGGACCAATCGATGTATAACTATGATAAAAAGACCGGTAAGCGATATCTGGCATACGGTGGGGATTTCGGTGATACTCCGAATGACGGTCAGTTCGTGATGAATGGCATTGTGTTCGGTGATCTGGAACCGAAACCGCAGTATTATGAAGTGAAGAAAGTCTATCAGCATATTGGCGTGAAAGCGGTCGATGTCAGGAAGGGGCTTTTTGAGATATTCAATAAATACTATTTTAAGGATCTTTCGGATTATGATATAAGATGGTCGCTTTATGAAGACGGAAAGGAGATTCGATTCGGTTTGGTTAATTCCGGAACGATTCCTGCCCGTGCCAAAGCACAAGTGTCAATACCTATGCCTTTTGACAAGTTGAAGAATGATTCCGAATATTTTGTAAAGGTGCAGTTCCTTCTTAAAGATGATATGCCGTGGGCTGAAAAAGGATTTGTGACGGCGGAGGAACAAATTTTGTTGCAGGAAGCTATGGCGCGTCCTTCCATCAGTGCCGTGACGGCTTCTGCCGGAAAGGTGAAGTTGGATAAATCGGATACTTCGATTAAAACGGTGAGTGGTGACGGTTTCGTTGCTAAGTTCGATATGGAGACGGGTACGATTTACAGCCTGGCCTACGGAGGCAAGACGATTATAACCGATGGAAACGGTCCGAAGCTCGATGCTTTGCGTGCTTTTACCAATAACGACAACTGGTTCTATTCGCAGTGGTTTGAACACGGCTTGCATAACCTGCAACATCGGGCAACGAATAGTACGGTTTTGGAAAGAAACGACGGTACGGTCGTCTTGGCTTTCACTGTCGAATCGCAGGCGCCGAACGGTGCTAAGATCAAAGGTGGAACCAGTACGGGAAAAAATAGTATAGAGGAACTGACAGATAGGAGATTCGGGGAAAATGATTTCAAGTTTACGACGAATCAAATCTGGACCGTTTATCCTGACGGGTCTGTCGAGTTGCAGTCGAGCATCACTTCTAACCGTCCGAGTCTGGTATTGCCACGCCTAGGATATGTAATGAAAATCCCGCAGCAGTATGCAGACTTCACTTATTACGGACGTGGCCCGATCGATAACTATGCTGACCGCAAGAGCGGACAGTTTATCGAACAGCATAGGAATACGGTGGCTGGCGAGTTTGTGAATTTCCCGAAACCGCAAGATATGGGCAACCACGAGGATGTACGCTGGTGTGCCCTGACCGATCCGGATGGCGAGGGTGCTGTGTTTGTGGCTACCGACCGTTTGTCTGTATCGGCTCTTCAATATTCTGCGTTGGATTTGATTCTGGCTTCTCATCCCTACCAGTTGCCGGTTGCAGGGGATACGTATCTGCATCTGGATGCGGCTGTGACCGGGTTGGGTGGTAACAGTTGCGGACAAGGCGGACCGTTGGAACAGGATCGCGTCTTTGCCGGACATCATGACATGGGCTTTATAATCCGTCCTGCCGGAAAAGATGTAACCGTTACGGCAAATGTTGCACCCGCCGGAGAAATGCCGTTGACAATCATGCGTAATCGCGCCGGATCCGTTGAGCTCTCATCGGCTCGTAAAGACGCTGTGATTTGCTATACGACCGACGGGAAAGGAAAAGCGAAGGAATATTCGGAAGCCATACCATTCCGCAATGGTGGTACCGTAAAAGCCTGGTTTAAAGATAATCCGAAAATCAATGCAACGGCTTCTTTCAGCAAGATCGAGAGTATTCAGACGGAAGTGGTCTATACAAGCAGCGAAGAGTCCGGTTACGGAGATGCCAAGAACCTGACGGATGGTGATCCGAATACGATCTGGCATACGATGTTTTCCGTTACCGTTGCCAAATATCCGCATTGGGTGGATTTGGATGCAGGGGAAGTAAAACAGATTAAAGGTTTTTCATTCCTTCCCCGGCAGGACGGATCGAATGGTAATATCAAGGATTATTCGATTAGTGTCAGCCTGGATGGTAAAAACTGGGGTGAACCGGTCTTGAAAGGTACTTTTGAAAATAACCAGAAGGAAAAGAAAGTGCTGTTCGATCAGCCGGTCAAAGCCCGCTATATCCGTTTTACAGCATTGAGCGAGCAGCGCGGACAGGATTTTGCATCGGGTGCTGAATTGGTGATTCTGGCTGATTAATTGAACTTTATATTATGTGATGGAACAGGAGAGGTAGTCATTCCTTTCCTGTTTTTTATACTTTGTGCCTTCGATATGTCTGTTATCTCATCATTTTTGTTTTTCTTTGCGGAAAAATTCAGACACGTGAATCTCATTATAGAACAAGGAAACACATCATCGAAAGTGGCTGTATACAATAAGAGGCATATGGAGGCTTCTTTTGTGTTTAAGAAATTCGACGTGGAGGTTGTCTCTTCTATCTTTAAGAAGTACCCGCTGACGAAAGGGATATTCTCGACAGTGATAGATAAAGATGACGAATTGGTTGAATACCTGGGAAGCAATCTTCGGAATTTTGTGTTTTTGGACGAAACGGTATCTCTTCCGATCAAGGTGCAATATAAAACGCCTAAAACGTTGGGTAAAGACCGGCTGGCTGCCGCTGTCGGGGCTAATTACCTGCAACCAGGAAAGGATTTGCTGGTGATTGATGCCGGAACAGCTATTACATATGAACTGATCGATGCTTCCGGTTCTTATTTAGGAGGGAATATTTCACCTGGAATGACAACCCGGTTCAGAGCATTGAACTTGTTTACGGAGAAATTGCCTTTGGTTGTCGAGCAGGAATACATTCCTTTGGTCGGAACGGATACGGAAACAGCCATCCAGGCTGGAGTAGTAAATGGTATAGTGTGCGAGATGGATGGGTATATCGAAATGCTTCGGCTAAAATATCCTAACCTTTTGGTTTTTTTAACAGGCGGTCATTCGTTTTATTTTGAAAGACGACTAAAAAACTCCATCTTTGCAGACATTAATTTAGTGTTGACAGGATTAAACAGAATCTTAGAGTATAATGTTGAAGATTAATAAAGTACTAATAACAAGCGTTCTTATATTCATGCTGTTGCCTTTGATGGCGCAAAACAATACAAACTCGCCCTATACCCGTTTCGGGTATGGTGATTTGGGAGAACGTTCGTTCGGCGCAGGTCGAGCCATGGGCGGTGTTGGTTACGGATTACGTTCGCCGAAACAAATAAATCCGATGAACCCGGCATCATACAGTTGCATGGACTCCCTGACATTTCTCTTTGATTTTGGTGTAGCCGGTCAGTTGTCGTGGTTTGATGACGGAAATGCCCGTCAGAACGATATCAACGGAAACGTGGAATATATTGCAATGCAGTTTCCGATTCATCGCCGGATAGCCTTGAGTTTCGGTTTGTTGCCTTATTCTTATGTCGGTTATAAGTTTGGTGCTTTGCGTAACGACGAAGGAGTTACATTTACGGAAACTTATAACGGCTCAGGCGGTTTGAGTGATTTCTATGGAGGTGTCTCTATTGATATCTGGAAAAAACGTTTAGCCGTGGGAGCCAATTTCGGTTTCCTGTTTGGGAATATCAAGCATGAACAAGTTGTAATCATGAGTGGTGAAGGAACAGGAGCATATAATACGAACCGTAATCAGGAATTGAGGGTGCGTGACCTGAAAATGGATTTCGGATTGCAGTACACACATCCGTTAAGCAAGACGGAGAGTGTGACGTTAGGTCTTGTTTTTTCTCCTAAAAAAAGTTTGCATGCAAAATCCTATCAATTGACTCAGTCTTATACATCTTCTGGTTCAGATGGAGAAGTGCTTCAGTCTGATACTATCAGCGGGAAAGCGTTTGCGTTGCCAAATTCGTATGGAGTGGGGCTTTCTTATGTGAAACAAAATAAATTAACGTTAGCAGCCGATTTTTCCTATGAGGATTGGGGAAAAATGCCTTACTTTGGGGAGAAAGATAATTTCAAGAATCGTTATCGGGTAGCGGTTGGTGGCGAATATATACCGGATTATATGCGCAAATCATATTTCAGTAGGATTCGTTATCGCGCAGGTGTTCATTATGGCAATTCTTATTTGCGTATGAACCGGACAGATGCCAATCCTTCCGGAGACGGTTATAACGAGATCGGAGCAAGCCTTGGTCTGGGATTGCCGTTAATTGATAACCGTTCGTTGATTAACATATCGTTTGAGTATGTGAAAAAGAAACCGGAAGTGAAGATGAACATGATTGATGAACAGTATTTTCGTTTTACAGTGAATTATACGTTCAATGAAGCATGGTTTATGAAATTTAAGGTTGATTAACTAAATAGCTAACTTTAATAGAAATAAATATGAAGATCAAAGTATTATTATTGGCTTTCGGATGCTCTATGATGTCGTTCGGAGCTTATGCACAAAAAGGTGTGGATACTGGTACTCCGTTCGGTTCTGGTGAAGATAGCGTACGTTGTATTACCAATATCAGCTTATTTGTCCCTTATGCCAAAGCAGGGAATTTCAAGGATGCTTATGAATTCTGGTATCAGGCTTATACCGAATGTCCGGGAGCTCATAAGGATATCTACTTGTATGGTGTGAGGATCATGGACTGGAAAATCAATACCGAGAAAGATCCGGCTAAGAAAGCTGCTCTTATCGATGATTTGATGAAGGTGTATGATACGCGTGTGAAATATTTCGGTAATGACCGAAAGTATGGAAAGGATTGGATTATTGCTCGTAAGGCTGCTGATTATATCCGCCTTAAGGGAGATAATGCAGACCCGAAAGTGTATTATGCTTGGTTGGGTGAAGTGATCAATGAGTTTGGTGAAAACTCTGAAGCAATGGGAGTATCTTTGTATATGATGGGGTCTCACCGTCAACTGTTGGCTGATCCTAATTTCAAAGAGACTTATTTGGAGGACTATTTGAAATGTTCAAAGATCATTGCAACTCAGTTAGCCGCAGCTCAAGCAGCAAATAATGAAAAGGAGATAAAGAACCTGACTACCTACAAGTCTGCCATTGATGGTGGTTTTGCAGGTAGTGGTGCTGCCGATTGTGAAACGTTGCAGAATATGTATGCTTCCAAAGTTGAAGCTGCAAAGGATGATTTGCCTGCGTTGAAAGAAATCGTATCTCTGTTGAGACGTGTTCGTTGTCAGGAAATCGATGCTTTTTATACAGCTGCAGGTTATGCCTATAAACTGGAACCGAGTGCAGATGCCGCTCTGGGTATTGCAAAACAGGCTGTAAAAGCTAAAGATTATGATAAGGCTATCCAGTATTTTGAAGAAGCAGCCAATATGGAAACAGATGCAGTTTCAAAGGCTGAAGACTATTATCTGATCGGTGTACTGTTGTTCGAACAGAACAATATGTCAAAAGCAAGACAATATTGTCAGAAAGCAATTGAAACCAATCCTGATTACGGTGCGCCGTATATACTGATTGGCAATATGTATGCTAAATCTGCAAAATCTATCTATCCGAATGATGCCGTTTTGGCCAAAGCTGTTTACTATGCAGCTATCGATAAATTTGAAAAGGCAAGACAGGTAGATCAGAATGTGGCAGAAGACGCTGGTAAATTGGCTAATACTTATCGTGCTCACCTTCCTTCTACGGAAGAAGTTTTCATGCATCCGGATCTGGAAAAAGGAAAAGCTTTCAAAATCGGGGGATGGATTGGTGAGACTGTCACAATCAGATAATTATGATTAAGAACCGTTTTCTTTGTAAAACGAACGAACAAGGCATAACAACTATCTTTGCGGTAGTTGTTATGCTTCTTTTATTTACTGCCTCTTGTAATGGAGATAACAAGGAGGTTGTTGTGGTTGCTTTCGATCCTGAAACAACTTATACGTTGAGGACTACTGATTATACTACTCAGTTCTCCGATTCGGGGATTACACGCTATCGTGCTATCGCTAAAGAATTTTTGAAATTCGATAAGGCAAAAGAGCCGTTCTCATATTTTCCTGAAGGTATTTATGTGGAAAAATTCGATACTTTATTTAATATTGAAGCGAGTCTTAAAGCGGATACGGCTTATAATTATGAGAAGAAAGGACTATGGAAGCTGATAGGCAATGTGAGGGTTGAGAATCTGGAAGGGAAAAAATTTGAAACTTCCTTGCTTTTTTGGGACCAGAAAGAGGAAAAGGTCTATTCTGATAAATACATTCGGATACAAGAGGATGATAAAATCATAACGGGTATCGGATTCGAGTCGAATCAGAATATGACTCAATATAAAATATTTAATTCTCAAGGAGTATTCCCTGTCAGTGAATCGGTAACGACTGATTCAACCCAAAATATTGTTCCAGTAGATTCTATGCCCATAGCTGCCAACCCTGCTATGGAGACTGTTCCGCAGAAGCAACCGGCACAGAAGGAAAAAGTGGTTCCACGAAAATTGGTGCCGGCCGAGATGGATAAAACGAAGTAATGGGTGCACTTACATACATATTAATATCATTGGCTTTTTCTGCATTCTTTTCAGGAATGGAGATAGCCTTTCTCTCTTCCAATAAGTTACGTTTCGAACTTGATAAAAAGGAAAAAAGCTTGACGAGTAAGATTCTGGATATATTTTACCGGAACCCGCATCAGTTTATATCTACAATGCTGGTCGGAAACAATATAGCGTTGGTGGTCTACGGTTTGCAGATGGCGATTATACTGGAACCTCTTATTGCTCGTGTGGTAAATAACGAGGCACTGATTGTTTTGACTCAGTCTATTATCTCGACTATCCTGATATTGTTTACCGGAGAATTTATTCCAAAAACTGTTTTTAAATTGAATCCGAACTTTTCGCTTACGTTGTTTTCGGTACCTTTGTTAATCATATATGTTGTTTTGTATCCGGTTTCTAAATTTTCTTCTTTGCTTTCTTTCCTGATTCTGAAAATTGCTGGTGTAAAGAATGTGACCGGTTCGACGCAACGGGCGCTGGGCAAAGTCGACCTTGATTATTTTATCCAGCAGAGCATTGAAGATGCGCCTCAAAATTCGGATATGGATACGGAGGGAAAGATTTTTCAGAATGCACTTGATTTTTCGAATGTGCGTTTGCGTGATTGCATCGTTCCCCGTACGGAAATTGTGGCTTGCGATAAGACGGCTGCTCTTGAGGAACTACGTTCCCGTTTTGTAGAGACTGGACTTTCTAAGATTCTTGTTTATAATGAAAATATAGATGATATTGTCGGATATATCCATTCTTCGGAAATGTTTAAAAACCCGGAAGATTGGACACAAAGTATCCGAAGCGTCTCGATTGTTCCGGAAACGATGGCTGCCAATAAATTGATGAAAGTCTTGATGCAGGACAAGAAAAGTATGGCTGTTGTGGTGGATGAGTTTGGTGGAACTTCGGGAATCGTAACCTTGGAAGATTTGGTGGAAGAAATATTCGGAGAGATAGAAGATGAGCACGATATCAAGTCGTATGTAGCCAAGAAGGTGGGAGATGACGAGTATCTATTGTCCGGTCGTATAGAGATCGATACGCTGAATGAGAAGTTTGACTTGGAATTACCGGAGTCGGACGATTATGTGACAATAGCCGGTTTTATATTGCATTTTTATCAGAAATTTCCGAAGTTGAATGAAACGATTGTAATTGATAAATATTCTTTTAAAATCGTAAAAGTGACAGCTACGAAAATCGAATTAGTTCGTATGAAAGTAGTGAGTTAATTAAAAAAAAAGCATAAAAAGATGCGGCAATCTCTTTTTTTCGTATCTTCGTGCCCTTAAAATGTGGAATAATAAACTTTAAAATAGATAAAGATAAATGGCTACGCTGGAAAAAATCAGAAGCAAAGCAGGACTGCTGGTACTCGTTGTGGGGGTGGCATTGTTCGCTTTTATCATCGGTGACTTTTTAAACTCCGGTTCTACTTATTTCAGACAATCGCAGGAGACGGTTGCGGAGGTAGACGGAGAAGTTATTAAAATTCAAGAATTTCAGGATCGTGTAGACGAAATGACTGAAATGTACAAAATGCAGACAGGTTCCACCAGTCTGCCCGAAGAATACCAGACTCAAATCCGTCAGTCTGTATTCGATGGTATGGTTCAGGATATCGTTTTGAATGAAGCAACTTCCGAGTTAGGAATGGGAGTAGGTCCGGAAGAACTGTTCGATATGGTTCAGGGTGAAAACATTTCTCCGATGATCCAACAGATGCAGATGTTTGTGAATCCGCAGACAGGTGCATTTGACAAAACTGCATTATTAAATTTCTTAAAGACTATCGATGACGATAATATTGCCAACTATCCCGCTGACCAGCAGGCACAGTTGTTGCAGGGGCGTCAGTTCTGGATGTTCTGGGAAAAGAATATCAAACGTCAGCGTTTGGAACAGAAGTATACAACTCTGTTGAGTAAGGCTGTTTCTGCTAACAAACTGGATGCAAAAGATGCTTTCGATGGCTCGGCTGTAAGCTCTGATATCGTTTATGCAATGCAATCTTATGCTTCTATTCCTGATTCAACTATACAGGTAAGCAAGAGTGATATCGAAAAGCTGTACAATCAGCGTAAGGAGTTGTTCAAGCAGAAAGAAGGAAAAGTAATCAAATATATCGCTGTCGATATCCGTCCGAGCAAAGAAGACTACGACAAAGCAAGTGCTGAAATCGAATCTTTGAAGAGCGAGTTGGCTACTTCTGAAAAAGTGGCTGATTTGGTGACGGAAAATTCTGAAATACCTTATATGGACGCTTTCTTTACAGAGAATGCATTGGATCCTGAAATGAAGCAATTTGTAAAGACTGCAAATGTTGGTGACGTATACGGCCCTGTTTTTGAAAACGATAAATACAGATTGTTTAAGTTGGTCGATAAAACCGTTGCTCCTGACTCTGTGAAGGTCAGTCATATTATGTTGGCAAATATAGGCGATGAAGCTGCTATCAAAGCAAAAGCCGATAGTTTGTTGAATGTACTGAAGAAAGGTGGTGACTTTGTTGCCTTGGCAAAGGAATATTCAGCTGACCAGGCTGCTGAAAAAGGGGGTGAACTGGGCTGGTTTACTGAAGCGACAGCTTTGAGAGGTGTAAATGATGATTTCAAAAAAGCTGTTTTCTCGACTCCGGTCAATGACTATTCAATTGTAAAATCTTTGTATGGTACACATATCATCAAAGTTACCGATAAGACTACAAATGTAGACAAATACAAAGTAGCAGATATTGATATGACCGTATCTCCGAGTACAAAGACTTATGGTAACATCTATAATGAATTGAACCAGTTCATTTCAAAGAACCAGAATATAGATAAATTGGATGATGCCGCTAAAGAGGCCGGTTACAACTTGTTGTCAAATGTGACAGTAACTGCTAACGACCAGTTGCTGGGTTCTATCAAGAATTCCCGTCCGGTAATCCGTTGGGCGTTCCAGAACAACAAAGGCGATATTTCTGAAATTTTTGAATGTGACGATAAGTTTGTGATCGCAGCTATTCAGGGTACGTTGCCGGAAGGTTATCGTTCTTTGGAATCTGTTACTCCGATGTTGAAATCAGAGTTGATCGCTCAGAAGAAGGGTGAAAAGATCGCACAAGACCTGTCTGCTAAAAATCTGAGTTCTGTCGATGCTTATGCTCAGGCTATGAATTCTTCTGCAGATTCTGTTAAGTTCGTTAGCTTTGCAACACGCCGTATCGCAGGTATCGGGGTTGAGCCGAAGTTGAATGCAATGGTTTCCTTGGCTCAGAAAGATCAGTTGAGCGCTCCGGTTGTCGGCAACAACGGTGTATATGTGTTCAAGGTATACGAACAGAACAAGGACGCCAAGAATTATGACGAAGCTGCTGAAATCAAAGCATTGGATGCTTCTAACGCTTACCGTTTTGGTTTCCAGGCTATTCAGTCATTGGTTAACAAAGCTGATGTGGAAGATAACCGTATCCGCTTTTATTGATCGTTGAACTGTTTGCGGCAGGAGAGACTGCCGTCCATTATAGGGAACCGCCAATCGCAACCGATTGGCGGTTTTTTTATATCTTTGCATGAAAGAAACACAAGAAGGATCATGAATGAGAAAAGACGTTTATTGGGAATGACTTTGGATGAACTGAAAGGAGTGGCTTTTGAAGCCGGACTTCCAGGCTATGCAGCTAAGCAGATGGCTGACTGGCTGTATAAAAAAAAAGTGACTTCTATTGCAGCGATGACGAATATAGCCTCGGCGAAACGTGCCTTGTTGGAGAAAAACTTTGAGGTGGGGGCCGTACCTCCTTCCGACTTGATGAAGTCGGTGGACGGGACGATCAAGTATTTGTATCCTGCCGGTCCTGGTAATTTTGTTGAATCCGTGTACATCCCGACGGAAGACAGGGCGACATTGTGTGTTTCCTCCCAGGTCGGATGTAAAATGAATTGCCTTTTCTGTATGACCGGTAAACAGGGGTTTACCAAGAATTTGTCAGCTAATGAGATTCTGAACCAGATACAATCTTTGCCGGAAACGGAAGAATTGACTAATATCGTTTTTATGGGAATGGGCGAACCTCTGGACAATGTGGATGAACTGTTCAAAGTATTGGAAATCTTGACCGCCTCTTATGGATACGCCTGGAGTCCGAAGCGAATCACGGTTTCGACTATAGGGGTAGCCAAAGGGTTAAAACGGTTTCTTGAAGAGAGCGACTGCCATTTGGCTGTCAGCTTGCATTCGCCTTATCCGGACGAACGGCGATCTTTGATGCCGGTTGAAAAGGCTTTTCCTGCGTGTGATATTATCGAGACGATCAAGCAATATGATTTTACGCATCAACGTCGTGTTTCATTCGAATACATTGTTTTTAAAAATTTGAATGATGATCTTCAACATGCGAAGGCTTTGGTTTGTTTATTAGATAAAGTCCCCTGCAGAGTCAATCTGATCCGTTTTCATGCAATCCCTAATGTGTCGTTGGAAAGTTCGGACTTGGCAAGAATGGAGGCGTTCCGGGACACGTTGAATGCAGCCGGTATCGTTTGTACGATCCGAGCATCACGAGGAGAAGATATATTTGCCGCATGCGGGATGCTTTCTACGGCGAAGAAACAACAAAAAGAATAGAAATGGTTTCTTTTGAGGGAAAAGAAGCTATATTTGTATAACAAAAAAATAAACGGGTATGAAAACACATTCTTTATTGATCAGCTTTTTAATGCTTCTTGTCATTATGGGAGCATGTAGTTCGGGCCCAGTGATGAGAAATGCTACCGGTTTCGCCTATGAAATTGTTGTGACGATGGATAAAGCTGACTGGGATGCTCCTGCCGGAAAGGCTATCAAAGCCGAATTGACTTCCGATATTCCAGGATTGCCACAGGCTGAACCTGCCTTTAAGATCACCTATGTGACTCCTGACCAGTTTAACGGTTTGTTAACATATGTGCGCAATGTTTTGATTGTTAGGATAGATAAGTCTCAGTATACGAAAGTTTCACTGAACTATGAGAATAATCGCTGGGCGAAAGGTCAGGTAGTGATGACATTGACAGCTCCTGACGATGCAGCCATTCTTGAATACGTAAAGGCTCATCCGCGGAACATAGTGGAATTTTTTACCAAGTGCGAAAGAAACCGTACGATCGGACAATTGGAGAAGGAACATAGTCCGGTGGTTATGGATCACGTGAAGGACCGTTTTAACGTCATGTTGAGTGCTCCGGCAAATATGACCTATTTCCGTGACACGACCGGCTTTTTCTGGGCTTCCAATAATGCCAATACTGGGCGTACGGATATTGTTGTCTATGATTTCCCATATAAGGATGCTGATACTTTCACAGCCGACTATCTGATTGCAAAACGTGACTCTGTCATGAAGCTGAATATGCCGGGGACGTTTCCCGGATCTTATATGGCTACGGATACAGCTTGGGTAACTTATAATCCGACAACGGTAAATGGTAAATATTGTGGTGTGTTGCGCGGTTTATGGCATATGAAAGGCGATATGATGGGAGGACCATTTGTCAGTCATGCACGTTTGGACGAAAAGAACAACCGGGTTGTAGTCGTTGAAGGCTTTGTATTCGCCCCGGAGACGGATAAGCGCAATTTTATCCGCCGTATCGAATCTGCATTGTATACCTTGCGTCTGCCTGGTGAATTTGAAGAAACACAGGTAGAGAAACTGGATGTTCCCGAAGAAAAGTAACAAAAGATTTGTGGTTTGTGATTTAGAGCAGCGATGGAATAAATCATAAATCATAAATCATAAATCAAAATATATGGAAGAACGATTGGTTAAGGTGGGCATAACCCATGGAGATATAAATGGTATCGGTTACGAGGTGATACTGAAAACATTGTCGGATACTCGTATAGCCGAACTTTGCACGCCGGTCATTTACGGCTCGT
>ULVH01074250.1_pt1 | contig 12315 bp, 10 predicted proteins | sample 1959261 | NCBI WGS metagenome assembly ULVH01 (sample SAMEA4835781, study PRJEB28245) | human gut metagenome | biome: gut microbiome; material: fecal sample | place: Denmark | collected 2008
AATTTGTGAAAGTTGGAGTTATCGGATCAAAATCATCTTGTGAGGTTGTTAAGAAGAGTATAAAAGAAATCGACAGTTCAGTAGAAGTAGCTTCTTATGAAGAGGAACAGGTTAACCGAAGTGACCGGCTGATTGAGGAATGTGAACAGGAGTGTGATGCGGTACTGTTTACGGGCTGTGCGATCGAAAGTTTTGTGGGGAGAAACTATCATTTCACCAGGCCACATGTGTCGGTGGAAAAATCGGTAGTCAGCATTGCGGGAGCATTTCTGCAGATGCAGAAAAGTAATATTGAACTGGATGCATTTAGTATTGATATTGTAGAAAAACAGGTCATTGAGGATTTGCTGGATGCATTTGACATCCTGGCAAGAAACATTTATTCCTGTCCGTTTCAGGCAGGAGTGGAAGAAGAACAGTATGTGGAGTGGCACATGAAGCTTCTGGATGAAGGAAAGGTCAATGTGGCACTGACTTCTCTTCGGTGGGTGTATAAGATACTGCAGGAAAAGGGATACCATGCAATTTATCTGCCTCCGACCAGGGCAAAAGTGAGAGTGGCACTGGAGAAATTAAAAAATGAATGTGCGCTTCAGGAAGCAGAATATGCGCAGGCAGCAGTTGAGATTTTTCAGCTGACGGATTATAAGAGCAGAGAAGAGAATTATTATTCAAGTATGCTTGCAAAAGCAGATATTGAAAAAGAAATCATCAAATATACAGAAGGGATTCAAGGCGCAATTTTTGCATCAGGAAGAAGAGAATATATTGTATTTTCCAATTCCGGGGCTGTACAAGAAGAATTTAACCAGCGGAAGCTTCTGAATCTGCAAAAAAAAGTGCAGGAGGAGAAGAAAATCAGCCTGAATGTAGGGATCGGAACCGGAGGCACGATGAATGACGCGGAAATGAACGCAAGACGTGCACTGGATTTTTCCCTGAAAAATGCAAAGCAGGAGATTTTCTGGATTGATGCCGGTCAGACACAGCACGGACCGCTTGGAAAGGAGATCCAGCTGGAATATCAGCTCATTTCTTCCGATCCGAAGCTACAGGAAATTTCAGAAAAAACCGGGCTCAGCACAACGTCAATTCTGAAGATCATTGCCATTGCAGATGTAAGAAAAAGTTATATTTTCGATGCACATCAGTTGGCGGAGTGTCTGGGGATTACGGTCAGAAGTGCGCGCCGGATCATGAATAAGATCATGGAAGCCGGTTATGGAAAAGTGTATGCAAAGAAGACAGCGGCAGCGGGTGGCAGACCGAAGGCACTGGTAGAGATATTGTTTAAAATTTAGTGTAATGGTCTTTTATCCGAACAAGGGTTGACGAACAGTAAAAAAAATGGCATTCTGAAAAGTAAAGGAACAAGAGATAGTAATGGAGTAATACAAAATGGATCAGAAAAAACCAAAGAAAGTATATGTGATCGGACATAAAAATCCAGATACAGATTCTATTTGTTCGGCAATTGCATATGCAAATCTGAAAAATAAAATCACAGGAGAAAAATACATAGCGAAAAGAGCGGGAGAGGTAAATGGTGAGACAGCATATGTTCTGGATAAATTCCAGGTAAGTGTGCCGTCTCTTCTGGACAATGTACACCTTCAGGTAAAAGATATGGATATCCGTCATATTGAGGGTGTATCTGGTCACATGTCCATTAAAGACGCATGGGCAAGAATGAAAGATGAGAATATTAAGACACTGCCGGTAACAAGAGGTGAGAAGCTGGAAGGGTTGATCACTATCGGAGATATTGCTACGTCATATATGGAAGTGTACGATAATAATATCCTTGCAACAGCGAGAACCCAGTACCGCAATATCGTCAAAACACTGGACGGAACACTGATCTCCGGGAATGAGCATGGCTATTTCCTGAATGGAAAAGTTGTCATTGCCGCATCCAGTCCGGATCTGATGGAGAATTTTATTGAGAAGGATGATCTTGTCATTCTTGGAAACCGTTATGAGTCACAGCTGTGCGCGATCGAGATGGATGCAAGCTGTCTTGTCATCTGTCAGGGAGCCAATATTTCCAAGACGATCAAGAAGATGGCAGAGGAGAGAGATATCGTGATTATTCAGACACCACACGATACCTTTACTGCTGCAAGGCTGATCAACCAGAGTATTCCGGTCAAGTATTTTATGAGCCGTGATAATCTGGAGATCTTTCATTTGAATGATTATGTGGAACATGTGAAAGAAGTTATGTCAAAGACGAAGTACAGAGATTTCCCAATTCTGGATAATAAAGGAAAGTTCTGTGGTTTCCTCTCAAGACGAAGACTTATGACTTCCCGTAAAAAACAGGTAATTCTGGTGGATCATAATGAAAAGTCACAGGCTGTGAATGGAATTGAAGAGGCAGAGGTACAGGAGATCATTGATCATCACAGACTGGGCGGCCTGGAGACGATCGGACCGGTATATTTCCGAAATCAGCCGGTTGGATGTACCGCTACGATCATTTACCAGATGTATCAGGAAAGTGGTGTAGAGGTAGAGCCGCAGATGGCGGGACTTCTGTGCTCTGCAATTATTTCGGATACGTTACTGTTCCGTTCACCAACCTGTACGATGGTTGATCAGGCGGCAGCAGAGGCACTGGCGCGGATCGCCGGGATTGATATGGAAGAATATGCAAAAGAGATGTTCAATGCGGGAAGCAATCTGCGTGGTAAATCCGTAGAAGAGATCTGTTTCCAGGACTTTAAGGTATTCAATGTAAAAGATATCATGTTTGGAGTCGGACAGATCACATCCATGAATCAGGATGAACTGGATGAGGTGAAAGGACGTCTGATCCCATATCTGGAAGAGGCGAGAAAGACCCAGGGACTGCATATGTTGTATCTGATGATGACTAATATTCTGGAAGAGTCTACAGAACTCCTTTGCTGTGGTGAAAATGCAAAGGAACAGGTTCTTGAAGCGTTTGAACTGCCGGGAGATACGGAAAAAATTCTCCTGAAAGGTGTAGTATCAAGAAAGAAACAGATGATCCCTGTTCTGGTAACTTATCTGCAGCAAAAATAAAAACAGATGACTCTATAGGAGAGATGACTTATGGCAAAACAGATCTGGAAGCCGGGAAATATGCTGTATCCACTGCCAGCAGTTATGGTCAGTGTGGCAGATAAAGAAGGCAATCCGAATATCATTACCGTGGCGTGGGCGGGAACGGTCTGCACAAACCCGCCGATGGTTTCGATTTCCGTGAGACCAGAACGGTATTCTTATCACATGATCGATGAGACCGGAGAGTTTGTGATCAATCTGACAACGGAAAAACTTGCGTATGCAACGGATTATTGCGGTGTGCGTTCGGGGAAAGATGTGGACAAATTCAAAGAGTTGCATCTGACACCGGAAAAAGCAGAATATGTGAGCGCACCACTGATCGCGGAGAGTCCGGTCAACATCGAGTGCAAGGTGGTCAAAAAAGAAACGCCGGGGTCGCATCATATTTTCCTTGCCGAGGTAAAAGCGGTTCATGTAGATGATGCCTATATGGATCAGAAAGGGCGATTTGCATTGGAAAAGACCGATCCGATCGTATATGTGCACGGACAGTATTATAGTCTGGGTAAGTTGCTCGGAACATTTGGCTATAGCGTGAAAAAGCCGACAAAGAAGAATGGAAAGAAAAAGAAGAAATAAAAACAGAAAATCCTCTTGACAAGAAAATGACAGAGGGTATATGCTGTGTAAGTAGAAACTCAAGGGCGAGACTGCTAAGGTGCGGTCTCGTCTTTTTTTATAGGAAATTCCGAAGGAACTTCCTATGAAAAAAAGGCACTGCGTGCCGGAGAGGCGCACTCGCACGAAGATGAAGAATGTCGCAAGCGGTCTACGCTCTGCTTCGGTCGTTGCTTAACGAGCGCCACTGGCGCTCAGCAACGCACTCGGCGCGAGAATGTGCCGAGGCACATTCTTATTTAAAAGGAGTAGTAGATGATGAAAGATTTTACATTCAATGTACCACAGGATATTATTTTTGGAAAAGGCAGTTTAAAAAGACTTCCGGAGCTTCTTGAAAAAAGTGGTTCCAAGAAGATGCTTCTGATCTCCGGACCGGTTTTGAAGAAGATCGGAATGGTCGAGAAAGTCGAAGAGATCGTGAAGGCTTCCGGTATCGAAGTGGAAGTATTTACTGATGTAGAAGCAAATCCATCTGTTGCAACGGTAGATAAAGCAACAGAAGCATACAAAAAAGCAGGAGCAACCAGTATTGTAGCTTTCGGTGGCGGAAGTCCGATGGATGTGGCAAAGGCAGTTGGTGTTCTTGCAAAATACGGCGGAGAGATCGGAGATTATGAAGGTGCACACAAGGTACCGGGACCGATCGTTCCGATCATTGCGATCCCGACAACTGCAGGTACAGGAAGTGAAGTGACGGCATTTTCTGTTATTACCGATGAAGCAAGAAATTATAAGCTGACTGTGTTCAGTTATGAGCTGATCCCAAGCTATGCACTTCTGGATCCGGAGCTTGTTATGACTTCTCCGGCATCGGTAGCCGCAGCATGTGGCGTAGATGCACTGATCCATGCATGGGAGGCTTACACTTCAAGAGATGCATCTCCATTTTCTGATGCAATGGCAGAAAAGGCAATGGAACTGATCGGTGCAAATCTGCGCAGATTCGTGGCAAACCGTCAGGATGAAGAGGCGGCAGCAGCCATGCTCTCCGGAAGTATGTTCGCGGGTATCGCATTTGCATGGGCAAGACTTGGAAATATCCATGCTATGAGCCATCCGGTAAGCGCCTATTTCCATGTGGCACACGGTGTGGCAAATGCGATTCTTCTTCCAACGATTGTGGAATATAATGCACTTGCAGATCATGGACGTTATGAGAAAATCTACAATTATATCAGCAAAGAAAAAGACCCGGTGATCGATTTTGTACCGGAAATGCTGGTAGATGAAGCGGGAGATCTGCTTCGTGATCTTGGCATTCCGCAGCATCTTGCCGATGTTGGTGTAACGGAAGATAAGATTGAACTGATGGCTGCCGATGCCATGAAGAGTGGAAATATTATGGCAAATCCGAGACAGTCTACGATCAGGGATATCATTGAACTTTATAAAAAAGCAATGTAGATCATTCAGGGGATATGAGTCAGCAGAAGCTGGTTGATATCCCTTTTTTGATCTGAGTATAGAAAACAGGAAAAGACAGGTGTCCTGTATATATTTTTTAATGCAAGAGTACCGGAGGCAAGAAAGCATAAATGTGAGTACATAGGAAAAGAATCTCCCGCATATAGTAAAAAGAGAATGGGAAAAGAGGAATATCCACATGTGGTACCGGTTGCTTTATGGAACAATCAGTTTTTTATGCTTTACATGGCTTCTGTTTACCTGGGGAGTGATCGATAACGGAAAGATCAAACTGATAAGAATGAACGATGAAACGGTAGAAGCATCCTATGAGGCAGGTGGAATAAACGAGCAGCATCAGGAAAAGCCCAAGATTGCCCTCACCTTTGATGATGGTCCACATCCTTCCAGTACGCCAGTACTCCTTGACGGGCTTGCCGGGCGGAATGTGAAGGTTACTTTTTTTGTGATTGGGGAAAATGTAGTAAAATATCCGAAAGTTGTGAGCAGAGAGGCTGAAGAAGGGCATATCATTGGAAATCATACTTACAGTCATGTAGATCTCACAAAAATGTCTCAGGAAATGACAGAGTGCGAACTCGGAAAGACCAATACCGCGATTGAAGAAATTACCGGAAAAAAGACGGAATATATGCGACCGCCTTATGGAGCCTGGAAGAAGGAGATGGAAGAGAATACCGGCATGATTGCGGTGCTATGGAATGTGGATCCGCTTGACTGGAATACGGATAACGAGACAGAAATTGTCAATAAAGTAGTGACGGAAACGGAGGAAAATGATATTATTTTATTACATGACTGTTATCTGTCTTCAGTAAAGGCGGCACTTCGCATTATCGATATCATGCAGGCGAAGGGATATGAATTTGTGACAGTCGATGAATTGCTGCTGGATTAAAGGAGAGGTTTTGATGGATTTATTTGATTATATGCGGGAGACGACAAAGGAGAAAGAATCGCCCCTTGCCTCCAGACTGCGTCCGACAACTCTGGATGAAGTGGTTGGACAGCAGCACATTATCGGAAAGGACAAGCTTTTATACCGCGCGATCAAGGCGGATAAACTGAGTTCTGTTATTTTTTATGGACCTCCGGGAACCGGAAAGACTACGCTTGCAAAGGTGATCGCCAATACTACAAGTGCAGAATTTACCCAGATTAATGCTACGGTTGCCGGGAAGAAGGATATGGAAGAAGTGGTGAATAAGGCGAAAGAACTGAAAGGGATGTACCAGAAAAGGACAATCCTTTTCATCGATGAGATTCACCGGTTTAATAAAGGACAGCAGGATTATCTGCTCCCGTTTGTGGAGGACGGCACGATCATTCTGATCGGTGCGACGACAGAAAATCCTTACTTTGAGGTGAACGGTGCGCTTCTTTCCAGATCCAGTGTATTTGAACTCCGTCCGCTTTCACAGGAAGAAGTAGAGACCCTGATTCTGAGAGCGGTGCAGGATGAAAAAAAAGGAATGGGAAGCTATCATGCGGTGATCGATGAGGATGCCCTGCATTTCCTGGCAGACCTTGCCGGTGGAGATGCCAGATCTGCGCTTAATGCGGTGGAACTGGGTATCCTCACCACACCAAGAAGTGAGGATGGAATGATCCATATCACGCTGGATGTTGCATCCGAATGTATACAGAAGCGGGTTGTGCGATATGATAAGACAGGAGATAATCATTATGATACCATATCCGCATTTATTAAAAGTATGCGCGGTTCTGATCCGGATGCAGCAGTATACTATCTGGCAAAGATGCTGTATGCCGGAGAAGACATTAAGTTTATTGCCCGTAGGATCATGATCTGTGCATCGGAAGATGTGGGAAATGCGGATCCGATGGCACTGAATGTTGCAGTCAGTGCAGCACAGGCAGTGGAGCGGATCGGAATGCCGGAGGCACAGATCATTTTATCACAGGCAGTTCTTTATGTGGCAACAGCGCCGAAGAGTAATTCAGCATGTAATGCTGTCTTTGCTGCGATGGACAATGTGAAAAAATATAAAACGACTGTTCCGGTGCATTTGCAGGATGCACATTATAAAGGTTCTGCAAAGCTGGGGCATGGAATTGGTTACAAATACGCACATGATTATCCGAATCATTATGTAAAACAGCAGTATCTGCCGGATGAGATCAAAGATGCCGTATTCTATGAAGCGAGCGATAACGGCTACGAACAAACGATCAAAGCGCATATGAAGCGGATTAAGGATGAAGCGTAACCTATTCGCACAGGAAATCACTGCATTCACGCAGAAGGGATTGATTTGACACAGACACTCTGCTACCATATCTGTAAGCAGAAAGGAGTGAAGAATATGGGAGCAGTTCAGGACAGCTATATAACTGTTGCATGGCTGGTTCTTCTGGTAGTACTTCTGGTGATCGAGATCATAACGGTGGGACTTACAACGATCTGGGGAGCAGGAGGTGCGCTGGCAGCACTGATCCTGAATATTCTGGATGTACCGTTTGCAGGACAGGTGGTTGCATTTTTTATTGTGACAATTTTACTGCTTGTATTTACAAGACCATTTGCAATGCGTTTTATCAACACCCGCCGTCTGAAGACGAACTATGAAGGAATCATCGGAAAGACGATCCGGATCAGCCAGAAAGTAGATAACATCGGGCAGACTGGTATGGCGGTGGTAAATGGTACAGAGTGGACGGTAAGATCCGAACAGGATGACGTGATCCTGGACCCCGGAACACTGGCGAAGGTGGTTAATATATCCGGAGTAAAGTTAATTGTAAAAAAATATGAGGAGGACTAAAAGATGACGGGACTTATTATTTTAGTAATTATTATTGTGATCGCATTACTGCTTCTGACTTCCTGCATTAAGATCGTGCCGCAGGCAAAGGCACTGGTTATCGAACGTCTTGGTGCATATCAGGCAACATGGAGTGTAGGACTTCATTTTAAACTGCCGATCATTGAACGTGTGGCAAGAAGAGTAGACTTAAAAGAGCAGGTAGTTGATTTTGCACCGCAGCCGGTTATCACAAAGGATAACGTAACCATGCGGATCGATACCGTTGTATTCTACCAGATTACAGATCCGAAGATGTTCTGCTACGGAGTAGCGAACCCGATCATGGCAATCGAGAATCTGACAGCGACCACCCTTCGTAACATTATCGGTGATCTGGAACTTGACCAGACACTGACATCAAGAGAGACGATCAATACGAAGATGCGCGCATCTCTGGATGTGGCAACGGATCCATGGGGAATCAAAGTCAATCGTGTGGAACTGAAAAATATCATTCCTCCGGCAGCAATCCAGGATGCAATGGAGAAACAGATGAAAGCAGAACGTGAAAGACGTGAAGCTATTCTCCGTGCAGAAGGTGAAAAGAAATCTACTGTCCTTGTTGCAGAAGGTGAAAAAGAATCTGTGATCCTGAAAGCGGAAGCTGAAAAACAGGCAGCGATCCTCCAGGCAGAAGCAGAAAAAGAAAAGAGGATCAAAGAGGCTGAAGGTGAAGCGGAAGCCATCCTTAAAGTACAGCAGGCAAATGCAGACGGTATCCGTTTCATCCGTGAAGCGGGTGCAGACCAGGCAGTGCTTACGATCAAGAGTCTGGAGGCATTTGAAAAGGCTGCAGACGGCAAGGCAACGAAAATCATCATTCCGTCAGAACTGCAGTCACTTGCGGGGCTTGTAAAGAGCGCTAAAGAAGTGATCAAGGAAGATTAGATTAAAAAAAGAGAGAGGAAAGGTGACAAATAGATGACGGATGTATTGATCCTGGAAGATGAACTGACTTCGCTGCAGGCATTGTCAGAGATTCTTACCACATATTCAGATGATATCCGTGTCCACAAGGCATCTTCCCTGAAAGAAGCAAAAGACCTGCTGGATCAGGAAATCCGGTATGGTCTTTTCCTTTTGGATGTAAATCTAAGCGGCGAGGACCGGGAGGATATCGGTGGAATTTTGTTCGCAAGAGAGATACGGGAGAGGTTTGAATATACTTTTACCCCGATCGTGATGGTGACTGCCATTGGCAATATGGAAATGCAGGCTTACCGGGAGCTGCACTGTTACCAGTACATTATGAAGCCATTTCACAGGGAGCAGGTGGAAGAGGTTGTTCAGAAGGTGCTGGAAAAAGAGAGCAGGGAGAAACCACCGGTGATCGTTGTGAAAAAAGACGGGATCAATTATCAGTTGAAATGCGAGGATATCCGATATCTGGAAGCGATACCGAGAGGGACAAGACTGCATCTTATGACGGAGAACTGGGATGTCCCTTATGTGACTCTCAGACAGATGCTGCTTAAGATGCCAAAAGGGATGTTTGTGCAGTGCCATCGGATGTATGCGGTCAATAAAAATGAAGTTGAATATTACGATACCGTCAACCGGATCATCCGGATCAAAAATTGTCCGGATACGGTAGAAATCGGTGTGACTTACAAATCGGTGATCGGAGGACTGTTAAATGGCTGATTGGGTACGCAAATTTTTATATCGTATTTTCTGCGTAATGGCACTTATGGTATCAGTCTATCTGATCGTGGATTTTCTGATCAGCGGTACCTTCGATTACCGGGTGTTTATCATGTTTGTTCTGATGGTGATCGTTGTGATCTGGGGAATTGTGGACTGGCGAAGTAATTATGTACTGATACGCCAGAAGGAAAATGAACTGCGGCTTTATCAGAACTATCTGATTCCGCTGGAAGAACTGGTCAAAGAAATCCGTGCCAAACAGCATGAATTTGACAATCATCTGAATGCAATCCTGAATATGCATCTGACCATCGACAATTATGAAGAACTGGTAGCAAAGCAGTCTGAATATATTACGGAAATTGCCAGAGAAGATGACAGCAGGAAGTATCTCCCCCTTCTGAAGATCAGCGATAAAATCCTGGCAGGATTTATCTACAGTAAAATTGTCCGTGCGCCGGAATATGTCCGGACCGATATCCGCGTGTGGAACAAAGAAATCGTTTCCGGCATTTCCGAACACCACCTGATCGAGATTGTTGGAACCCTGATCGACAATGCATACGAAGCCTGTACCGAAGAAAAAAATCAGGTACTGATCGAAATTGATTCCCAGAATGATAAGCTTATCTTCACGATAAAGAATCAGGTCGGAAATATAGGACTTGGCGAGATCAGTCATTTCTTTGAAAAAGGATTTTCTACGAAAGAAGATGGAAAAAAGCATGGACTGGGACTTTATAATGCAAAGATGCTTGTGAACCGTTACCACGGAGAAATTACGGTGGGAATGGAGGAAATAGAAGAAAGGAAATTCATCAGTTTTGTGGTGGTTATTTAGGCAGATCGGAATATGGGACGGTCTGCTTTTTTTGTAGGTTGTGGTCGGACGCGGACAGAAAACAAATAGAGCAGATTCCTTTGTGCTGACCATTCCGATGAGCCACTTAAGGCGAAAATTGTGTCAGCAAGGGATTCCACAATTTTTGTGTCTCATCTCCATAGCACAAACATGGAATCCTTATCCATTTGTTTTCTGTCCGCGCCCGGGATTCAGCTCTTTTGGAGCAGGCATGAGGCTTGCAAGCTTTCAAGAACGCAGCTGAGATCTGCCCAAAGAACAACGTAGAGTTTTCATGTCGTGAGATTCAAGTGTATCATTGTCCAATCACAGCCTTAATTTGCGAACCGTATCATTCACATCCATCACAATAACTGAGACATCAGCCACGCATAGACGACTTGATTTTTTTTCTGCCAGTTGAGTGCAATTGCCGCCGCTTCTTTTTCAGTCGGTACAGAAAGGGTCAGATCGATCAGGGGTTCGTGATTTTCAAAGACCTGACAGCGCACGGAATATTCCTCTCCTGCATTTTTCATATAATCCGCTTTTACGGAAACTTCATTTTTCAGATCATACTGTTTTGTCTGTAAAAAGTGGTCAATATCGTCCTGGATTGGCTTTGAGATTTTATCCTGGAAAAGATGAATCGTCCCTTTCCCATCTTCCGTCAGATGGAAAAGAGTGCGGTTGTGAGTGGATTCTTTCAGGATGAGACCACCGTCCGCAAGTTCAGAAAGAGCCTGCTGGAGTTTGAAATAATCGGTATATCCTTTGTCCAGGACAAATTCAGAAATCTGGGAGTTGGTCAGAGGAAAATCAACTTTGTCCAGCATGTATAGAATGATGAGTTTATAAAGTGTAAATGCTTCTGCCATAGGGCTGCCTCCTTAAAATGTAGTATATTCTTTTCCCTGCCAGAGATTCTGCTCTTTTAAATAGCGCTGCATCTGATTGAGTACTAACCGTTTATTGCCGGTCCAGAGCGGTGCGATAAGAAGAGATTTTGGTCCGTCACCGGTCAGACGGTGAATGACAATATCCGGACGGAGCGAAGCGATACATTTTCCGAGCAGATGAAAATAAGAGTTCATATCTGGAATATAAAAAGGTTCCTGCCTGTAAAAATCTGCCAGATCGGTATGCTTCAGAACGTGGAGAAGCTGCAGCTTGATTCCGTCAATCGGAAGAGCGTTCAGATAATGGATGGTTGCGAGCATATCTGCTTCAGATTCTCCCGGAAGGAATAAAATTACGTGGGTGATGATCTGTACCCCAATCGCGTGAAGGGAATGGACCGCCTGCTCAAAGACGGAAAGTGGATAACCACGGCGCATCCAGTTGGCAGTGCGTTCGTGGATCGTCTGAAGTCCAAGCTCTACCCAGACCGGTTTAATGGCATTTAGTTCGGCAAGCAGTGTAAGGATTTCAGGTGAAAGGCAATCCGGACGCGTTGCGATAGATAAAATGCGTACTTCTGGATCAGAAATCGCTTCGGTAAAGATCCGGCGCAGATGACAGGCTGGTGCATAGGTATTGGTATATGCCTGAAAATAGGCGATATAGCTGTGTCCGTTGTATTTGGGGCGGACAAGGCCTTTTCCATAGGCAAGCTGATCGGCAACAGAAAGAGAAGAAGAAGCGGCAAAATCGCCGGATCCGCCTTCGCTACAGAAGATACAACCGCGTGTGCCGCAGGTTCCGTCCCGGTTCGGACAGGAACAGCCTCCGTTTAAAGAAATCTTGTACAGTTTTTCACCGAAATTCTGTTTCAGATAGTAGTCCAGTGCATAGTAGCGCCGTTCTCCCCAGCGCTGAGGAGTTCCTTTTTTGCAAGTAAGCCCGCAGGATATTTCC
>ULVH01079405.1_pt1 | contig 12214 bp, 8 predicted proteins | sample 1959261 | NCBI WGS metagenome assembly ULVH01 (sample SAMEA4835781, study PRJEB28245) | human gut metagenome | biome: gut microbiome; material: fecal sample | place: Denmark | collected 2008
GGGCCACACCGTCGACCGTGCCGAGCTCGTCCGCATCGCCACCGAGGTCGAGGGGCATCCCGATAACGTCGCCCCCGCCATCCTGGGCGGCGCCGTCTGTTCCTTTACGCCGACCGATTCGCTCCCCCAGTGCCTGCGCTACGAGGTGAGCGATCGCTTACGTTTTATTACCGTGATTCCGCCCTACGAGGTACATACGAGCGAGGCGCGCAAGGTCGTGCCGCAGGAGATTCCGCTCTCCACCGCCGTATGGCAAATGGGCCGCATCGCCGGCATGACGCGCGGCCTGGAGACCGGCGACCTTGACCTGATTGCCGCTGCCAACGACGACCGCATCCAAGAGCCCTATCGCCGCCGCCTCATCCCCGACTACAACGCTGTGCGCGACACCTGCCTTAACGGCGGCGCCAAGACCATCTGGATCAGCGGTTCGGGCTCGACCCTTATGGCGGTGACCGACGACACCATCGTGGCAAAGTTCCTGCAGGTCAAGCTGCGCGAGCAGTTCCCCAAGTGCGACACGCATATTCTGACGTGCGACACGGAAGGCGCTCAAATCGAGTACCTGTAGACATCCTCCTCATATACCTGTCCGGGACGGTCGGGATGTTCCCTCAAAATCGTCCTCGCGCATGAAGGCCCCTTGTCCTGCTCCTGCGGAGCGACGGACAAGGGGCCTTCGCGCTGCGGAATGATTTTGAGGGAACATCCCGACCGTCCCTGCGCCTACCTTACTGAGGATGTCTACAGGGACCCACGCTTTGAAGGGGCGCCGGCTGATAGTTTGGCTTTTTATTGATAGGGGCTCTTGCTAGGCTGGAGCACTTCCTAGAGGCGAGCATCAGCTGTGTGCTTGGTTTAGGCGGCGCTGGTTTCTTTGTATTCGAAGACTGGTTCTAGGAGATCCTCGATGTTGCAGTGGAGGGCTTTTGCTATGGCTCTTACGCTTGTAACCGAAGCTTCATTGATGTTTCTCTGGCGCTGCTCGTACATTTGGATTGAGCGGAGTGACACACCCGATTCGTATGCCAGGTCTTGTTGGGTTTTCTTGAGCCTCTTTCTTGCTAACGCAAGTTTGGTTTGCCTGGACGCTTTCTTCGCCATATCGCAGACGAGGCGAGTCACGCGTTCCTCCGAGGCTTCGTGCCAGGGGTAGTACAGACTGCGTAGCACATCGAATGGAACGACATGCAGCAAATCTTCGAAAGACTCTCCTAGGCGCCACTGAAGGTATGCCAATATCCAGCCTGTCCAATATTCCGGTGTCTTTTCGAATCGGTAGGTTCGATTTGGCATCGGCCTTGATTGATAGCCGGACCTTTCGGCAATGAGCGCGAACAGCTCAACGCCCGATTTTCCCGACACAACCCATGCGTTGCCGCGTTCGAACTCGCGGGCTACGCCGCTCAGGCAAAAGAGTTCAGCAACTTCCGATCCTTCTGCCCCATAATCGTTAACGGCATAGTCAAAGCAGTCGCCGAGGTTGTTCATTGCATCCTCGAGGTAGTAGACGGGGTATGTCCTACTCGGCCCACAATCCGTTAACTCTTGGATCATTCAAATCAACCCTCCCTGCCATCAAATCCCTAATGTCGACTCCCTCGGTGTCAAGATATCGCCCTAGTGACAGTTCAATATTGACTATCACTAGGGCGATATGCTCAAAAGCTTTTGCCAAGAGCCCTTACTAGAGGCAGGCCTCGGCAATGCGGCGCTTAAGCTCATCGATGCCGGTGCCGGTCTGGGAGCTTGTGATGATCACGTTCTCGGCCGGAACGTTGAGCTGCTTTTTGATGGCTGCTGCCTGGCGGGCCTGCTGGGTGCGGCTGAGCTTGTCGGCTTTGGTGAGGCAAACGATAAAGTTGAACTCGTTGCCCTGTAGGTAGTCGATCATGTCGTGGTCGAGCTTGCTGGGGTCGTGACGAATGTCCACCAGTGAGACGACCAAGTTAAAGCTGCGCTCGGAGTCGAAGAAGTCGCCAATGAGCTCGGCCCAGCGGTCACGTTCGGCCTTGGAACGACGGGCGAAACCGTAGCCCGGCAGGTCGACGAAGTGCACATCGTCAGCCTCAAAGAAGTTGATGTTGCTCGTCTTGCCCGGCGTACTCGAAACCTTGACCAGGTTCTTGCGGCCAAAAAGCTTGTTCATAATCGACGACTTGCCCACGTTGGAGCGGCCGACAAAGCTCACCTCGGGGCAGGTGGACTCGGGAATCTGCGAAACCTTGCCATAGCTGGCGACGAACTTGGCAAGCTGGTAGTTAATGGAATCGGCCATGGACACTCCTTGGTCGTAGGTTCTTACAAATAGACGCGCTATTGCGCAGCGGCAATGCGGCGGACGATATCGAGCGTGATGTCACTTGCGATACGCGCGTACTCGAACAGATCGAACTCGCGCTCGCAAATTGCATCGTACGCCTCGTCACAATTATCGCTGATAGCGCGCAACACCAGGCAATCGACACCATTTTTGGTTGCGACATGGGCAATTGCCGCGCCCTCCATGCCGACACAATCGGCATGCGTCGCCTCGATAGCGTCATTGCGCATGGTGGCGCCCGTCACAAAGCGGTTACCCGTGGCAATCGTGCCGACCAGGAACTGCTTGGTGCCCTCGTTCGAAGCGACTGCATTTTTCGAAGCGTCAACAAACCCACGCTCAGCAAGCACGTCGGCGGCAATATCGACCAGCGCGGGCGTCGAGCCAAACTCCTCGAGCCCCGGTGCGGACTCGGCGATAAGCGCGGTATCGGTATCCAGATAGCGTAGGCGTTTGCCAATGACCACGTCGTCGATATGGAGCTTGGGGTTCAAACCGCCCGCAATGCCCGAAAACACAACAGCCTGCGGAGCATACTTGCTAATGAGGTGCTGTGTTGCAGCGGCGGCGTTCACCGTGCCCATGCCCGCCGTTGTGGCGACAACTGTCAGGCCGTCGAGCTCACCGCTCACAACGGTCAAGCCTGCCTCCCGTGCCTCGCAAACGTCGCTCAGCTCTTCCTTAATCTGCATGATCTCTTTTTCGAGCGCACCGATAATCGCGATGGTAGCCATACCATTCCCCAAACCTATACGAAATTCTCAACCAAGGTATGGTACCAGCATTTTGTTTGACCTCGCCAAACGAACACGCTAAGCCAGTGCAGCTCGCGTATCAAACAGAGCCTTTGCAATCGCAGCCGTAACCTCGCTCGAACGGTCGCTCGATGGCATCGATGTCATGACGCTCATGACATAGGTACGGCCATCGATGTCGATGAGGCCTGCATCGCATGTCGAATAGTAGCCGTCCTCGCTGATCCAACCCGCTTTGTTGCGCACCAAGACCTGATCGTCCGCAATGCCATCGCGAATAAACGAGCGCGATGTTGATGCCAAAAGGCCTGACAACCACTGTGAAGTCTCGGTATCCATGCTCAGATACTCGCTCATCTCGCGCCATAACCTCGCAGAAGTGCGCGGGCAGTAGGTCGGAAAATCACTCATCGGATTCAGTGCCGTTTCGTCATCAACACCCAGATTGGCAATCCAATCCTCATAGCCATCATGGTCAAACGCCGCGCGTAACGCGATAAACGAATCGTTGTCTGAGTTGGCGACGGCATTCTCGATAAGGTCGCGCACCGTCTGCCAGCCCATGCTGCAACCACCATACGTGGCTAAAGGCCCATCGAGCGACACCCGCCCCGATTCGACCAACGTCTCGCAAATATAGAGCGCATACAGCGCTTTGTAGCTGCTCGCTCCATACACCTCGACATCGGCGTTATACGTCACGCCCCTACCGCTCGACAGGTCGTAAAACACCACGCCCACATCGCCCAGCTCCTGCGCCTGGTCAAGCGCATTCTGGAGTGCGGCGAGGTTCTCATCCTCCAGGGCGAGGATCTGGTCATCAACCAGTGAGAAGGTCTGCACGGTATCGCCTGAGGGAATATCGTTAAAGTCCGCCTTCGAAAGCCCCGTCTTGAGGTTCGCTGTCGACAGGGTTTGACTTGCGGTGACTTTAGATTCAGAGACCTTTTTGTTTTGCGTCTGTACCGTTAACGCATCTGAGTGTGCCATTCGCTCCGACGCGTAGGTTTTGGCGGTAATTCCGAGGATAATAACCGCCGACGTTAGCATCCCAATGGCGGCAATCTTCCTCACGCGGATGCGAGCGCCGGCAAGGCCACGCGAAGACGTGCCCTTCGTCTTATATCTGCTGCCATGCTGCGGCACATACTCGTCCCGCGATGCGATGTTTCGCACGTGGTCTCCTGACTGCCACCGTTTATATACGAGCAGTATGATACCGAGCAGGCATTTCTTTCCAAAGATATTCAGCGGCGTTTAAGGTGTCTTTAAAGAAACCACAAGCGTATTTATCCAAATGGCACGATTCTGTTGCGCATCTCACCGCAACCCAGAGAGCAGTCTTTTAAGGACGGGGGCTCTTTAGCAATCAACTAGGTGCCCAGGGGCACTCATTTAAGTCTGTCCCCAATGAGTGCCCTTGGGGAGCGAAAATGGCACGCTAGCCGATGGCGTTTTTGAGTTCCGCGCGGCGCTTTTTCATGCCCGTCATGACGGCATTGCGCAGCTCGGGCATGCACGCGGTATCCATCTGGGGCACGCCCTCGAGCTTATAGGGAATGCCCAGTTGCTCGTACTTGACGACACCCATCGTGTGATACGGCAGCATTTCCAGGCCCACCACGTTGTGCCATGGAGCGATCAGGCAACCAAGCTTCTCGCACTCCTCCACCGTGTCGGTAATGCCCGGTACCACCACGTGGCGGATAACGACCTTAATCTTGCGACGCGCGAGCTCATCGCCAAACGCCAAGATGCGTGCGGGATCGCAACCGGTCAGCTTTTTATGCTCGACCGGGTCGGCATGCTTAATATCGAGCAGCACCATATCGGTCTCGTTGAGTACGGCATCGAACTTCTCGGGATGCGCGGGATCGAACGCATAGCCGCAGCTATCCAAGCAGGTATGCACGCGGCCATCGGGGTTGTTGTGCATTGCACGGAACAGGTCGGCCAAAAACTCAGGCTGTAGGAGCGGCTCGCCGCCGGACACCGTAATTCCGCCGCTGCGATAGAACTCGTGGTTGCTCTGGAACTCATCCATCAGGTGTTCGACGGTCACCATGGTGCCGCCGTTAACAGACCAGGTATCGGGATTGTGACAATACGCGCAGCGCATGGGACAGCCCTGGACAAACACCACAAAGCGAATGCCGGGTCCGTCGACCGTTCCCATCGTCTCGATTGAATGCACGCGGCCAAGGGCAAACGCAGAGTCCTCGGGACGAGCGTCCACACCCTCAAGCGTCATTTCTGCCATTCGCGCTACCTTGCCTCTCCTTGGATGCAACCAATTAAAATGCCAGAGCCATTCTAGCCTATGCGTTTGCGTTTAAACGTCTCGGGCTAGAATGGCACGTTTTAATCTATCCCCCATCACCATGGCTGGGGTCTACTTCGAGATGTCAGACTGAAGAACGCTCGTCTGAGGCCTTTACGCCTTAAGCGTGAGCACCGCGCCGAAAGCAGTCGGGCCGCAGTGGCTCGAAATGACGCCGCCGACCTGAGTCCAGGTAACGTCCTTAAAGCCAAGATCGTGTGCATAGACTTCCATGTCGTCGCGCAACTCCTCGGAAAGACCCACCGAATACGCCAGGCCAATATGCGAGTAGTCGATCTCGCCCTTCTCTACCATGTGATCAATAAAGGCACGGGCGCACTTAAGCATAGAACCGCGGAACTTCTTGGTCGCCACGAACTTGCCGCCCGTCACCTCAATGCAGGGCTTAATCTTGAGCAGATGGGCGCCTAGGAACGCGACGTTGGACAAGCGGCCACCTGCCTTAAGGAAGGCAAGGTCGGTAGGAACAAAGCCCAACAGTACGCGGTCCATGACGGAGTTCGTAAATGCAAAGATCTCGTCGACGGTGACATCGGGGTGAGCCTCGATGTATTTGGCGGTCTCGACGACAACGAGCGACTGGCCCACCGAGACAAAGCGTGTGTCCATGGAGAACACGTAGTCGCGCCCCTGGGCCGCAATCTTAGAGGACTGATGCGAACAGGTCGTGGCCTCGGAATATGCAAGATGCAAAATAGTCGCGTCGGGTTGCTCGGCATGGATGCGGTCGTACACATGCGCAAAATCCGCTGGCGAACAGCCACTGGTCTTGGGCATCACGCCAAACTCGTTACAGCGCGAGTAAATCTCGAGCGGATCAATCGAGCCATCCTCGACGGTCTCGTCGCCAATCGTGACATGCATGGGCACGCGCACGATGCCGTAGCGTTCGCAGAGCTCTGGCGTCACATCCGAACCAGATTCAACCACGATTACGTACTTGCCCATTCTTATCACGACCCATCTCGACGTTGGTTTTTTAATATATGACGCACGTCCACCGTCCTGCTGCAGAACGGCCTCCAAGTGCCAAAGAGACGCCGTCCCTTGCACACAACAAAGGACAGCGTCTCCCTGGAAAACTCCGTGCTTATCTGAGATTCTACACGGTTTATTAAGGAGTGTTACTTATTCCGCAAACGGTCGCTATACGCGATAAGCGGTAGCTGGCCGCGGCAACTGCGACACATTCCGCCCAACAAGTCCAATCGTGCTCCATGCACGGTTAATGAGCGAGGCGGTAGAAATCCATCGACGCCGCACCCTCGGCGTGCAGCGCCATCGCCGGAACCGCCGACGAATAGGTACGGCTCGTAAGTGCCGCCTCGCCGCCATTTGCAAAAATCTCGACCATCGTAGTGTCCGAAAGCACGCGCAGGTCGCGAAGCTCGCTGAGCTCGATCGACCTCTGGTCGCGCCCATAGCCTTCGTCACCCATGTCGAGGGTAAGCATCCCGTCCGCATAACGCACAAAGACACCCTTGCGGATTTCGAGCTCGGCCATCTTGGCGCCCTCACAGGAAACCACAAGATCAAACAGGCGGCCCGGCTCCTCAACGGTTTCACCGCCTGTCGCGCGAACGCAGTCACCGCGCATCCTCTCAATCTCGTGCGCCGGCTGCTGGCAGAGCTTACCATCGCGTATGCTCAGCTCTCGCGGCACCGTCAACGCGCACTGCCATCCGCGCGCCACCGTCGGGTTTTCTGCCGTCGCGTCGGGGCAACCCGACCATCCGATCATCAAACGCCGGCCTGCAGCATCCTCAAAGGACTGCGGAGCATAGAAATCAAAACCGGCATCGACCATCGGGGGCATGCCCTGCCTGACGATTTTAAAGCTCGGCGCCTCCCAATCGGCCTCGATGGGGAACCACACGCACTGATGCGGATTGCGGTAACGCCAACCATCGGCAGGCACACCCTGCGGACAGCAAACGAGAATAAGCTCGCCATCGAGCTCAAACAGATCGGGGCACTCCCACATAAAGCCAAACTTCTCGCCCAACTCAATGCGCGTCGCATAGCTCCAGTCCTCAAGATTGCGCGAGGTATAGACAAGCACGCAGCCACGGTCGTCTTTCGTACGAGAGCCCAGAACCATGTAGTAGATACCATCGTGCTCAAGGATCTTGGGGTCGCGCACGTGCGTACCGATATCGTCGGGGTAATCGACCGGTCCAACAGCTATGCACTTCTCGCCCAATTCGTCGGGATTCTCGGCAACCATATGAATCTGGTTTTGCTCACGGCCCGTCAACACGTAGTCGTAATCATCGCGGTCAAAATGCTTAACGTTGCCGGTATAGAAGTAGTGAATCTTGCCATCACGTACAAAGGCAGAACCAGAATACGCTCCACTCGAATCCAAATTGGAATCGGGGAACAGCACGGGGCCGTGATTCTCGTATGTCACAAAATCCTTTGTCGTCAGATGGTTCCAAAGCACTGGACCACCATGCGCAGCATCGAACGGATCGTATTGATGATAGATGTGATACGTATCACCGATCTGCACCAATCCGTTGGGGTCGTTGAGCCAGCCAAGCTCAGGCTCCACATGGAACAAAAGCCTATCGGGGTCGGACGCGATGCGAGCCGCCGTCTCATCCTGTCCGGCACGCCACTGCTCATAGTCCGCACGCATCACCTTGTTTTTTTGATTAAACATCGCCATTGACCTTCTCGTCTATAGGAAAGGACGCTCGACTCACACGAGCCGAACGCCCTTCCCCAAATGGACTTATCCGCACATTACGCTGAACGGCTCAACTAGAAGCTAACGTCGAAGCCAGCGCCAGCGCCCTCTTCATCGGTGGTCGGCACGCCCTTTGCCTTGTTGTAGGCAAAGATCAAGACGATCGGCACGATGAAGGCGATGAGATTGCCAGCCACATACCACACGAGAGTCTCGGGTGTGACGATGAGCAGGCCAAGCACACCGGTCAGACCCTGACCGATGGCGCGCACCTCAAAGAGCTTGACGAAGGCACCGCCGCAGCCTGCACCGATGCAAGCGCAGATGAACGGGATGATCGAGTAGCGCATGTTTGCAGCAAAGATTGCGGGCTCGGAGATACCGACCAGCGTCGGGATAAAGGACGACATGCAGATGTTGCGCTCTTTGGAATGCTTCTTGTGAATGAGGTACATGCCGATGGCGCCGCCGCCCTGGGCGATGATGGAAACCGACCAGATTGCCTGGATGTAGTTGAAGCCAGTCGTGGCAACGAGGTTTGCCTCGATACCCTGGATGAACTGATGCGTACCGGTAACGACGAGCGGCTGCAGGAATGCGGCAAAGACAAAGGCACCAAAGACGCCCATCCTGTTGTACAGGATATCGATTACGCCGGCGAGGACGTCGCCGATTAGGTTGCCGAGCGGGCCGAACACGGTGAACAGGGCGACGTTAGCAAGAATCAGGGTAACGGTCGGGACAAAGACGAACGAAACGACCTCGGGGATGTACTTCTGGGCAATCTTCTCGACCTTGGCCATAAACCAGGCAGTCAGGATTGCAGGGAACACGCCGCCCTGGAAAGCAACCATGGGAATGGAGAGCGGACCAAAGTTCCAGTACTCAGCACCCGTCGGGTCCATAACGAACGTGTTACGGTTCATAAGACTCGGGTGAACCATGACGATACCGACGAGGATGCCCAAAATCGGGTTACCGCCAAAACGCTTCACCGCGCTGTACATAACCAGGACAGGCAGGTAGTCGAACGTGGTGGCGATAATGGCAAAGAAGCTAGCGAGGTTCTTGAGGAACTCGCTGTGGTCGGCAAGGCTGCCCTCCATGCCAAAGAGGCCGTTGGCAACGATCAGCGACTTAAGGCCGATGATGATAGCAGCGCCGACGAAGGCGGGAATGATGGGGATAAAGATGTCCGAGAATACCTTGAGGACCGAGAAGAACTTGCCCTTCTTGTCCGCCTCGGCGCCCTTGACCTCGGAAGCGCTGATCTCCTTAACGCCCGTCAAAGCCATAAACTCATCGTAAACCTTGTTGACGGTACCGGTACCGAAGATGATCATGAGCTGGCCGCTGTTGTACAGCACGCCCTTGACGCCATCGATGTTCTCGAGCTCGGCCTTGTTGTATTTGCTCGTATCCTTGAGCACCAGACGCAGACGGGTCACGCAATGCGTGGCGCCCTCGATGTTCTCCAGTCCGCCGACGTTGTCGACGACTTGCTGGGACACTGCCTTGTAGTCCATGTTCCTCTCCATTCCTTTACGAAATCATAAGACGTTTTGATGCCATTACAGAGACGCGATCGTTGCATTTGCGCACTTGAGCGTACCGTCGGTGACCGTCAGCGCCACACCCTGGCCCTGCTTATTGCAGAAGCGCGCGTTAAGCGCAACATCATCGACAAAGATGGTCGCGATATCGTCGTCAACGACCAGGCGCACATGATGAGTGCCCTCGCCCTTAAAGAACAACGGACGCTCGAGGCCCATGTTGTTGACCTGGAACCACGGATACTGGGGGGCCGCCGTAAACTCGAGCTTGCCCTCACGCAGGTTGGCGCGGAACTCATAGGCAAGACCGGACTCGGCGTCCTCGGCAAGCTTCACCGAGAAGCCGGCAGCGTCACCGGCGAGCTCGATGTCGGCATCGAGCATATAGGTGGAACCGGCATCCGCGGCGAGCACCTGCTCGACCTTGCCCGACTCGCAGGAAAGCTCAAAGGCCTCGACTGCCTTAGCCTCGCCAAAGGCGCCAAGCATGCTGTCGGGGAGCTTGGTGCCGAGCGTTCCGTCAGCACGCTGAACGATCTCGAGAGGCATAAAGGTGCCACCCCACAGGTAAGAGCTGGGGTCACCGCCCTCGTCACGCGTAGGAACCCAACCAAAGAGAACGCGGCGCTCGCCATCAAATGCGGTACGCGCGGCATAGTACGCGCGGCCATCGAAGGAATCGTCCGCAGGAGTGATCCAAGGACCGTTGATAGAGCGAGACATGCGGTAACGGGTCTTGTTGCCATCACTGTACTCGGAGAACACCAGATACCACCAGTCGCCCATCTTAAAGAGATCAGGCATCTCGAACATGGTGTACAGGCCCGGATTCCACCAGTCGCCCTGGAACTCCCAGGTATCCAGGTCCTTGGAGGTGAACTTGACCAGACGACCGGTCATCAGACGCTTGTCCTCGCCCACACGCGTGCCGAGGATGAGCATGTACTCTTCGTTCTCCTCATCCCAAAGCACAAAGGGATCGCGCCAGTTGCGGTCATCGTAACCCTCCTGGGGCGGAAGCAGCGTCTCGGCGATGTTCTTCTCCCACTTGACGGCGTCGTCACTCGTTGCGTGAAGAAGAACCTGCTTCATCAAGCGTGCCTTGACCTTATCGCGATTGCAACCAGTGTAGAGCGCATGGTACTTGTCGCCCACCTTAAACACCGTGCCGGCATAAACATACTGGTCGACTTCCTCGTCGCCGCCACGCTCAAGGCTCTCGCCAAAGTCTTTGTAATTGACGAAGTCCTTGGTTGTCGCGAGTGCCCAGCCAAACGGCTCTCCGAAAGGTCCGGGGTTTCGCGTGTCACGCTGATGATAGAGATAGAACGTGCCGTCCTCGCCGTACGGCATGATGTCGCCTACCCAAATTCCCTCAGGCTGGTAATACACCTTGTGCATCCGAGACTTCCTTTCTCACGAGATACTAACTCGGTACAACTGCAAGATATGTCAATCGTTTTCATATGTCAAACGTTTTCACACCAATACGTCTTTTCGCAGTTCCAGTCGTCGGCAAACGGTTGACATATGCCGGCGAACGGTCATCAGAGGTGTTTGAGGAATTCTTTTGGCACGGGATGAACTACGCGGTTTTACCCTCAATGAGTTCAACGGGGAGCTTGATATTCGATTCGGGCTTTTCGCCGTTAATAAGAGCAATGATGGATTGCGCCGCGAGCTCTCCGATGCGATCGATATCTTGGCGTACGGTTGTTAAGTCAGGCATAAACGTCATAGTGCGGCGGGCACCATCCGCGCCCACGACCTTAATATCGCCCGGAGCGCTCAAGCCGCGCTGCTTCATCACGTTAAGACAGATAGCCGCCATCGTGTCGTCTCCCGCAAAGATGCCGTCAATATCGGGGTTCTCATCGAGGATCTTCGCAACGACCGCGCTCTTTTCGTCGTCGGGCTTAACGAACTCAACCTCACGGACAAGCGCGGGCAAACCGGCCTGCTCAACAACATCGAGGTAGGCATCGGTACGCTTATTGGCAGGCATGCGCATGCGGCTATTGCTGCGCAGGCACAGGATGCGTGAACATCCGTCATCGATCAGGCGACGCGTAGCAAGTTCGCCGATGCTATAGCTGTCGCTCGCAATCTGAACAGAGGCTTCGCCAAGGTCGCAGTCGATACCAACCAGACTCAAACCCATCTCGGCATACGCCTCGGCACCGATATTAAGCGAGTTGACGATGACGCCATCAACCATATTGCGTCGAAGCATGTCGATATAAGAGCGCTCAAGCTCGGGTCGATTGGCGCTATTGCACAGCAGCATCTTAAAACCGTTTTCGGCCAGGGTATGCTCAATGACTTGAACCACTTGGGCATGAAACGGACTGCTGACATAGGGGACGATCATACCGATAAGATTCAGGCGACCGTTGAGCATGGCACGGGCGATATCGTTGGGCGTATAGTTGATGCGCTTCATCGCGGCATGGACCTTATCGCGGGTCTCTTGGCTAATATAGCCGCGATTATTAAGCACACGAGATACCGTAGTAGGCGAAACCCCCGCCACCGCCGCAACTTCCT
>ULVH01032089.1_pt1 | contig 12189 bp, 9 predicted proteins | sample 1959261 | NCBI WGS metagenome assembly ULVH01 (sample SAMEA4835781, study PRJEB28245) | human gut metagenome | biome: gut microbiome; material: fecal sample | place: Denmark | collected 2008
CAGCAACAAAAGGACCGACATACATCCGGTCCTCATGTTCATCATTTAGAATCTGTTGGTTAATCCAACCACATACATATCTTCTTTATATTCCGGAATCTTCACAAGAAGTCCTTCTGCAGTATCTTCAGTTTCTACCTTCACTGCCGGATCAAATGGTCTCAGCGCTCCGTGATAGCCCTTGATCAGGAATTCATTGGCGCCTTCCTTCAGATGATCTGCAAACACATTCAGATTTCCGTCTTTCTGTGTATAATGGAGCTCGATTCCACTCTCAAGCAGCTCAGATTCACGGTCACTGCAGCGTGTTCCGTAAATACCGTCATGGTTTACCTTCAGCCATGCACCCAGGATCTTCAGTCTTCTTACCTGCTCCTCCGGGATAGTTCCATCTGCCTTTGGGCCGATGTTCAGGAGAAGATTTCCGTTATTTGCCACTGTTCCGACAAGAAGTGAGATCAGATCCGGAACAGAGATCAACTTGTCATCGCCTTCGTTGGCATTATAACCGAAGGATAAGCCCATTCCACGACACATCTCCCATTTCTCATTTCTGTTTACAGAACCGGATTTATATTCCTTAGTAAGGAAATCGTGATAACGTCCGTTGAAACGATCATTTACCACACCCTCCGGAACCTTATTGTAATAATGTGCAAAGAAATACGGCATCATCTCTTCACTCTGTGTCGGCCATCCGATATCATTCCAGAACACACTCGGTGCATAATCATCTACAAGCTCTTTCATCTGATTATAGGAATAATCTGCATATGCAAATGTCGGGCTGGCTGTTCCAAACAGATCATCATCCTCAAAAATAGGATCGTTTGCATACTGCCAGTCGATCAGTCCGGAATAATACAGACCCATGCGGATTCCTGCGTCACGGACAGCTTCTGTCAGCTCACCGGTGATATTTCTCTTCGGTCCCATTTCTACGGAATTGAAATGTGTATATTTACTTGGGAACAGGCAGAATCCGTCATGATGCTTGGTTGTCAGAACAACATACTCCGCACCTGCTTCTTTGAAGATCTCTGCCCACTGCTTCGGATCCCAGTTTTCAGCTTTCCACATAGGAATAAAATCTTCGTATTTGAAATCTTTTCCGTATTTTTCTATATGATGCTTATATGTAGGGCCTTTTCCAATGTTCAGAGAATTGTAATACCATTCTGCATACGGATTATCCGCAAACCATTCCTTGGAATCAACCTCTCCCAGCTCCCATGTATGCGGTGCAAATGCCGGCACGGAATAAATTCCCCAATGGATAAAAATTCCAAATTTACAATCCTCATACCATTTTGGAACTGTGTGTGCATTTACAGAGTTCCAGTTTCCTGTGAATCTTACATCTCCCATAATTAAAATACCTTATCCTTTCTGTCCTTTCAAAAAGACATTATAATTTACTCGCTTCCCCCAACAGCTATTCTACTGTGATCTTCAATACCACCGGCATATCTCCCGCCTCAATAACCCCTCTTCCGCAGGAAATATCCAGTTCTTTATTTCTCGCAAATGCCGGATGCAGATCTGTTCCGAGGATCTCAATATCCCGGATCGTGGATTTCAAAAGCTTCATATCATTGCCAAGAGCTTTGATATGGATCTCTCCATCCTCCGGCCAGTGCAGAACAGTCGCATAAATATGATTGCTCTTACTTGTAAAACGGATATCCTCAGAAGTAAAGTGCTTATCATAGGTATCCGTGAAATGTCCTTCCGGAACCACCGTCGGTCCCTCTCCGAATGTCTTCCAGTATCTGGTTCCGTATATCGCCTCTCCGTTTACCTTCAGCCATTTTCCCATTTCTCTCAGGATATGTGCATCCTCTTCCGGAATTGTTCCATCCGGCTTCGGTCCGATATTAAGAAGAAGTGCACCATTTTTGCTGACTACATCGATCAGATCCAGCACTACATCGGAAGGCTTCTTATAATCATTTCCAATGGTATAGCCCCAGGAATTCTTAGCTACAGACGTATCATTCTGCCACAGATCCGGTGTGATATGGTCTAACTGACCTCTTTCCAGATCATTGACTGCGCTGCCGTAAACATATGCGTCAAATTTGGCATCAATGGCTGTTTCTTTTCCCCACTGTGCAGAACGGTTGTAATAATATGCTGCAAATTTACGAAGATACGGTTTCCATGCATACTGCTGGATCCACCAGTCAAAATACACGATGGATGGCTGATATTTATCCACGATCTCGCAGGTGCGGACAAGCCAGTCCTGCATATGCTCCTCTGTCGGAGGATTGTCATAAATATCACTCATATCTCTGGTGATTCCTGCTGCCGGCCCATAAAGATCCGCATATTCCGGATCATTGACATCAGCCTCCGGGATCTGACGACCTCCATTAAAGAACCAGTAATGCTCTGCTCTGTGAGAAGAAGCACCGAGAACCATTCCCTCTTTCTCAACCTCTGTCTTCAGCTCTCCGAGAATATCTCTTTTCGGTCCCATCTCAGCAGCGTTCCAGCGACAAAGGTCACTTGCATACATCTGAAATCCATCGTGATGCTCCGCTACCGGAACTACGAATTTCGCCCCCGCCTCTTTAAATAAGGCCGCCCATTCCTTCGGATCAAACTTCTCAGCCTTAAACTGAGGAATAAAATCCTTGTAGCCGAATTTATCCAGAGTTCCGTATTTCTCTGTATGATGCAGGTTCTCCTTAGAGCCTTTCACATACATATTTCTGGGATACCATTCATTTCCGAAAGCCGGAACACTGTAAACACCCCAGTGGATAAAAATTCCGAATTTATCTCTTGCATACCACTTCGGCGTAGGATGCTCACAGAGAGAATCCCAGGTATCCGTGTACGGTCCCTGTGCGATCACCTCATCGATCAGAGAAAGGTATTCTTCTTTTTTCATCTGTTCGTCCTCTTTACATCTTTTATTTATATTGTATGGATGTCTCTATGTTATCATCAAACCTTTTGGTTGTATATGCCCAACAATCCACAAATAAAACGTTTCGTTTTTATACAAAACATACAACAAAAAAAAGACCTTGATGATGTTTTTGTTCCAACTTCATCAAAGTCTTTTCTTTTTTACATAATATTCTCTTCGATCACCTTTTCGATCCGTCTCTTCACTTCTTCTGCGAGCTCTGTGGTATGCATATCTTTGTATTCCTCATAATACATCGGAGGAAGGATATGCACCTGTACGGTGATCCTCTCTGTAGAACCGGTATCAAAAGCCTTAAAGGAATCGATCAGTGCAACCGGAACGATCGGGCATTTCGTCTTGGTGGCAGTCTTGAAGCTGCCGCCCTTGAACGGTCCCGGATGATTTCCGTTTTTACTTCTGGTTCCCTCCGGAAAGATCAGATAATTACGACCAGCCTTCACTTCCCGTATTACATTGACAATGACCTGCATGGACTGCTTCAGGTCTTCCCTGTCAATGATAAAGGCCTTCATACAGGCAAAAACCTGCTTCAGAAAAGGAATCTCTCCAACTTCCTTCTTGGCAACTACCGAAAAAGGAACCGGGCATGCCCGGATGATCGCCAGCACATCAAACAGTCCCTGGTGATTCGGAAAAAACATAAATCCCTTTTCTTTTGGGATATTTTCAGCTCCATGCACATCAATATGGATATTTCCGCCTTCGATGGCATGCTCATCTACCAGTCTCAGGAATGCGTATTTCTTCTCTTCCGGATAATCATCTGTATGCGCTGCATACCAGCAAAGCTTGATCCACCAGTAAGGAACAAAGACTATATTTCTGAGCACCATCAGCAAAATCCGCTTCATTCTTACATCCTCCCGCCTCTGCTTTATCCGTTCAGTTTCCCTGCGATCTTATCCTCGTATCCCGGATTCTTTTTCAGAAAAACTTCATAAGCCTTTGTATAATCTGTATAGGTTTTCGTAGTCATAAATTTCTGATAATCCTTAGCAGCCTGCTGGCTGATCTTATCTGAAATCTCAGAAGGCGCATACAGATAATACTTTTTGTCCTGGACCTTTACAAGATAGGTACTGATACATGGATATTCCTGCTCGTTCTCCAGAACAAGATTATAGCGGATATAAACATAAGAATAATTTTTGTTTTCAGAAATGGAGCCACAGCTGTCGATATTTACATCCTTTACTCCATGAGCCTGAAAATATTTTATCGTGGAGGAAATCTCTGTTTTCGCCTCATCCGATAACTTATCCGCACTGTAACAGCTCTGCATCTTTTTATTCTTGCCTACTGCTGCCGCTTTGATGTAGCCTTCCACAACCCCCTCCGGAGTTCTGTGGCTGATCTTTCCGCAGCCCCTGGCCGCCAGAACGATCACCAGCAGGATCAAAATGATCCCCGCCAGTGTCGCAATGTGGACAAAATTCAGTTTTTTATTAGAGTATTTCAGCTTCTTTACTGATTTTTTTCTGCGTTTTTTCTTTGTCGTCGTCATGACTTATCCTCGACCTTATTCCTCTTCACTGCCTGTGACAGCTTCCTCTGCAGAGCCTTCTTCGTTATCGCCGGTTTCTCCGTCAGCTTTTTCGGTAGTTGTATCTGCTTCCGGATCTTTATCTCTTACCTTGGCGATACTTGCAACGGTTACACCCTCTGTAAGATTGATCATCTTCACACCGGAGGTGATCCTTCCAAGAACAGAGATATCCGCACACTGCAGACGGATAATGATACCCTCTGTAGTGATCATCATGATCTCGTTCTCTTCGTTGACAGCCTTGGCGCCAACAACATTTCCGGTCTTCTCGGTGATCTTGTAGCACTTCACACCCTTACCGCCACGGTTCTGGACAACGAACTCACTCATAGCTGTACGTTTGCCCATTCCGTTCTCGGAAACTACAAGCAGATAATCTCCCTGAGTGTTCAGCTGCATGGCAACAACTTCATCACCGTCAGTAAGATTCATACCTCTTACTCCCATGGACGCACGGCCTGTGCTGCGGACATCCGTTTCCTTAAAGCGGATACACTGTCCGTCCCTGGTCACAAGAATAATATCTTTATTATTATCAGTAGCCTTAACCTCGATCAGCTCGTCATCATCACGAAGAACGATTGCTGTAAGACCTGTCTTACGGACATTCTCGTAATCCTTGATCGGAGTTTTCTTCACAAGGCCTTTCTTGGTGGCCATCATCAGATAATGCCCCTCTTCATATTTACGAAGCGGGATCACAGCTGTGATCTTTTCTCCCGGTGCAAGCTGCAGAAGATTGATGATCGCAGTTCCTCTGGCTGTACGACCAGCCTCCGGGATCTCATATACCTTCAGTCTGTATACACGTCCTGTATTAGTAAAGAACATGAGATAATGGTGCGTTGTCGTCATCAGAAGCTCTTCGATATAGTCATCCTCAATCGTCTGCATACCCTTGATTCCTCTGCCGCCACGGTTCTGGCTGCGGAAGTTGTCAACGGTCATACGCTTGATATAACCAAGCTTTGTCATTGCGATCACTGTATTTTCTCTCGGGATCAGATCCTCTGTAGAGATATCATATACATCGTATCCGATGGAAGTCTTTCTGTCATCGCCGTATTTCTCTGCAATGGCAAGGATCTCCTCTCGGATCACCCGGAGAAGGAGCTTGCGGTCAGCAAGGATTGCCTGGAACTTGCGGATCTTCTCCATAAGCTCTGCATACTCAGCCTCCAGCTTCTCTCTTTCCAGACCTGTCAGTGCACGGAGACGCATATCCACGATCGCCTGTGCCTGCACATCTGTCAACTCAAAACGGTCGATCAGCTCCTGCTTGGCGATCTGTACGTTGCGGGAACCACGGATGATGCGGATCACTTCGTCAATATTATCAAGTGCCTTCAGAAGACCCTCCAAAATATGGGCTCTCTCCTGTGCCTTATTAAGATCATACTGTGTTCTTCTGCGAACTACATTCTCCTGATGCTCCAGATAGTACTCCAGCATCTCTTTCAGGTTCAGAACCTTCGGTTCCATACTTCCATGATTTGGAACAAGAGAAAGCATGATCACACCAAAAGTATCCTGCAGCTGTGTATGCTTGTAAAGCAGATTCAGGATCACGTTGGCATTGGCATCCTTACGAAGATCAATACAGATTCGCATACCCTCACGGCTGGAATGGTCGTTCAGGTCTGTGATCCCGTCGATCTTTTTGTCACGGACAAGCTCTGCGATCTTCTCGATCAGACGTGCCTTGTTTACAAGGTACGGGAGCTCGGTAACCACGATACGGGATTTACCGTTTGGCAAAGTCTCGATATTCGTCACCGCACGGACACGGATCTTGCCACGTCCGGTACGGTAAGCTTCCTCGATCCCTCTCGTTCCGAGGATGGTCGCTCCTGTAGGGAAATCCGGTCCCTTTACGATCTCAAGAAGCTCCTCCATAGCTGTTTCTCTGTCTTCTTCTACAATGTTATCAATGATCTTAACAACTGCATTGATAGTTTCACGAAGGTTATGCGGCGGAATATTGGTTGCCATACCTACCGCAATACCTGTAGTACCGTTTACTAAAAGGTTCGGAAAACGTGCCGGAAGTACAACCGGCTCACGCTCTGTTTCATCAAAGTTCGGCTGAAAATCAACCGTATCCTTGTTGATGTCAGCAAGCATCTCCATGGATATCTTGCTGAGACGTGCCTCTGTATATCGCATGGCAGCCGCACCGTCACCATCCACGGAACCAAAGTTTCCATGCCCGTCAACCAGCGGATATCTTGTGGACCATTCCTGAGCCATATTGACCAGCGCACCATAGATGGAGCTGTCACCGTGCGGATGATATTTACCCATGGTATCACCGACAATACGCGCACATTTTCTGTGTGGCTTGTCAGGACCATTATTCAGCTCGATCATAGAGTACAGAACTCGACGCTGTACCGGCTTCAGACCGTCTCTTACATCAGGCAAAGCTCGTGAGGCGATAACACTCATGGCATAGTCGATGTAAGATTCCTTCATCGTTTTTTCCAGATCCACTTCGTGGACTTTGTCAAAAATATTATCTTCCATTCTTCTTTATTCTCCTAGATATCAAGATTCTTAACGAATCTTGCATTTTCTTCGATAAATTCACGTCTTGGCTCTACCTTGTCTCCCATAAGAGTGGTAAATGTCAGATCGATCTCAGATGTGGCAGCTTCGTCCATGGTCACACGGAGAAGGATTCTCTTCTCAGGGTCCATAGTAGTCTCCCAGAGCTGCTCGGCATCCATCTCACCCAGACCTTTATAACGCTGGATCTTATTGTTTCCGTCACGTCCGATCTCGGTAAGGATATTGTTCAGCTCATCATCGTCATATGCATACCATACCTTTTTGTTCTTCTCCACTTTATAGAGAGGAGGCTGCGCCAGGTATACATATCCCTGCTTGATCAGCTCCGGCATGAAACGATACAGGAAGGTCAGAAGCAGTGTTGCGATATGTGCACCGTCAACATCGGCATCGGTCATAATGATGATCTTGTGATAACGAAGCTTGGAAATATCAAAATCCTCATGGATTCCGGTTCCGAAGGCAGTGATCATTGCCTTGATCTCTTTGTTTCCGTAAATCTTATCCAGACGTGCCTTCTCAACATTCAGGATCTTACCACGCAGTGGAAGGATCGCCTGTGTGGCACGGTTTCTCGCTGTCTTGGCAGAACCGCCCGCGGAATCTCCCTCTACGATATAGATCTCACAGTTCTCCGGATTCTTGTCAGAACAGTCTGCAAGCTTTCCAGGAAGTGACATACTGTCCAGTGCGGATTTTCTTCTTGTAAGGTCACGGGCCTTTCTGGCTGCCTCTCTGGCTCTCTGTGCAAGAACAGATTTCTCAACGGTAGCCTTGGCAACTGCAGGATTCTGCTCCAGGAAAATCTCCAGCTGTTTACTTACAACACTGTCTACCGCACCTCTTGCCTCACTGTTTCCAAGCTTCTGCTTGGTCTGACCCTCAAACTGCGGATTCTCGATCTTAACACTGACGATCGCAGTCAGGCCCTCACGGATATCATCACCGCTTAAGTTCGGCTCACTGTCCTTGAGAAGCTTGTTCTTACGTGCATAATCATTAAATGTATTGGTGATCGCATTACGGAAACCGGTAATGTGTGTACCGCCCTCCGGTGTATTGATATTGTTTACAAAGCCATAGGTGTTCTCTGTATAGGAGTCATTATGCTGCAGCGCAACCTCTACAGACACGCCGTCCTTCTCACCCTCACAGTAAATGATCTCCGGGTAAAGAGCCTCCTTGCTTCTGTTCAGGTAGCTTACAAACTCACGGATACCCCCCTCATAGTGGAATACCTTCTCGCGCTCCTGACCCTCTCTCTTATCCTCCAGAACGATACGAAGACCCTTAGTCAGGAAAGCCATCTCACGAAGTCTCTGTTTCAGGATATCATAATCATAAACAGTCTCCTCAAAGATCTCCTTGTCCGGAAGGAAATAAACCTTCGTACCGGAAAGCCCCGGATCACAGTCACCTACCACCTTCAGCGGGTACATAGTCTTGCCACGCTCATATCTCTGTTTGTATTCCTTACCCTCTCGGTAGATGGTAACCTCCAGCCATTCGGAAAGTGCATTTACAACAGATGCACCAACACCGTGAAGACCACCGGAAACCTTATATCCTCCACCGCCGAACTTACCGCCTGCGTGAAGAATGGTAAATACAACCTCAACTGCCGGAATACCAGCCTTATGATTGATACCAACCGGAATACCACGACCATTATCTGTAACTGTAATGGAATTATCCGGATTGATATCTACATGGATCTCCGTACAAAAACCAGCCAGTGCTTCATCGACTGCGTTATCCACGATCTCATATACGAGATGATGAAGTCCACGGCTGGAGGTACTTCCGATATACATTCCAGGCCTCTTACGTACGGCTTCCAGTCCTTCCAGGATCTGGATCTGATCCGCGCCGTATTCTGTATTCTCTGCGCCCATGTCATTCCTCCTGTTCTTGTCGTCCGGACGTGTTTGAAAATTCATTTCTGCAGAACCATAGCAGCTTCAGAAATCATTACATCAAATCCTGAACAAGATAAACTGATCTTTTAATTTCAGGAAATACTGTATTTTCATTTTGCAGAAAGCAATTCTCAAACCCGCTCCGGAAGTGTCATTTATACCTGTAAAATAAATATTTTTTACATACGAATACAGAGTTTATTATAGCACAAAAAAGCCTGTATTTCCACGCAAAATCATAGGAAATACAGGCAAAAAAGTATCTTATTAAATGCAATTTCAAATTACATAGCACAATATGCGCTTAAAATATATGGAATATTCAGCTACTCCAGTAAAAGCCCAAATTCCTTTAACAATTTCTTCTGGTATTCCGGATCTGATGCAGATTTTATAATATCAGACGTCCTGCCCAGCTCAGCAAGGCAGAGGATCAAACTGTTAATACTATGTTCTCCCTGCTGCATTCCCTGCTGCATTCCCTGCTGCATCCCATCCTTTATTCCATCCTGCATTCCAATTCCATAACCTTCATCATAGCCAGCCTGTAAACTTTTTCTTATCTTTTCCTCGATCTGATCCTGTATGATCCGATTTAATGCTTCACACATACAATCCGCCTCCCTGAATTTTTCTTCATTAGCCCTTACGATCATCTGCATGACTGATTCGTACAAAGGATTTTTCTGCTTTTCTCTGTATTCATTGAGAAGTCGTTTCATATCTTCCTTATCTTTTATTCTATCAGTCAGACTTCTCAGCCACAGATTTTTCTTCTTCGACAACTGTTCCGTTACAATAACCTGAATTGGGATCTTAGACCCTGTTACGTAATAAATTCCTTCTTCTATCTTTTTTATCCGGCATTTCCAAAACTCCCTCAAATGCCGGAGCATCTTCCGGGGATATGCCCTGCTTACCAAAGAGATCGTAATCTGCTCAATTGGGATTTCATCCTCAGTTACCGTATCTGCTTTATAAAAAAATGCATATCCACACACCTTATAAAAATCATTGATGCTTATATAATCCGTCGGACTCTTATACTCAATGATATTATATTTCCGGAATATCCTTCCGATGTTTTTATTAATGGGGATATCGGTCTTCTTTTTGATCACAAGCGCATCGATCTCCATTGGTTTCGTCCCAAGCTGATGCTCATTCTCAAAAATCAGATTCTCCCTTTCTGACTCCAGTTCTATCTGGATATCAGCAAAAAATGCAGGATGCCACTGCCGCAGATTAGAGCTGTTTGTTCTGTTTTTGTTTACGATCATACACGACTCCTCTATTTTGATTTCAAGGAGCCTCATCTGAAAACTCCTGCTGAAAAATGGAAAAAAGCATGAATTTTCTGAGATGACAGGCAATCTGCCTGATATATGAAATGTAATAGAAAAATAAGATTATTTTTAGAAAAATATGCTTTTACAGCATTTCCATAGAATCCCGGAACTGCTTTTTATTTTTGATAAGATCAGCTTACCACAATATGGTCTATGCTGCAAGCAAATCATTTCGACAAAATCCGCACAGTACTTTTTATTACCACAAAAAAAAGCCACATACGTTCCCAAAAATCCTTGGTCACAGTATGCAGCTTATTCAATCATCCACGATCACGTTACCTACGATCCGTACCACAATCTACACCTGATCATTCAGCAGAACCTTCTCCATCCAGAAGCGCCTTATAAATATCCCGCTTGGAAACACCACGATCCTTGGCAGCAAGCTTCATGGCATCCTTCCTGGAATTCCCCTGCTGCTCATACATCGCCACATGCTCCGCAATGGAAATCTCCTCCCAGGAAGCACGCTTCTCCGCCTCCATCTCACTGCGGCTCCTGCCCTCGATCACAAGAACACACTCACCCAGCGGATTCTCATCTTTATAAAAATCCATCAGATCATCGATCGTAGTCCGGAATGCCGTCTCATGCTTCTTGGTCAGCTCTCTACAAAGAGTCATCCGGCGGTTGCCAAGCGCCTCTCTGAGCTCACCAAGAGTCCGTACAAGCCTGTGAGGTGCCTCATACAGGATAATAGTCCTGGTTTCACAGGAAAGCTCCTCCAGGATCGTTTTTCGTTCTTTCTTATCCGCCGGAAGAAAAGCCTCGAAAGCAAAACGCCTGGTATGCAGGCCTGACAAAGTCAGAGCAGTGATACAGGCAGCAGGACCCGGAAGTGAAGTCACTTCAATTCCGGCTTCATAACACATGGCGGCAAGCTCCTCCCCGGGGTCTGAGATACCCGGAGTACCTGCATCTGTGATCAACGCAATGTTTGTACCCGCCAGCAGCTTTTCCACGAGGACATGGCCCTTATCGATCTTATTGTATTCGTGGTAGCTGGTCATGGGGGTTTTTATATCAAAATGATTCAGAAGTTTTATGCTGTTGCGGGTATCCTCCGCAGCGATTAAGTCCACTTCCCGAAGGGTTCTTAGTACTCGAAGGGTGATGTCTTCGAGGTTTCCTATGGGGGTGGCGCATAAGTATAGTTTTCCGTTTTGTTTCATATTTGCCTCTTTTCTCGCTTGACCGCGGGGAGTTTTTTCCACTTGGCCGTGGGGGAGTTGTTTCGCTTGACCGCGGGGGTTATTCCGCTTGACCGCGGGGGTTTGTTTAAGTTTGGAAACTTTGAAAACCGCAAAGGGGCCGCAAAGCCGCGCCCCCTCTGCACACCCCTTGGGCTTTTTTTAAGTAGTGCAAGGGATTCGTTGTTCTTATTTGTTGACTTGTGTCTGTATGCTTCGGTATTCAGCGCGCTACGCTGTGCCGATGTTGTTTTATTTCTTCACTTTCTCTGTGGTTCACTTCTGGCAAGGTGCCCGTATGCTTCGATATTCAATATGCTACGCTGTGCCGATATTATTTCATTTCTTCACTTTCTCAGTGGTTCACTTCCGGCAAGGTGCCCGTATGCTTCGATATTCAATGTGCTACGCTATGCCGATATTATTTCATTTCTTCACTTTCTCAGTGATTCACTTCTGGCAAGGTGTCTGTATTCTTCGATACTCAGTGCGCTACGCGTTGCGATCTCTCGCTTTGAATCTCAGGCGAGGGGAGGCAGGCTGCTGGTGGTGACGTTAGCGGAGCCCCCGTCAGCGAGGTGAGGATAGCTGCTGCCACCGAGCGCACTGTTTGAGCGAAGCGAGTTTGCGCGAATGGCAGCAAACCGGCGCCGCAGCCGAGCAG
>ULVH01008325.1_pt1 | contig 12088 bp, 10 predicted proteins | sample 1959261 | NCBI WGS metagenome assembly ULVH01 (sample SAMEA4835781, study PRJEB28245) | human gut metagenome | biome: gut microbiome; material: fecal sample | place: Denmark | collected 2008
TGGGTCAAGGGCCACGCCGCCAACGAGAAAAACAACCGCTGCGACCAGTTGGCGGTGGCGGAGAGTAAAAAATTCTGAAAATCTGCGATGTTCACAAAAAGTTCACGCGGATTTCATGATTTCGCCATGTTTACAAGGTATTCTTTTACCTGTACAAAGGAACCATTCCTTATGTGATTTTCTCTCTCTCCTAACAAACACACAGAAAACTCCCTTCGCCAGCGGCGAAGGGAGTTTTCTGTGCTTGTCAAAAAGAATATACGATGAATTACTGCAATAAGAGGAGCGGACAGCGTCCGCTCCTCTTGCTTGTTATAGGGAGTTTATTCCTCCTCCTGGGCTGTGATGGCAATATGCAGCTCGTCCAGCTGCTTTTGTCTGTCCCCACAAAATGACGCGGCATTTTGCGGGGGCCCCTCACTGGGAATGAATATCCTCGGCGGAAATGAATTCCGCCTGCGGCAAGGTTTTGCTGCGCAAAACGCTTGATGTGGAACAAAAGCAGCAGGGGAGTAGATGGATGGGGGAGCTTATTCCTCCTCCTGGGCTGTGATGGCAATATGCAGCTCGTCCAGCTGCTTTTGTTCCACAGTGGAGGGGGCGCCCATCATGATATCCTGGGCGTTCTTATTCATGGGGAAGGGGATGATCTCGCGGATAGAGCTTTCACCGGCCAGCAGCATCACCATGCGGTCCACGCCGGGGGCGATGCCGGCATGGGGAGGCGCACCGTAGCAGAAGGCGTTGTACATGGCGGGGAACTTCTTCTTCACATCCTCCTCGCCCAGGCGCACCAGCTCAAAGGCCTTGACCATGATCTCCGGGTCGTGGTTCCGGACGGCACCGCTGGACAGCTCCACGCCGTTGCACACCAGGTCATACTGGTCGGCGGTGATGGTCAGGGGGTCGATTTCGCCCCGCTCCGCCTTCAGCAGTACCTCCAGGCCGCCGCTGGGCATGGAGAACGGATTGTGGCAGAACTCCAGCTGGCCGGACTCGTCGCCGATCTCGTACATGGGGAAGTCCACGATCCAGCAGAACTCGTAGCGCTCCTTGTCCATGTGGCCCTCACAGGCCGCGCCGAAGGTTTTGATGAGCACACCGGCGGATTTGGTGGCGGCGGGACCTGCGGCCACCAGCACCAGAGTATTGGGCTTCAGATCCAGGGTCTCGGTCAGCTCCTGCTGAAGGCCCGTGACGAACTTGGCAATGCCGCCGGCCAGCTGGCCGTTTTCGTCCGCCTTGAACCAGTAGGCTTTGGAGCCGGACTGCACCTCGCAGTCGGCCAGCAGCTTGTCGATCTGCTTGCGGGTGAGCTTGCAGTTGGACACGGGGACCATCTTCACGGTCTGACCCCGCAAGGCGTCGAACTCACTCTCGGTAAACAGGGAGGTGACATTCTTGCAGGTCAGGTCAATGCGCAGGTCAGGCTTATCGGAGCCGTAGGTCTCCATGGCGTCCCGGTAGGCGATGCGGCGGAAGGGGGCGGAGGAGGCCACGTTGTAGGTGCCGAATTTGGCGAAGATGGGAGGCAGCACGTCCTCCAGGACGGCGAACACATCCTCCTGGGTGGCGAAGGCCATTTCCATATCCAGCTGGTAGAACTCGCCGGGGGAACGGTCGCCTCGGGCGTCCTCGTCCCGGAAGCAGGGGGCAATCTGGAAATAGCGGTCAAACCCGGCGGTCATCAGCAGCTGCTTGAACTGCTGGGGAGCCTGGGGCAGAGCATAGAACTTGCCGGGGTGCTTCCGGGCGGGCACCAGATAATCCCGGGCGCCCTCAGGGGAGGAGGCCGTCAGGATGGGCGTGGTGATTTCCAGGAAACCGTGATCCGTCATGGCAGCCCGCAGGGCGGACACCACCTGGCAGCGGAGGATGATGTTGCTCTTTACCGCCGGGTTCCGCAGGTCCAGATAACGATATTTCAGACGCTGGGTCTCGTCGGCCTCGCGGCTGCGGTTGATCTCAAAGGGCAGGCTGTTGTAGCGGCAGCGGCCCAGGACCTCAATTTTTTCGGGAAGCACCTCCACATCGCCGGTGGCCTGCTTGGGATTCTTGCTGGCCCGCTCCCGGACGGTGCCCTCTACGCTGATGGTGGACTCCTTGTTCAGGCCGTTGATGACGTCCATCATCTCCTGACTCTCTACCACCACCTGGGTGGTGCCGTAGAAGTCACGCAGCACCACAAAGGCGAAGTTCTGGCCCACCACGCGGACGTTCTCCATCCAACCCACGATCTTCACGTGCTTCCCGGCGTCGGTCAGACGCAGCTCCCCGCAGGTATGGGTTCGCATTTGCATCATATTGATCTCTCCTGTTCTGATTATAATTTGTATTTTAGTTAACGGATTCAACTATCTGTATTCAAATCTCTGATTACAATTCTGAATATTTGTGGGTAATATTGCATTCTGTATTTATTTTTCCAGAATGACCTTGCCTTGATTCCGCTGGGACAGGCCCTCCTGAATGCGGGAAAGTGTGGCGTCGAAGGGGAGCTTGGTCTGTTCGCCGGAGGTCATATCCTTGCACGCCACCAGGCCCGCCGCAATCTCGTCGTCGCCCAGAAACACCACATAGGGGACCCCCAGCTTGTCGGCATAGTTCATCTTGGCTTTGAACTTTTTCTGCTCGGTATACAGCTGCGTGCGGACACCGGCGCCCCGCAGCCGGGTAGCCAGCTGGATGGCCGGGGTCAGGTCCTGGGTCATGGGCAGGATCAGCACATCGGCAGGAGCCGTGGGCAGGGAGGGGTTCAGGAGGCCCTGCTCACCCAGCACATAAAACAGACGGGTCAGGCCAATGGAGATGCCCACGCCGGGAAGCTGACGGTCGGTATAATACTCAGCAAGGTTGTCATAACGTCCACCAGAACATACGGAACCGATCTCCGGATAGTCCAGCAAGGTTGTCTCATACACGGTACCGGTGTAGTAGTCCAGGCCCCGGGCGATGGTCAGATCCACGGCGAAATTGACCTCCGGAACGCCGAAGGCGGCCAGGTAACGGGTGACGGTGGTAAGCTCATCCAGTCCCTGGTCAAACAGCTCATGGCGGCCCCGGTAGCCCTCCAGGGCGGAGAGCACCTGGTCATTGCTGCCGGTGATGGAGATGAAACGCATGATCTCCTCCGCCTGGTCCGCCGTCAGTCCTACGTCGTCCATCAGGCAGGCGCGGACCTTATGGGGCCCGATCTTGTCCAGCTTGTCCACGGTGCGCATGATGTCGCCGGACCGGTCTGTCAGGCCCAGCATGGCATAGAAGCCGTTGAGGATCTTGCGGTTGTTGACCCGGATCTGGAACCGGGTCAGGCCCAGGGCGGTGAAGGTCTGGTAGATGATGGAGGGGATCTCTGCCTCGTTGGTGATGTCCAGCTTGCCGTCGCCGATAATATCGATGTCTGCCTGATAGAATTCCCGGAAACGCCCTCGCTGGGCCCGCTCGCCCCGGTATACCTTACCGATCTGATAACGGCGGAAGGGGAAGGCCAGGTCATTGCCGTGGAGGGCCACATATTTGGCCAGCGGCACCGTCAAGTCAAACCGCAGGGCCAGGTCGGCGTCGCCCTTCTGGAAGCGGTAGATTTGCTTTTCGGTCTCGCCGCCGCCCTTGGCCAGCAGCACCTCGCTGGCCTCAATCACAGGGGTGTCCAGGGGCGTGAAGCCGTAGCGGCTATAGGGGGGGCGCAGAATGTCCATCATCCGCTCCAGCTGCTGCTGCTGCGCAGGCAGCAGCTCCATGAAGCCGGATAGGGTCCGGGGGGTCACAGTTGCCATGGTGATCTATTTCCTTTCTGTTTTGTTTTTGGGTTTTTATTGGGGACTCTTTGGAGACATCATAGCTCGGCTGCAGCTGGGTTTGGAAATGAAAAAATGCGCTCCCGTCCCTTGTTTGGGACGAGAGCGCATGAATACGCTTCGTGGTGCCACCCAAATTCAGCCCCAAGGGGCCCTCGCGGCTCCTGTTACGGGGAGCGGGCCGTGGATGTTTCCATCCCCGCTGGGGGACTGTCTTCGCTTCTCCTGCCGGGGCGCGCTTGCAGCCGGTGACGCGTCTCTCTGGTGCCGGTGGGGATGAAGGTACTCCTGTCTCCTTTATGGCGGTCGCTTTTCCTATTTTATGGCATCCGGGGCCGCTTGTCAAGCGGTAAAGGGCTTGGTTTTGGGATTGACAATATTGCGCCAGTCCAGGTCGCCCCGGGCCAGGCCCAGCACCAGCATTTCCGCCGAGGCCAGGTTGCTGGCATAGGGGATGTTGTTCTGGTCACACAGACGGAAGATGTTGGCTACATCCTCATTCGGGGTCTTCTGATTGGGGTCGCCGAAGCACAGCACCATGTCGATCTCATTATAGGCGATACGGGCCGCGATCTGCTGGCCGCCGCCGTGGTCGAAGGACAGGAAACGGTGGATGCGCAGGCCGGTGGCTTCGCTGATCTGAAGGCCGGTGGTGGCGGTGGCGCAAAGGGTGTGCTGGGCCAGAATGCCGCAGTAAGCGGTGCAGAACTGGACCATCAGTTCCTTTTTGTTGTCGTGAGCGATCAGTGCGATATTCATGGGGGCACTTCCTTTCATAAGATCAGATCCGCATCAGCGGCACACGCTGGCCGGTGATGCGTCGGGCAATGTTTTCATAGGACCGTGCGGCATAGTAGTTCATGTCCCGCAGGGGAATGCCGCGGTTGAGGGAATAGGGGACGTCGCTGTCCTCCGGGACCACGCCCAGAAGGGGAAGGCCGGCAGCGTCCATGGCGTCGTCGATGGTGCTGTGCAGGGCCCGCAGGAGCTTTTTCTGTACTCGCCCCACCACCAAAAACAGGTTCTCTGTGGTGAAGCGCTTGTCCAGGATCATAACGGTGTGCTGTGCGTCCCGCAGAGCGGAGGCGTCGGTGGTGGTGATGACCACCACGCAGTCGGCGCAGCCGGTGGCCAGCTGGAAGCCCTGACCCAGTCCCGCCGGGGCGTCGATGAGGCAATAGTCATACTGCTGGCGCACCTGTTCCAGGAGCCGTTTCATCTGCTCCATGGTGACGTTCAGCTGCCCGGTGGCGGACAGGGGAGCGGTGAGCAGGTGGAGCTTGGGATACTTGGGGTGGACAGCCACCGCGTCCGACAGTGCGCAGCGCCCGGCTATAACGTCGGAAAAGTCCATCAGTGCACTGTCTGTCAGCCCCAGGGCCAGGTCCAGGTTCCTCAGGGTAATGTCACAGTCCAGGCACAGAGTGCTCTTTCCCAGGGCGGCCAGAGCCAACCCCACGTTGGCGGTGAAGGAGGTCTTGCCGGTGCCGCCCTTTCCGGAGACCACTGCTATGATTTTTCCCATATCCAGGTACCTCGTATACAGATGGGGTTCAGCCCAGCGGCGCTTTTTTGATTCGGGCAAAGGGACGGGGATAGGCCGCCGGAGTAGGATGCTGCTTTTGAATGATCACCACCCGGTGACGAATGTCCGTACCGGGAATGGTGTAATCCCAGATTTTTCCAATTTTTCCACCCAGCTGGACAATGGCGCTTTTGGCGGACTGGACCTCCTGGTCGGAGTCCACAGACTTCATGGCCAGGAACTGGCCGCCTACCTTCACCAGGGGCAGGGCCAGCTCACACAATATGTTCAGCTGGGCAACGGCCCGGGAGGTGGCGATGTCGAATTTCTCCCGATGCTGCCGGGCAAATTCTTCGGCCCGGGCATGCACGCATTGGGTGCGCTTGAGATTCATGGCTTGTGCCGTTTCCTGGAGAAAATCCACACGCTTTCCCAGGCTGTCCAGCAGGGTCAGGTCAAAGTCCGGCTCCAGCAGCCGCAGGGGCATACCGGGAAAACCCGCGCCTGTGCCTACGTCCACGACGTTTTTGCCCCGGAAGTCTGCTATCGTCAGCAGGGAAGCACAGTCCAGAAAGTGCAGCCGCGCCACATCTGCCGGATCGGTGATGGCTGTCAGATTCATAACCCGGTTTTTCTCCAGCAGGAGCCGGGAAAATTCCTGCAGCCGGGGGATGGCGTCGGTGGAAAGGCCCCAGGTCTCGAGGCCCTGCTGCAAGATGCGTTCCATTTTATTTCTGCTCCTTCAGCAGGTCCCGGATCTCCGTCAGCAGTTCCTCTGTGGTGGGACCGGCGGGCTCCTCCGGAGCGGGGGCCTCGTCCTTCTTCTTGTGGAAGGCGTTGATGGCCTTGACCATCAGGAAGATGACGAATGCCACCAGGATGAAGTCGATGATGGTGGTCAGAAAGGTGCCCAGGCCCAGAGTTACGGCAGCCGTGACCTCCTTGTCCCCATTCATAACGGCGGGCTTCAGGATGATATCCAGCTTGCCCAGGTCGATGCCGCCGATGACCAGACCGATCAACGGCATGAACACATCGTTGACCAGGGAGGTGGTGATTTTGCCGAAGGCGGAGCCCAGCACCACACCGATGGCCATGTCCAGCACATTACCGCGCATGGCAAATTCCTTGAATTCATTGAAAAACTTTTTCATATGGACCCTCCTCTCAGTGCTTGGGGATAATGCGGTCGTGGCCACCCATATAAGGCCGCAGAGCCTGGGGGATCCGCACAGAGCCGTCAGGCTGGAGGTTGTTTTCCAGGAAGGCGATGAGCATCCGGGGAGGGGCTACGCAGGTGTTGTTCAGGGTGTGGCACAGCTGCATTCTGCCGTTTTCATCCTTGTAACGGATCTTCAGGCGGCGGGCCTGGGCATCACCCAGGTTGGAGCAGGAGCATACCTCGAAATACTTCTGCTGCCGGGGGGACCAGGCCTCAATATCACAGGACCTGCACTTCAGGTCTGCCAGATCGCCGGAGCAGCACTCCAGCTGCCGCACGGGAATATCCAGAGAGCGGAACAGCTCCACGCTGTACTGCCACAGCTGATCATACCATTTTTTGGAATCTTCAGGCTTGCATACCACAATCATTTCCTGCTTTTCAAATTGGTGAATGCGATAGATGCCCCGCTCCTCGATGCCGTGGGCGCCCTTCTCCTTGCGGAAGCAGGGAGAGTAGGAGGTCAGGGTCTGGGGCAGGGATTCGGTGGGGACGATCTGGTCAATAAACTTGCCGATCATAGAGTGCTCGCTGGTACCGATGAGGTAGAGGTCCTCGCCCTCGATCTTATACATCATGGCATCCATGTCGGTCTGGCTCATGACGCCCTCCACCACGTTGCCGTGGATCATGAAGGGCGGGATGCAGTAGGTGAAGCCCTTGTCGATCATAAAGTCCCGGCCATAGGCCAGCACGGCCTCGTGGAGCCGTGCAATATCGCCCATGAGATAATAGAATCCGTTGCCGGATACCCGGCCGGCGGCGTCCATATCAATGCCGTCGAAGCGCTCCATGATCTCCGTGTGATAGGGAATGTCGAATTCCGGGGTTTTGGGCTCGCCAAAGCGCTGGACCTCCATATTGTGGGTGTCGTCCGGGCCGATGGGAACGGAGGGATCGATCATCTGCGGGATCACCATCATGATTTTGGTGATCTGCTGGGTCAGACGGCCCTCCATCTCCTCCAACTGGGCCAGTCGGTCGGCATTGGCCTTCACCTGGGCCTTGGCCTCCTCGGCTTCCGCCAGCTTGCTGGGGTCCTTTTTGGCCTGTCCCATCAGCATGCCTACCCGCTTGGACAGCTGGTTGCGCTGGGCCCGCAGGTCGTTGGCCTCGTTCATGGCGGCGCGCTTTTCGGCGTCCAGAGCGATTACCTCGTCTACCAGGGGGAGCTTGGCGTTCTGAAATTTCTTGCGGATATTTTCCTTGACGGCTTCCGGGTTGTCCCGGACAAATTTGATATCAAGCATGGTAATGCACCTTTCCGTGTTTCACGTGAAACAGTTATTTCTTTTTGATGGTATGGAGGGCCTCCAACAGGTCGTTGAGGTCGTCCACGCTGTAATACTCCAGTTCGATGCGGCCCTTTTTCCGCCCGGTGACGATCCGACAGCCGCGCCCCAGGGAATTTCCCAGATCGCGGGCGGCCTCCTGAGCATAGTCTACGGTGACGCCGGTGGGGGAGGGCTTCTCCCTCTTTCCGGCGGTGAGCTTCTTCACCAGCAGTTCCGTCTGGCGGACGGACAGGTCGTTTTTCAGAATGGAGGCAGCGGCTGTTTCCTGTAGGGCAGGGGACAGGGGCAGCAGTGCCCGGGCGTGACCGTTGGTGAGACGTCCGTCCTCCACCATGGCCCGCACCGGCGGACACAGGTTCAGCAGACGCAGGGCGTTGGCCACAGCGGACCGGGATTTGCCCACCCGCTGGGCCGTTTCCTCCTGGGTCATGTTGTACTGGCTCATGAGCACCTGGTAGCCCTCGGCCTCCTCAATAGGGTTCAGGTCCTCCCGCTGGAGGTTTTCAATCATGGCCAGTTCCATGGCCTTTCGATCGTCGGCCTCGATGATGATGGCGGGAACCTGGGTCAGGCCCGCCATCCGGGCTGCGCGCCAACGGCGCTCTCCGGCGATGATCTGATAATAGCCGGATTGCAGCTTCCGTACCGTCAGGGGCTGGATGATGCCGTGCTCCCGGATGGAGTCAGCCAAGTCCGCCAGAGATTCGGGGTCAAATTGCTTGCGGGGTTGGGATGCGCAGCTTTCCACCTGGGAAATTGGCAGAAATAAACTGCTTTTCTCCTCCTGGGAATCGATGACATCATCTCCCAGCAGGGCGGCCAGGCCTTTGCCCAGCCCTTTTGGGTTGTTGGCCATTGCTAAAACGCTCCTTTCCGCACAGAATCAAACATTTTTCTTGAGAAATTCGTTGGCCAGTGACAGATATGCCTCCGCACCGCGGCAGGTCCGATCATAGGCGGTAATGGGCTTTCCGTGACTGGGTGCCTCGGACAGGCGAATATTTCTGGGGATCACCGTGGCATATACCTTGCCGGGGAAGAATCGCTTCACCTCTTGCGCCACCTGGATAGCCAGGTTGGTTCGGCCGTCGAACATGGTCAGCAGAACGCCTTCGATCTGGAGATGTGGATTCATATTCCGGCGGACAATACGCACGGTGTTCATCAGGTCACTGAGGCCCTCCAAGGCGTAATACTCTCCCTGCAAGGGTACCAGCAGGGAATCTGCAGCGCACAGAGCGTTGAGGGTCAGAAGCTCCAGGGAAGGGGGACAATCGATGAAAATGTAGTCGTAGTTTTCCCGCACACCGTTCAAGGCGTTGCGCAGCAGAAATTGCCGGTCTGCCAGCTCGATCATTTCCACGCCGCCACCGGCCAGGGCCTTGCTGCTGGGCAGCACGTCGCCGTAAGGCGTGGCGACGATGGCTTTGGCGGTGTCCACGCCGTTGATGAGGACATCATATACGCCGTTGGAGGTGGACTTGTCCACGCCCATGCCGGAAGTGGCGTTGGCCTGGGGATCGAAATCGCACAAAAGCACGCGCTTTCCCAGATATTTTAGTGCCGCAGCCAGGTTGACGCAGGTGGTAGTCTTTCCAACGCCGCCTTTTTGGTTCACGATCGCTACGATTTTCGCCACTTTTCCCACTCACTTTCTGTCAGTCTTTTTATTTAGTATATCACATTTTCGAGCGGTTTCAATAGAAAATTTGCAAAACGAGAAAAAACTTGAGAAAAATGTTTCACGTGAAACAGAAAAAATAATGAAAAAGGTGGATGTTTCACGTGAAACATCCACCTTGTAACAGCTCAAATCAAAATCATACCCGACACCGGCGGCAGACGCAGACGCAGCTTTCCACCGGGGGCAAAGAACTGCTGGAAGGTCAGAGCCTCCCGGGCCAGATCCCGGGGCCAAGGGAGAGATACCTCCACGGCTGTTTCCCCAGCATTCAGCGCCGCCACAGTGATTTCGTCTCCCAATTGCCGCCGCAGTACCAGTGCGCCGCCCTGAGCATAGACATAGGTCAGATCACCGTCCTGCAAAGAGGGGCGATGTCGCCGCAGCTGACCCAGACTGCGAAAGAAATCCAGCAGCGCCCGGTCCTGCCGGTCCCAGGGATAGGTTTTTCGGTTCAGGGGGTCCTCGAAGCCCTCCATTCCGGCCTCATCACCGTAGTACACGGTAGGGGAGCCGGGGAAACAGTACAGCAGCATTTCACCCACCCGCAGCCGGGCTTCGCCCTTTTGCCGCTCCTCCGGGGAGAGACGGTAGGCCGCACGGGCGTCCTTGGTGTCCGGCACATGCTCCGCACCCAACAGAGTCAGAATGCGCGGGGTGTCGTGGGTGCCCAGAATGTTCAGGGCACTGTAAAACGCCGGACGAGGATAGTGCTCACGGATTGTCTCCATGGTATCCCGGAAGCAGGCGGCGTCGCCGCCCCGGAGCCAATCCAGAGCGGCCGTCCGGAAGGGGTAGTTCATCAGGCCGTGAGTCTCACTGCCCAGCAGATACCGGCGGCGCTGACTGTAGGCCACCTTGTTGCTGCCGTCCTCCCAGACCTCCCCCAGCAGGAAGCTATCGGGATTCTCCTGCTCCATGGCGTCGCGGATCTCGGCGATAAAGTCATCTGGCAGCTCGTCGGCTACATCCAGCCGCCAGCCGGAGGCGCCCTGCCGCAGCCAGTGCCGCACCACGGAGTCGTGATCCCGGATGATGAAGCGGCGGTAGCTGTCGGTGGATTCCTGCACGGCAGGCAGGGTCTTGATGCCCCACCAGGCGTCATAGTCGTCGGGCCAGGGGTGGAAGGAATACCAAGAATAATAGGGAGACTCCCGGCTCTGGGCTGCGCCCAGCTCCGGATAAAAGCCTTGAGCGTTGAAATACCGGCTGTTGTTGCCGGTGTGGTTAAACACGCCGTCCAGCATCACCCGGATGCCCCGGCAGCGTGCCTCCCGGCACAGGGTTCGGAAGTCCTCCTCCGTGCCCAGCATGGGGTCAATACGCCGGTAGTCGGCAGTGTCGTATCGGTGATTGCTGTCGGATTCGAAAATGGGACACAGATACAACGTACCCACTCCCATACTCTGTAGGTAGTCTAATTGGGAGGTGATGCCCGCCAGACTGCCGCCAAAAAAGTCATTGTTGCGGACGATGCCGTTTTCGTCAGGCCGCCATACCGGCGTATCGTCCCAGCTCTGATGGACCACACGGTCCCCCACCATGCCGGCAGCGTTTGGCACAGACAGACGACAAAACCGGTCCGGAAAGATCTGATAGGTGACGCCGCGGCCGAACCAGGCGGGGACGGGGCGGCTGTCATCGTACACCGTCAGCTGCCAGCGGGAGGAGTCGTCAAAACCGTGGGGACCGTATGGACGAACACAGTCCGAATAAGTGAATTGAAACGCATACCATACCAGGTCCGGCTCCGCTGGGGCGGTATAGACGGCTTGCCAGCGGCCGTCGCCGGATGGGGACAAGGGCAGCGCCTGCTCTGTGCCGCCGAATTCCCGGCGCAGCAGCAGAGATACTCCGGTAACGTTTTCAGTCCCGGGACGAACCGCGAAACGGACAGCGGCGCCGCACGCGGCGGCGCCAAAGGGGGACTTGTATTCCAGGTCGCGGGAATCAAAAATCTTGCTCATAGGGTTCCCTCATTTCAACAGGGTATTTTCGCCGATGATCACGGCACTGATCTCCTCCTGAGAAAAGTAGGAGTTGACGATGTCCACGGCGGTAGAGGCCAGGGCAGCGCCGGAGCCGCCCTTTTCAATGACAACGGCCACAGCGATCTGAGGATCGTCGTAGGGGGCGAAGCACACAAACACACCGTTGTTGGTGTTGCTGATACCCGTCTCGGCTGTACCGGTTTTGGCGCCGGCGGATACCACGCACTTGGAAAAGTAGTAAGACAGGCTGCCGGTGGTCAGATTGTGCATGCCTTCCTTCACTGCCCGGACGGTGCTGTCACTCATCTGCACCGTGTTCAGGGGCTCCTTATCATAGGCATAGATCACCGAGGAGTTGTCGTAGGATTTCACGTTTTTCAGCAGGTGGGCCTCATAATGATGTCCGTCGCCCACCAGAGTGGCGATATAGTTGGCCAGCTGCAGGGGAGTGAACAGGTCATAGCTCTGGCCGATGGCGGCGGTGAGGGTCTGGCCGTCGGTCCATTCCAGGTGCTCGGCCTCGGCAAATTCCGGGGTGGCCATGGAGCCCTTGGCCTCGGCGCTGCCGGGGCCGCCG
>ULVH01032314.1_pt1 | contig 12026 bp, 8 predicted proteins | sample 1959261 | NCBI WGS metagenome assembly ULVH01 (sample SAMEA4835781, study PRJEB28245) | human gut metagenome | biome: gut microbiome; material: fecal sample | place: Denmark | collected 2008
ATGGCGTCCAGCAAGATGATGATCGCGACAAATACCAGGGCGATAAGCTGGAAGTTTGTGGTGATGAAGATGCCGATGGGGGCAGGGGTAGCCCAAGGCACCACGAAGGAGAAGCCGTTCATGCCCACATTGTCGATAAAGAACTTGGCAACACTCACGTTGACGCAGCCGGCGGCAACAAAGGGGATGAGCATGTAGGGGTTAAGGATCATCGGCGCGCCAAAGAGCAACGGTTCGTTGACGGCGAAGGCAACAGGAACAATCGAGGCCTTACCGACGGCTTTGAGCTGCTTGGACTTCATAAAGAGAATCAGCAGGAGCGGCACGATGAACGTCGCGCCGGTGCCGCCGAACTCACCCACGAGCGACATGTTAAAGGTGAGGGAGTGGGCGGGGTGACCACCGGCCAGCAGAACCTGCAGGTTCTCGGCCTGGTTGGCAAGACGGATGGGGTCGATGCCCGGCTGGACAATCGAGGGGCCGTGGACGCCGATGAACCAGAAGAATGCGGTGGCTGCCTGAATAAGGATGAGTCCGGGGTAGGTCTCTGCTGCGGTGAAGAGCGGGGAGAGCAGCTTGATGAGCAGCTCGGAGAAAGGAACGCCCATGAGGTTGCGCACAACCACATCGATGATGCCGCAGATGATGACGGCGCCGCCAAAGGGGATGATGTCGCGGAAGTTCTGAGCGATGGCGCCCGGGACCTCCTTGGGCAGCTTAATGGTCAGATCGCGCGAGACGCAGAACTTATAAACCCACACGGTAATGAACGCGGCGATATAGGCCGAGAACAGACCGCGCGTGCCCATGCTGGTGCAATCGAAGACCGAAAGTTCGGAGCCGTTGAACTTGGTGGTGAACTGCGTGACTGCGAGCAGCAGCATGCTGCACTGGGCGGCCACCATGGTGGAACCGTCGTTGAGCACCTTGCCGGCGGGCATGCGACGGTTCATGGAAGCCGTAAAGTTCTTGGCAGTGGTGCCGGCGACCATGATGCCCATGACGCCCATGGTGAAGTTGCACAGCTTGTTGCACCAGTCGATGAGCGGCTGGGGCAGCGTGATGCCAACTACGCCAGGAAGGGTGGCAATCAGCAGGAAGATCGAAGAGGTGAGGACGATGGGCATGCACCCAAGGAATCCGTCCTTAATGGCCTGGAGGTAGATGTTCCTTGAGATCTTCTCAAAGAACGGTTGATGCTTTTCGAGCATCTTTACGATGGCGTCCATAGAGCTCCTTTGCTACTTGATGCGCGATGCATGTGGATGGAACTGGTCGTCGATGGATGGTCAGGACTGCCCGGAAACCTTCCTGTTTAAGGAAGGCATTGCGAAATGACAACGTTGTCATTTCGTTAATGACAACGTAAGACATTTTTGGAAGAGCAACAAGGATATACGGGTGAGCGGTCGATATTGTCCGGTAAACGGTTGATTTATCAGTCAGGCAGGTAGTGTATGCTAGAACGCAAAAAACAAGCGATGCAAGACCGACTGGAGAAGTAGTGGCAACGATGGACAAGAAAAATGTCTCAATGAATGATGTGGCAGTTGCCGCGGGTGTTTCTCTCAAGACGGTTTCGCGTGTGATCAACGAGCCCGGTAGCGTGCGAGAGTCGACACGCGATAAGGTCCATTCCGCAATGGAGGCGCTCGGGTTTCGAGCCAACTTTGCCGCGCGTTCACTCAAGTTGGGCCGTTACGGGTGCATCGGCGTGGTGCTGTTCCACTTGTCGGGCGGTGCCGTGGACATGATTGACGGTATCGCCGATGCCGCCGAAGAGCGAGGCTTTGCGCTCACGATGATCAAAAAGCGGGCTGGGGAAAAGATGACCCTTGCCGAAGCGGCGCGTAGGATGTCGCAGCTGCCTGTTGATGGCATGATCTTCAACCTGCGTCAGATGGTCGATGACTTTGATACCTTTGAGGCGCCGAAAGACCTCAAGACGGTGATTATCACACCGATGGAACATCCTACCTGCTCCACCGTCAGTGACGATCAAGAGGGTGGTGCGCACATGGCGTGCGAGTACTTCTTGAATCGCGGGCATAAAAACGTGTACTTCGTCTCTGGTAAGAAAGAGTCGCTGTCGAGCCAGTGCCGTATGAAAGGTTGGCGTGCGGCGCTCGAGGCGCGTGGCATTGAGCCGCCCGAGCCTCTGCAAGGCGATTGGAATGCGGATAGTGGCTATGCCGCAGGCCTTGCGCTTGCCGATAAACCCGATTGCACGGCGGTCCTCGCCGCTAACGACTGCATGGCAAACGGCGTGATGATGGCTCTACGTGACAAAGGGCTCAGTGTGCCCGACGACGTGTCCGTGATCGGCTTCGACGATGAGCTCTACAAGACGATTCCCAACTCGATTCTGACGTCGGTGAAGTTTCGCCACCGCGAGCTGGGCATCCGTGCGCTTAACGAGGTCGTCGCAGGTCTGGAAGCCCCGAGCTCCAGAAGCCGTACGCTTGTCTCGGGTGTGCTGGTCGAGCGTTCCAGCGTAAAGGACCTGCGGGCGTAGGTTCGGATTCGTTCGTCTCAATCTGTAACAGGTAGGGCCGAAAATCTCAGCTAGATGTTACAGATTGAGACAAACGGCTTCCGACCTGAACAAAAAGGTCGGGGGCGGCTCGCCGTGTGACGTGCCGCCCCCGGCTGAGAAATGGGGACAGGTTATGTGGGCGGTGCAACTCCGCCAACCGCTCGTCGCAAGCCGCTAGTCCAGACGACGGGTCTGCGCCACGTGCTTATACCAGTATGCGCTTGCCTTGGGCGTGCGCTTCTGGGTTTCAAAGTCAACGTAGAAGAAGCCGTAACGCTTGTTGTAGCCATTGGTCCAGGAGAACTGATCCTGCAGGCTCCACAGGAAGTAGCCGCCCACGTTGACACCCACCTCCATGGCCTTGAGCAACCAGCGCAGGTGCTGCTCGATGTAGTCGATGCGCGGCTGGTCGTCCACAAAACCGTCCTTGTAGGGGTCCTTGTAGCCCATGCCGTTCTCGGTGATGAAGATCTGCTTGTAGTTGGGGTAGCGCTGCTTAATGTAGACGAGCAGATCGAACAGGCCCTCGGGATAGATGATCCAGTCCCAGTCGGTGGTGGGGATACCAGGCTTGTTCACATGCTCGCCAATACCCTTAACGCGCCAGCGGCCGGTGCCCTTCTCGCCCGTACCGTTGTGGTGCAGGTCGTTCTCGCCATCGTAAGCCTTCAAAAAACGGCACTGGTAGTTGTTAACGCCCAGGTAGTCGTTGTAGAGCGCGGCCTCGCGCATGATTTCCAGATCCTCGTCCAGGATCTCGATGGTGCCGCCCGAGACGGCAGCCAGGCGGTTGGCGCACTCGAGGGTGTCGGGGGCATAGTCGCCGCGGAAGGTGGCGTCGAGCAGAAACTGGTTCTGCAGCACGTGCTCGTTGTTGGCGGCTTTGATGTCGGCGGGGTCGTTCTCGTTGAGCGGATACTTAAACTCCAACGACTGAATGACGCCGATCTTGCCCTTAAAACCGCCGTTGTGGAAGGCCAGTACTGCCTTGGCGTGGGCGAGCATCATGTTGTGCTCGCACTGGAAAGCCTCGGCCAGATGCGCCTTGACGCCACCGGGGAAGGTGCCCTCGATGTAGGTGTTGGAGGCGTCGGCCCAGATCTCGTTAAAGGTGAACCAGTAGGTCACCTGGTCGGCGTACTCCTTAAAGCAGAAGGTGGCAAAGTCCACAAAGGCGTCGATGGTCTCGCGGTTGAGGAAATCGCCCTTCTCAAAGAGGGGCAGCGGCGTGTCAAAGTGATGCAGCGTGACGAACGGCTCAACGTGGTGCTTATGGCACTCGGCGAAGAGATCGTGATAGAACTGGACGCCCTCGGGGTTAATCTCACCGGTGCCGTTGGGAAAGATGCGGCTCCAGGCGATGGAGAGGCGAATGCCGTTGATGCCAAACTCCTCGCACAGCTCCAAGTCGACGGGGTACTGGTTGTAGAAGTCTGAAGCGGGATCGGGGGAAAAGCGCCCCTGGGCCTCCAGGAAGTCGTCCCAGGCAACCTTGCCCTTACCGTGAGTGCGGGTCTCGCCCTCTACCTGGTAGGCAGCGGTGGCGCCGCCAAAGACAAAGTCCTCGGGAAACTGTGCGGGCGGGTTGGTGACGCTAGCAGGGTTAACGGACATGATGATCCAATCGTCTAAATCGAAGGGCCAGCCGGTCTTGGATGGTCGGCTGGCCCTGAGCGTTACTTACTTCGAAAGCTGCTCACTCACGAAGGCGAGAGACTTGTCACCGTTCTGGGAGAGCTCGATGTACTGCTTGCCGCGGCAGGCTACGCACTTGTTGCCCACGCGCTCGCAGTCCTTCTGCAGGTCGGTCAGGTAGCTTGCGGCCTGTGGGGCCAGGACGACCAGGTCAAAGTCGGGGAGCATGTCCACGTGGTTGCCATAGGCCTCGGCAGCGGTCTCAAGATTGATGCCGCGCTCTTTGGCGGCCTTGGCCAGCGCGTTGGCGAGCAGGCCCGAGGTGCCGCCACCCTGGCAGAGCACGAGCACGCGCTTGCCGTTGAGGTCACTGGCGGTCGTTGTCTCAGTGGCGACAGCGGCGGGAGCGTCGGCCTTCACGGACTCGGCAGCAGCGCCGGCGGCAACGCTCTTGGCGTCAGCCTTGCCCTGGAAAGCATCGTTGAGCTTAGCGGCCTTCTCGGCGTTCTTGGCGGCGAGCTCCTCCTGGGAGATCTCGGCCTCCTCGGCGCACTTCTGGGCGTCATAGGCGCGGAAGAACGGATAGTACAGAGCGAAGTCGACGACCAAGATAAGGGCGAGCATCACAAAGGCGAGCGGCTGGAAGCCCAGGCCCATGATGGTGCCGATGGGGGCGGGGACGGTCCAAGGCAGGGTGTACATAAAGCCGTTCATGCCCAAGAAGTCGATAAAGATCTTGAGGATCCAGATGTTGGCGATCGGGGCAAAGACAAACGGGACAAAGAAGACGGGGTTGAGCACGATGGGTGCGGCGAACAGCAGCGGCTCGTTGACGGCAAAGCAGACCGGGACGATGGCGGCCTTACCGACGGCGCGCATCTCCTGGGACTTGGCCAGGAAGCAGAACATAAAGACCAGGACGAGCGTGGCGCCGGTGCCGCCCATGCAGACGACGAAGTACTGGGCACCCTGGGTCAGGACAGCGGAAGCGTGCTGGCCAGCCTGGAACGCAGCCAGGTTGTCGGTCATGTTGGCAACGAGCGCGGCGGCGATGGCGGGCTCGACGATCGAGGGGCCGTGGACGCCCACGAACCAGAACAGGCTCATGGCGCCGTAGATCACAGCGAGGCCGATGTAGCCATCGGCAGCGGTGAACAGGGGCTGGAACACCTGGATGACGCCCTGGGCAAAGCAGAAGCCAAAAGCAGCGCGGAAGACGATGTCAAAAACCCAAAAGACGGTGATGCAGACGGAGAAGGGGATGATGTCCTTGAAGGTCTGCGAGATGTTGGGCGGAACCTGCTCGGGCATCTTGACGGTGATGTTGCGCTTAATGAAGAACTTGTAGATGATGCCGGTCACAAACGCAGCGATGAAAGCGGTCAGCAGGCCCTTGGAACCAAGGTAGGTGGTGTTGAAACCGCTGGCGGCGTCCGTGGCGATCGTGTCGCTCGAAAGGAGCAAGAAGCCGATGATGGCCGCGCACATGCACGAGATGAAGTTGATCTGGTTGTTCTTGGGCAGATCGCGGTTTTGAGCGTCGGCGAAGTGCTTGGCCGTGGTGGCGGCGCAGGCGATGGCCAGGATGCCCATGGAGTAGTTGTAGCACTTCCACAGGGCGTTGTTGATGTCATCGGGCCAGTAGAAACCCCAGATGTTGGGGACCGAGGCTACCAGGCAGAAGATGGACGAGAAGATGATGATGGGGATGACGGAGATAAAGCCGTCGCGGATCGCCTTGAGGTACTTGTTGCGGGCGATCGCGTTGAAAAAGGGCTGGCCCTTTTCGATGATGGCGATGAGTTGCTCCATGCAATGCTCCTAAGAGTCGGTGGGTTAGCAACGATGGTGGCTTTTGACTTTCGGTTGCCAAAATGTTGACGTTGCCATTTTGTGACACATAAAAAGAAGCGAACCGGTGGTTCCTGTGCCTGCGAACCGTCGATTCCTTACGCGTAAACGTTTGAGCCGCCCGGTGGCTCTGTGTTTGCGCAATGGCAACGTTAACATTTGGTCGACAAAAGCCGTTCGGGGAAGCAAAAATGTCGGTGAACGGTAGGTTTTGGGTGGTGAGCGTATGGTGGGGGAGGCGTTAGATATACTTGAAGACGTTTCATTTGACTGCGTAGGGTGCCACCAATGGCATCGTTGACATAGAAAGATCGACCTATGGCCGCTGTTAAAAAATCGGTATCCGTCAAAGACGTAGCGCGCCTCGCGGGCGTCTCGGAGCAGACGGTCTCGCGCACCGTGCACGATTCGCCCAGCGTGCGCCCCGAGACCAAGGAACGCGTGCGTGCCGCCATGCGCGAGCTGGGGTATCGCCCCAATTTTGCCGGTCGATCGCTGCGCCGTGGCAGGTTTAAGACCGTCGGCGTCGCCATGTTCAACATTACCGGTACCGGCAACCTCGACCGTATGGAGGGCTTTGCCGCCGCGGCCGACAAACATGGCTATGCCATCACCCTCACTAAAGTAGATGGACACCCCTATACCCTCGAGAGCGCATCGTCACGCATGAGCGCGCTGCCGGTAGACGGTATGGTCGTGATCATGAACCGCATGCCGGCAGACTTTGGCACTTTTGAGCCGCTGCCCGGTATGCAGACGGTGCTCGTTACCATGCTGGAGCACCCGCTCTGTTCAACGGTCGATAACGACCAGTTCGATTGCTCGCGTCAAGTTGTCGAGTACTTGCTGGGGCGGGGGCACAAGACTGTGCACTTTATCTCATGCCCCGAGCGCTCGCTTTCGGGCATGCGGCGCGAGGAGGGCTGGCGCGAGACATTGCGCGCGCATGGTATTGAACCGCCGCGACTCGTCCGTGGGGATTGGACGGCACAGAGCGGATATGCTGCCGGTCAGGCTCTGGCGGAAGATCCGACCTGTACGGCCATTTATGCTTCCAACGATGCCATGGCCTACGGCTGCATTCGCGGGCTCGAGTCGTGCGGAAGGCGTGTGCCCGAGGACGTGAGCGTGGTGGGTGTTGATGACAGCCTGGGCGATATCGTGCCCGACCGTCGCCTGACCACGGTGCGCTTTGACAACAAGCGCGTCGGCATGTGGGCGGTCGACAAGATTGCCGGCGCCGATGGGGGTGCGTCTGGCGTGGAGCACATGCTGATTCCCGGTGTGCTCGTAGAGGGCGATACGGTGCGCGATTTGCGTTAGGGTGCGGCCCTGTTTGGGTTGCCGCTAATTGTGTTCGATATTGTTCAGATTGGTTTAAAAACCGTTCACGGGCGAAAAGTGACCGTTCATAGCTCGAAATTACGTTTTGCTCTGTTCTTTTTTGTTTGAATGTTATTGTTTCTGCCATACAGAACGCAGCGCGTATGCCCGGACGCGATGCTCTCCATTGGTTCATATGTGAAAGGAACGCAATATGGCAACCAAAGAAGAAATCTCGATGGTTGGATTCGAGATCGTCGCATACGCAGGTGACGCCCAGACCGATCTGCTTGCAGCGCTCGATGCTGCTCGCGAGGGTGACTTTGAGAAGGCCGAGCAGCTGCACAAGGATGCCAGCGATGCGCTCATCGGTGCCCACGACACGCAGACCAAGCTGCTTTCGCAGGAGGCCGGCGGTGGCGAGATGGAGATGACCTTCATCATGGCTCACGCTCAGGACACTCTCATGACCACCATGATTCTGGAGAAGCAGACCCGCTTTACCATCGACGCCTACAAGCGCATCGCTGCGCTCGAGGCCAAGCTCGCCTAACGAGTCCTTACAACCAAGTCCCCTTCCAAAAGCTCTGCCGCTACCCGCGGCAGGGCTTTTCTGTTCTCCTCCAAGTTGCGGTGAAATAGGGACTGAATAGGGGCCGGTGGGCACAAAACAATCCCTATTCCACCGCAACTTATCCCGAGATAGTCATTGGGGACGTTCTTAAACGACTAGTCGTTGGGGACAGTCTTGGTGCGCTCCGTTCGTCCTCCCGTTCGATTTTTGCTCGGTGGGTATACTTCCTTTCGCATTAAACGCCGGACTGAGGAGGTATCCAAATGCCGGATAACGGGTCAATACAAAAAAGAGACGCGAACGAGATGGCTCATGGGCGTCCTGTCCAGATAACCGAGCACACGACGGTAACCGAGCTGCAGCCCAGCCTGTCCGATGTCGTGTGCGCAAACAAAAAGCTACAGATTGGCTTTATCGTTGCGCTCGTGGTACTGGCGCTGCTGTCGGGCTTTGTGGCTCGTCCGCATTTCGCCGATACCAAGACTTGGGACTCCACCATCGAGGTCATCGATCAAAAGAAGGGCAATGTTTTGGCGCTCACGACCTCGTGCGTCGCCCTATCTGCGGGTGTCACTGCGCTGCCGGGCGATACAGGAACGCCAGTTGCCGAGCAGCTCGCACAGCTTTCGGGTAACCTTGGTATCGTGCTTGCCGTGCTTTACCTCGAGAAATATCTGCTGACCATTTTGTGGTCGGTTGGCTTGGGCATCTTGATCCCGTTTGCGCTGGTGCTCTTTGCGGCGTCGCTCGGCATTCACGGGCGCTGGAGTACGAGCTCCGTCCTGCGCCGCGTGGCGACGCGCGTGTTGGTGGTCGCCATGATCGGCATGGCGTTGGTGCCTGCAAGTGTATGGGTGTCGCAAAAGGTCGATGAAACATATCGAGTGAGCATTGAAGCGGCCGAGCAAAAGGCGGCCGACGCTGCGGGTGCGGCAGATAGCGACAGCTCCAAAGCAAGCAAGAAAAAGACCGAGTCCACGGAGTCCAAGAATGTGCTTGAGCAGCTTGCCGACGGCGCCTCGGGCCTCGTCACGTCGGTGACCAGCGGTGCCAAGCAGATGACCGATGAAATTGTGCAGCAGGTGACCGATCTGATCGAAGGCGTCATCGTGATGATCGTGACCTCGTGTGTTATCCCATTGCTGGTGCTCGCAGCGTTTCTGTGGCTGGGACACACGCTGCTGGGGATCGATATTTCCGGCCCGGCGAACTATTTAACGGGCCGCTTTCTGAGCGCTCCGTCCAAGCACACCAAAAAGGGTAGGCAGGCCGAGTAGCTAAAACAGCTGTATTTGCTGGGGCATACCGCAAAGGGACGGCCGAGACTCGTTCTCGGCCGTCCCTTTTGTTTGTTGAAGACGTGCCAGGACGAAGCTTTCACGATCCCAAACGGTCAACAGTCGTTCGCGAACGGTCTTTGTTCAAAAAAGAACAAAGACAAACAAATAGTTGTTGCAGTCGATGTTCGAGTGTGTTCAAATAAACATGAACAGTGAAGAACCGCACATTCAGATGCCCGGACCTGATCGCGATTCAACACTTCCAAACAGAAACTACGCGCCAGCGTATCTCTCAAGGAGGATGTCATGAGGGTTGTAATCGCTTCCGATGCCGACGGTATGTCGATGAAGGAGTCCATCAAGGAGATGCTCATCGCCGACGGTCACGAGGTCGTCGACTATTCCGAGACCCCTGCCGCGGACTTTGTCGATTCCGCGACCGCCGTTGCCAAGGACCTGCTGGAGCACAAGGATTCCCAGGGCTTCGCATTCGATAAGTACGGCGTCGGCTCCTATATGGCCGCCGTCAAGATCAAGGGCATGGTCGTCGCCAACATTTCCGATGAGCGTTCCGCTTACATGACCCGCGAGCACAACGGCTCGCGCATGGTCACCATGGGCCCGGGCGTTGTGGGCACCGAGGTCGCCAAGAAGATCGCCCGCGAGTTCCTGCGTGCGCAGTACGCCGGCGGCCGTCACCAGATCCGTGTCGACATGCTCAACAAGATGGCCTAACGAGAGCCACCGAGAACTCGAACTTCTACCTCAACTTGTGAATTCAGACGAAAGGACGTTCTGATGAAGAAGACCATCGCAATCGGTTGCGACCATATCGTTACGGACGAGAAGATCTATCTGGCCGACCGCCTGGAGCAGGCTGGCTACAAGGTGCTCGACTGCGGCACCTACAGCCACACCCGTACGCACTATCCCATCTACGGTAAGGCCGTGGGCGAGGCTGTTGCCAGCGGCAAGGCCGACTTTGGCGTGGCCCTGTGCGGCACCGGCATCGGCATCACCAACGCCGTCAACAAGGTTCCCGGCACCCGCTGCGCCCTGGTTCGCGACATGACCTCTGCCCTCTATGCCCGTCGTGAGCTCAACGCCAACATCGTGGGCTTTGGCGGCAAGATCACCGGCGAGTTTCTGATGGCCGATATCATGCTTGCCTTCCTGGAGGAGCCCTACGAGAAGACCCCCGAGCACGATGCCCTGATCGCCAAGATCGATGCCTGCAATAAGGCCGATGCCGAGGCTCAGGCTGACCCGCACTTCTTTGACGAGTTCCTCGAGAAGTGGGACCGCGGCGAATACCATGATTAGCGGGTATCCGGCGTAATTAACTAGTCCGTTGACGGCTCGCGTTTCTGTGAGGGGGCGCGGGCCGGTTTTCTATCAGCCCTATTGACTTGGCGGGCTGTCGTAAGAAAGGGAAGGCTCCTATGGAGTTTGTTCTTGATAACGGTTCTATCCGCGTAGCACTGAGCACGGCTGGCGGATCGTTCACTTCTATTGCGGCCAACGGCCGTGAGTACCTGTGGCAGGGCGACCCGGCGGTGTGGTCGGGCCAGGCGCCCATTTGTTTCCCGATCTGCGGCGGCCTTCGAGACGGTCACGCAATGACCATGGGCGGCCGCGAGGTCAAGCTTGCCCGTCACGGCTTTGCTCGCAAACAGGAGTGGAAGCTCGAGGAGCAGAGCGACAACATGGTCGCGCTGAGCCTAAGCTCTGCCGACCATGCCGAGTTGCTCGAGCAGTACCCGTATCCGTTTAAAATCGTTGCTCGTTACACGATCGATTCGGAAAAGGTGGCCGTATCGTACGAGGTGACCAATGAGGGCACCGAGGACATGCCGTTCTTTGTGGGCGGTCACCCCGGCTTTAAGTGCCCACTTGACGAGGGCGAATCCTATGACGACTACGAGCTCCGTTTTGAGCAGCGCGAGGCCGCCGAGCTCTGCACTGCCGTTCCCTCGACGGGCCTGATTGATGTTGAGCGTCGCAGCAAGAACCCCATGATTGGCCAGAACCTGCCGCTTACCCACGAACTCTTCGACTTCGCGGAGACCATCTTTGACGTGCTCGAGAGCCGCGTGGTTACGCTGACCAAGAAAACCGAGGACAAGGGCGTGCGCCTGACGTTCCCCGATATGCCGTACCTGATTGTGTGGAGCAAGCCCGAGGGCGACTTTGTGGCCGTGGAACCGTGGGGCGGCCTGTCCACCTGCTCCGATGAGGACGATATCCTGGAGCACAAGCGTGGCTGCCTGGTGGCCAAGCCGGGGGAGACCGTCACCCGTGGCTTTGAGATCGAGATCCTTTAACGAGCTATCGTATGTTTGGGGTGGGTCATGCCGCCCCGGAACAGGAGTTCAATATGATTCTGACCGTTACCATGAACCCGTCGATTGATACGCGCTATCAGCTCGACAAGTTGATCATCGACGATGTTAACCGTGTGACGCCCGAAAAGACCGCTGGCGGCAAGGGCCTCAACGTGAGCCGTGTGCTGCTGCAGTTGGGCGACGATGTGCTCGCGACCGGTCTGCTCGGCGGACACATGGGTGCCTATATGGCCGAGCTTATGGATGCCGATGGCGTCAAGAACGACTTTGTGCCCATTGCCGGCGAGACGCGCATTTGCCTGAATATCCTGCACGAGGGTAATCAGACCGAGCTGCTGGAGAGCGGCCCGCAGATCACCCCGGCCGAGCTCGAGGCCTTTACGGCCAAGTTCGCCGAGCTTGCAGCGAAGGCGGACGTTGTGACGCTTTCGGGCTCGCTGCCGCGTGGTGTCGATGCCGGCTACTATGCCGAGCTCGTCAAG
>ULVH01065597.1_pt1 | contig 12017 bp, 8 predicted proteins | sample 1959261 | NCBI WGS metagenome assembly ULVH01 (sample SAMEA4835781, study PRJEB28245) | human gut metagenome | biome: gut microbiome; material: fecal sample | place: Denmark | collected 2008
AGCATTTGATTCTGGGACCGATTATCAGAATATTGTATCCATGATTGATACAGATAATACAACTGCCGCTGCAACAGCAGCAAGTAAGCTGTGCAACAGTATCGGTGAGAGTGGTCAGATCCTTGTAATCGCACATGACTCCAAGTCTACTTCTTCTGAAGAAAGAGAGCAGGGATTTGTACAGGAAGTGGAAAAGAATGATCCGAATGTAACGGTTGCAGAGATCTGGCATCTGGATGATCTGGATGCGATCTCGAAAGAGATCAATGCAGATTCATCTGAAAAGAATTCCCAGGAGACTGCAGATAATGTGCAAAAAGCCGAGGAAGAGAACGCAGATAGCCGGGATACCCAGACGGCACAGCAGGATGCAATCAAGTATCTTCTTGAAAAGTATCCGGATGTAAAAGGAATTTTTGCAACCAATGAAACAGTAGCAGACCTTGTGGTGAATGTTCTGGACTCTATGGACAAAATAACGGGGGAAGACCGAATCAAGGTAGTGAGCTTTGACGGCGGGGAGGATCAGATGAAGCTTCTGGAAGATGGAAAGATTGATGGACTGATCGTTCAGAACCCATACGGAATCGGCTATGCAACGGTTGTTGCCTGCGCAAGAGCAGTGCTTGGTCAGGGAAATGAAGCAATGGTAAGTACCGGATATACCTGGGTTACAAAAGATAATATGAATAAAGATTCGATTAAGAAGATGCTTTATTAGTAAGAAGAAATGTCTGAAATCTGTGGGAAATGGGTTTCAGACATTTTTATATAAAAACGGTTGTGAGTGACATATTATTTATGCCGGCTACAACCGTTTCTTTTTGCTATTTTTTCGTCAGTGGAAGGGAGAAGATAAATTCTGTTCCAACTCCCTCGGTACTGATCACATTGATATTTTCATTGTGTGCCTGAATAATTTCTTTTACGATCGAAAGCCCAAGTCCGGTTCCTTTTTTGTCTTTTCCGCGGGAGAGATCGCTTTTGTAAAAACGTTCCCATATTTTGTTGATACTTGATTTCGGAATGCCAATTCCATAATCTTTGACGGAAGTATATACTTTGTCACCGCGCGGTGTGGTTTCAATCGTGATCGTAGACTCCGGATTGCTGAATTTGATCGCGTTGTCCAGCAGATTGTATAGAACCTGTTGGATTTTGTGCCGGTCAGCATGTACATACAGGGTACGAGTTGCCAGAAGAAGTTCGATAGAAATTTTTTTGGCAGTGCAGGTACCTTCGAAAGAAGCTGCTGTGTTACGGATCACTTCGTGAATATCAAAATCTGTTTTATCAAGAAGAAGATCCTTCGTATCAAATTCATTCAATGTCAGCAGATCGCGTGTAAGGTCAGTAAGACGTTCTGTTTCAAATAAGATGATATTTAAGTATTTGCCCTGCATTTCAGGTGGGATCGTGCCATCCGCCATGGCTTCAACATAGCCTTTGATGGAAGTCAGAGGAGAACGGAAATCATGGGATACATTTGCCACAAATTTCTTCTGGTAATCCTCCATATCTTTCAGTTGGGAAGACATGTAGTTGAGAGATGCGGAAAGATATCCTATCTCATCCTGCGTATTAACCGGGATGACAACATCCAGATTGCCGGAAGCATACTGCTTTGCTGCATTCGTAATCTTGACGAGCGGGCGGTAGATCAGAAAATGTACACCCAGCAAAATAATGAATGAGAGCACATAAATGATCAGAATCACGATATACGTGTTACGCATCAGAACAGAATGTGCGTCTGTGATCTGCGAGTAAGGCTTATGTACAAGCAGATATCCGTGGGTTGAAAAATTCTCTGTGACCGGAGCAATCACGGTGATCATTTCTGAGTTGAAGTACCCGTGATAATCACCGGTCAGATAAGTGGAGCCGCCGGATTCGGCAGGATCAAAATTTTCAATCCGGGAAGGGGCATACGATACATCGCCGGATTTGGCAGATGCAAGCAAAGATCCCTCATTATCAACAAACCAGATATCTGAATTCAGGTAATCGCTCATACCATTGAGCTGTGTATAAACATCTGCCAGAGTAATGGTTTTGGAAAAATAGTCCGGCAGATAATTGGATGCAAGCAGATTCGCCGACTGATACATATTGCCGGAAATGCTGCTTTCCAGATAGTGGGTTGTCAATGTGGATGACAGGGATGCCACTGTAAAAATACTTAAAAATCCGAGAATAATATATAAGAGGATAAATTTAAGGTAAAGAGTACTTTTCATTACTTCACCTCAAATTTGTAACCGATTCCCCAGACGGTACTAAGTCCCCAGGAAGGATGATCCTTGATTTTCTCGCGCAGACGCTTAATATGAACATCAACGGTACGGGTGTCGCCGACATACTCATAGCCCCAGATCTGGTCAAGGAGCTGCTCGCGTGTGAATACCTGGTTTGGTGAAGAGGCGAGGAAATACAAAAGTTCCAGTTCTTTTGGCGGCATATCTACATTCTTACCATCAACGGTTACTGCGTAATTGGTAAGATTGATCTCGATTCCCGGATAGTCAACAACCTTTCCGCGGCTGGCGGCAGGAGTTTCTGGTTTGGCAGGCTGATAGCGTCTGAGTACCGCTTTTACTCTTGCGACAAGCTCCTTGGAATCGAATGGTTTTAAGACGTAATCATCAGCACCAAGCTCCAGACCGAGCACCTTGTCAAATACTTCTCCTTTTGCGGAAAGCATAATGATTGGGGTATTGTGCTTACTGCGGATCTCGCGACAGACCTGATAGCCATCGATGCCCGGAAGCATCAGGTCGAGCAGCATCAGGTTTGGCTGATAGGATTCAAATGCGGTAAGAGCTTCTTCCCCGTCGTGTACGATCATCGTATCGAAGCATTCCTTTGTAAGGTAGAGAGAAATCAATTCTGCAATATTCTCGTCGTCATCTACAATTAAGATTTTCTGTTTAGTCACCATGATAGTTCCCCCAATGATTATTTGAATTCTACGATAGTTACACCGGCATCGCCCTCCCCGAAAGCTCCCAGCCGGAAGGATTTGATATGTTTCTGGCGGCGCAGATACTGATGGATCCCGTTCCTGAGTGCGCCGGTTCCTTTCCCGTGTACAATTCGTACCGGACTTAAGTGTGCGATATAGGCATCATCCAGATATTTGTCAAGTTCGGCAACTGCTTCATCGACTGTCTTGCCAAGAAGATTGATCTCCGGACTGACATGCATGGATTTGCCCATCTTCATCTTGCCACTGCTGGTTCTGCGCATTTGTTTTGCAGTAACCGTAAGCGGTTCTTCGATCAGTTCGAGATCGGAAATATTGACCTGTGACCGGAGAATACCCATCTGGACAAACAGGTTGCCTTTGGCATCCGGTAGTGAATTTACCGTTCCGGTCAGATTCATGCTCAGTACTTTTACAGAATCGCCCAGATGGAAATCGCTTGCCTTGTAAGCTTTGGAAGGTTTTTTCTTTTCCAGACGGTTTTTATTTTCAGTTTTGGAAAGCTGCTTGCGGATCCGTTCTCTTTCTTTTTCCATCTCGGAAGCGGAAATACTGGCTTTGCCGAATTTGCGGAAGTTCTTCATTGTCTCATCAGCAAAATCTTTGGCTTCCTGAACAATGTCGGTTGCTCTGGCATTTGCCTCACGAATGATCCGGTCGCGCTGTGTATCCAGCTTTTCCTGTTGGTTCTTGAGTTCGGACTTGAGACGCTCCATCTCGCGGCGGTAAGAAGCAACCTCTTCCCGCTCTTTTTCGATGGTCTTGCGGCTCTGTTCCAGATCAGTAAGGAGATCTTCAAAAGATTCATCCTCCTCGGTCAGATGCGTTTTGGCATCCTGGATGATATAATCCGGAAGGCCGAGTTTTTCGGAAATCGCGAAAGCATTACTTTTTCCAGGAATACCGATCAGAAGATGGTAAGTCGGGCTCAATGTCTCCACGTCAAATTCACAGCAGGCATTTTCTACTCCCGGAGTAGAAAGAGCAAATACCTTCAGTTCGCTGTAGTGTGTCGTTGCCATAGTGCGGATTCCACGGTTATGCAGATGTGACAGAATGGCGATAGCGAGTGCAGCACCCTCAGTCGGATCGGTTCCCGCACCAAGTTCATCGAAAAGGACTAATGAATTCTCATCCACATGATTTAGGAAAGAAACCACATTTGTCATGTGAGAAGAGAAGGTACTTAAAGACTGTTCAATACTCTGTTCGTCACCAATATCAGCATAAACCTGGTTAAATACAGCAAGTTCTGAACGGTCAAGTGCAGGAATGTGCAGACCTGCCTGGCCCATGAGGGTAAAAAGCCCCACAGTCTTGAGGGAAACGGTCTTACCACCTGTGTTCGGACCGGTTATGACGAGAAGATCAAAGGTATCTCCAAGTGTCAGACTGATCGGAACAACTTTTTTACGGTCCAGAAGAGGGTGTCTTCCCTCACGGATCCGGATCCGGCCTTCGGTGTTAAAGACTGGGCGGCTGGCGTTCATATCCAGTGCCAGTGCACCTTTTGCAAAAATAAAATCCAGTTCTACAAGTGCTTTGTAGTTCAGACGGATTTCTTCAATATATTCAGCTGCATCCACACTGAGGCGGGCAAGAATCACCTGGATTTCTTCCTGCTCCTGGGCATATAATTCTTTCAGATCATTGTTCAGTTTGACAACGGCCATCGGCTCAATGAAAAGTGTGGAGCCGGTTGCTGACTGGTCATGGATCAGACCATTTACCTGGCTGCGGTACTCGGCTTTTACCGGGAGACAGTAACGGTCGCCACGCATGGTAATAATGGCATCCTGGAGATAGGTGCGCATGGAACCGTTCAAAAGTCCGGTCATGGTAGAATGGATTTTGTTATTCATGCCGTTAATACTGCGGCGGATCTGCTTTAATTTGCTGCTGGCATCATCGCTGATCTCATCTTCACCAAGAATGCAGCGGTCAATTTCGGCAGAAAGTGGTGTAAGCGGCGCAAGCTGTTCAAAATATACATCCAGACAATCTGCCTGATCGTCTGCATTTTCATGACGGCCGTAGGATTTGATCCGGGCGGTTGTCTGAAGAAGCTTGCCGATCCGGAGGAGTTCTGGTGCGCTTAAGGCACTTCCGATCTCCAGGCGCTTAAGAGAGTCGGAGACAGTATAGCAGCCGCTGAAAGAAGGAATTCCCTTCTTTACAATGCGGGTAAATGCTGCGGCAGTCTGTTCCTGTGCAGTGATGATTTTGTTAAGGTCGGTCATCGGCTTGATCCGTCGGCAGAATGAAGCTCCGCCAGGGGAAGAAGCGTGATCGGTCAGCATCTCTATAATTTTTGGAAATTCCAATTTTGTTAAAGATTTTTGATTCATAATACATTTATACCTCATATTTTGTCTGGTTCTATTCTAACTTATTTACCGTCTAAATGAAAGTGGAAAGGTGAAATTTCGTTGAACATTTGCGGGGAATCATGTATACTAAAACCAGGTGTGGCTGAAAGCACTCCGGAGGCCTAAGGAGAAGCACAATGTCTGATAATCGGGAGAATAAACATAACGAAGAACCGCACGACAGTGAGGAAGAAAAATATTCGTTTTTGCAGGAAACAGTAAAAGATGAACAGCGAAGTAAAAAAGGAATCATGGGAAATCTGTGCAGGCTTGCAGGAAGAGGACTGATTTTTGGACTTGCAGCAGGCCTTGCGTTTTATGCCCTTCGCCCATGGGCGATGACACATCTGGGCGGAGAGAAGGTAACGATTCCGCTGGATCAGGAGGAAACTCCGGTTGAGAATGAGACGGATACCAAGGATCAGGAAGCACAGGAGGAAGAGATTCAGTATCCGGATCTGACTGTCGAAGATTATCAGGAGATGAACCATGCATTATACCAGGTGGCATTGTCAGCAGGAAAAAGTGTGGTTGAGATCTATGCCGTGCACCGGGATGAAGGCTGGGAGAATGCAGGGGAGCAGGCTGTATCGGGAGTTATTTTCTGGGATAATGGAGCAGATCTTTTGATTGCGGCACCGGCAAGAATTGTAAAAGATGCAGAAGCACTGAAAGCCACATTTTCAGACAATACTACATATAACGCAACTTTGAAAAAGCAGGACCGGAATCTTGGACTTGCGATCATTGCGGTCAAGAGATCAGATCTGTCGGATAGTACGAGGAACCAGATCCAGACGGCGATGCTTGGTAATTCTAATGCAGTGAACCGTGGGGACGGCGTGATCGTTCTTGGTGAGCAGTTTGGATATGCAGGTGGTGTCGGATATGGGATCATCAGTTCCACCAGAAATTACCGGACAGTGGCGGACGGGCAGTACCGGCTGCTTGATACAGATATTGCAGGAAGTGAAAAAGGGAGCGGAATTCTGTTTAACACGGCGGGTGAAGTGATTGGAATCTGTGACCAGTCAGAACTGCAGAGAGACGGAAATCTTGTAAGTGCCTATGCGATTTCGGATATCAAGGAAGAGATCGAACTTCTGGCAAATGGACAGGGAGTTCCGTATATTGGCGTTCACGGAGTTGTAGTGACGGAGAAGCTTGCCGGCGAACAGGGAATCCCGAAAGGCATTTATGTCAGGGAAGTAGAGGCTGATTCGCCTGCGATGCAGGCGGGGATCCAGAATGGTGATGTGATCACAGAGATTAACAAGACAGATATCACCGGTATAGCAGGATTTCATAAACAGATTGCAGAAGCCGGAACCGGTACACAGATCAGGATCAAAGGGCAGAGGCGTGGCGCAGATGGTTATGTCGATGTAACATTTGATGTGACAGTTGGAAGTAAAGAATAGATTTGCAGATAAAAAGCAACCATAAATTTAAAATATAGAGCAGGAAGAGGAATGACATGAGATATATTGAGACATTACACGAAGGCGAGACAATCAGAAATACGTATCTTTGCAAAGGGAAAAGAAGTGCGGAGACAAGGAACGGAAAACCATATGACAACCTGATCCTTCAGGACAAGACAGGAACTTTAGATGGAAAGATCTGGGATCCGAATTCAAATGGAATTGCAGATTACAGCGAAAAAGATTTTATTGAAGTTTACGGGGAGATCATCAGCTATAACGGCAATCTTCAGATGAACATCAAGCAGCTTCGTGTAGCAGACGAGGGAGAATACGATCCGGCGGATTATATGCCGACCAGCGAGAAAAGTGTGGATGGAATGTATGAAGAACTGATGCGTTATGGAAAGCAGGTGAAGAACCCGTATCTGCAGCAGGTGATCCGGTATTATTTTGTAAATGATGAACAGTTTATCAAGAGCTTCAAGGCACATTCTGCAGCAAAGAGTGTACATCACGGATTTGCCGGAGGACTTCTGGAGCACACATTAAGCGTAGTGAAATTCTGTGAATATATGGCAGGGGCATATCCGATCCTGAATAAGGATCTTCTGTATACAGCGGCAATGTGTCATGATATCGGAAAGACACAGGAACTTTCCCTGTTCCCGGATAATGATTATACCGATGATGGGCAGCTGCTCGGTCATATTGTGATCGGTGTGGAAATGCTGGATGATGCAATTCGTGAGATCCCGGATTTCCCAAAGAAGCTTGCCAGCGAATTAAAGCACTGTATCGTAGCGCATCACGGAGAACTCGAATACGGATCGCCGAAGAAACCGGCGCTTGCTGAGGCAATGGCACTTAATTGTGCAGATAATGCTGATGCAAAGATGCAGACACTGACAGAGATTTTTAAGGCAAAAGATACAAAGGACTGGTTAGGTTATAACCGTCTGTTTGAATCTAACTTAAGAAAGACCAGTATCTAAGAGAAGTTCTGAAAGAAAGATGAGTATAAAAATGAAGAAAAATGACGTAGTGACGGTAGAAGTTACAGATATCGGAATCGGTGGTGAAGGAATCGGAAAGGTTGATGGATATACTCTGTTTATCAAGGATGCAGTCATCGGAGATACCGTTGCAGTAAAAGTAATGAAAGCAAAAAAGAACTACGGATATGCGAGATTAATGCGGATTGTAAAAGAATCCGCATTTCGTGTATCTGCACGCTGTCCGGAGGCAAGACGCTGTGGCGGATGCCAGATTCAGGAGATGGATTACCGGAAACAGCTGGAGTTTAAAAATACAAAAGTAAGAAATAACCTGATCCGTCTTGGCAGTGTGGAAGAAGAATTGCTGGATCAGATCATGGAGCCGATCGCAGGAATGGAGGAACCGTTCCGTTACCGGAATAAAGCACAGTTCCCGATCGGAGTGGATAAAGAAGGGAATCTGATTGCCGGATTCTATGCCGGAAGAACCCATCAGATCATCCCGGTTCCGAACAGGGACTGCGTACTTGGAGTACCGGAGAATAAAGTGATCCTGGATCAGATTCTGGACTACATGCGGGAAGAGAAGATTTCTGCATATGATGAGGAACGGCACAAAGGGCTGGTGCGCCATGTCCTGGTCCGGTATGGATTTACAACAAAAGAGATCATGGTTTGTCTGATCATTAACGGGGATAAGCTTCCCAGCAGTGAAAAATTGTTGGAAAAGCTGACAAAGATTCCGGGAATGACAAGTATTACTTATAATATCAATAAAGAAAAGACGAATGTGATCATGGGATCGAAGGTTTGTCCGCTCTGGGGACAGACGTATATCACCGATTATATCGGTAATGTCAAATACCAGATTTCACCGCTGTCTTTCTATCAGGTGAATCCGGTACAGACAGAGGTACTTTACGGAACCGCACTGGAATACGCCGGGCTTACTGGAAAAGAGACGGTTTGGGATGTGTATTGTGGTATCGGAACGATTTCCCTTTTCCTTGCGCAGAAAGCACAGAAAGTTTACGGCGTGGAAATCGTGCCGCAGGCAATTGAAGATGCAAAGCATAATGCTGAGATCAATGAGATTACAAACGCGGAGTTTTTTGTAGGAAAGGCAGAAGAAGTGCTGCCGGAGTATTATGCGGATTATGCAAAAGAGCATCCGGGAGAGCATGCGAGAGCGGATGTGATCGTAGTCGATCCACCGAGAAAAGGATGTGAGAGAAGCGTACTGGATACGATGGTTCAGATGGAGCCAGAGAGGATCGTATATGTGAGCTGCGATTCAGCAACTTTGGCTCGGGATGTGAAGTATCTGCGGGAGAATGGGTATGAGATCAGGAAGGTGAAGGCGACTGATATGTTTCCGATGAGTGTGCATGTTGAGACATGCGTTCTTTTGGGTAGGAAAATAGTCAACGATAAGAATGTTGAGTATATGCACGTTGATTATGAGCCGGAAGATGCTGAGTACCTGAAAAGTGCTAAAGGTTCAGCGTCATACAGAGAAATCAAAGAGTGGATTAAGGAACAACATGATGTTTCTGTATCAAATCTATACATTGCTCAAGTAAAAGATAAATTAGGTTTTGAGAAGCGTGAAAATTATAATAAAGGTGCTGACGGTCATAGAGTACCGAACTGTCCAGCTGAGAAAGAAAAATTGATTCTGGAAGCGTTTGAGCATTTTAGAATGATATAAGAAAAAATCAGAATGAGAGAAAGTGGAGAACATCTGCTTTCTCTTTTTTTGATGTTCTGAAAAAAATTTTTTTGAGCTGGATGTGTTGGCAGACAACACGTTTAAAGAAAATAGAAAATTATTGGGTAGGAAAACCTTGAAATTAGGATTGAGGGCTGTTAAAATAAGATAAAACAAGGTAAATACAAGTAAAAATGGAGGTTATAGAGATGGCAGGTACAGCAGGAATTCCTTTTGGAGAACGTAAATATTTAACGATAAATGATACATCAGCATACATGGGACTAGGTGTCACAAAGCTGAAAAATATCATCAAGGGTGGGGAATTTAAGGAGTATATCACCGTTGGTAAATCAAACAAAGTTATGATTGACCGTGCAGCTTTTGAAAAATGGGTTGTTGAAAAAGGTCACATTTAAAATTACATAAAAAAATAGCAACTGCGACTGGGAATCACTGTTGCTATCAAGGAAGTTACCAAGAACTTCATTCGTTTCTATTTATGCTCATATATTAGCATATTTTCTTGGTGACTTCAAGAGAAAAACAGAAGATTCATGAAAACATGAAATCATGAGAAAGGACGTGTTAATATATGACATACGAAAATTTAATTTTAGAAACAACAGATACTATTTTAGATAATTTTGTAGGAACATCGTTTGTTCCGAGTGTGGTTTCAGAGGACGTTATTAACGCTTGTAATAACGAAATCATTCTGGAAAACAAAACTCGTAATAGTACAGGGTTTACGAAGTATAAACAGTTAACTACATTAACAACGGTACAAGTTGCAAGGATTTTGTTAAAATTAGAAGAAGTAAAACAGATTGATACAGGAACTGATGTGCACAACAATGATAAATTATTATTAGGTGTGTATCAGAAAAGCGGTGATGACAGAGGAACATATATCACAGGAAATACAGATTTGCGACGTTTAGCACGTAATTATAAACCGTCAATGACTACAAAGGAATTCAATGAAGTGTGTAGCATGTTGCATGATACAGCACCAATTGTTAAACGTTGTGAAGAAAAAAATCTTGTTGCTGTCAATAATGGTATTTTTCACTATGATACGAAGATGTTGGAATCATTTACACCAGACTTGGTGTTTTTGACTAAAATACCTGTTGATTATAATCATGCTGCTCAGAATATTGTGATTCACAATGATGAAGATGGTACAGACTGGGATATTGAGAGCTGGATGATTGATATGTTTGATAATGATACAGAAGTATCAGAATGCTGTTGGGAGTCAATCGGAGCTTGTATTAGACCATTGCAAGGCTGGGATAAATGTGCATTTTTCTACGGAGAAGCCGGAAACGGTGGTAAAGGTACGATTTGTACTTTGATTCGTAATTTGTTAGGTAGAGGTGCGGTTTCATTGCCTTTATCTGATATGGACAAGCGTTTTAGCTTAGAACCTGTATTACACGCAACAGCGATTATTACAGATGAAAACAAGGTAAATGAATATCTGGACGATGTGAGCAATCTTAAAGCATTGATTACCAATGATGTATTATCAATCGAAGCAAAGTTCCAGATGCCTGTAAGTTTCAGATACAAAGGATTCATGATACAGTGCTTGAACGGTATGCCGAAAGTAAGAGATAAATCCGATTCATTTTACAGAAGACAGTTGTTCTTGCCATTCTTTAAATGTTTTACAGGGAAAGAACGTAAGTATATTAAAAATGATTATCTGAAGCGTAAAGAGGTTCTTGAATATGTATTATACAGAGTGTTGAACATGAATTATACAACATTGAGCGAACCTACAAAGGCTAAAGAGTTGTTGAGAGAATACAAAGAATTCAATGACCCTATTAGACGTTTCTTGTCTGAGATGTTGCCGGAATTGAAATTGAATAGAATTCCAATGACAATGCTGTATGATTTTTACAATGCTTGGTATTGTAAACAGAACAATAATAAGCCAGATGGAACAAATCAGAATACTTTTACTAGACAGGTAAAAGAAGTTATTAGTGATTATACAGCGGATTCAGGATTTGTGTTTGCAAATGATACAAAGATTAACTTTGATAAAGACAATTTGGAACCGTTGTTAAAAGATTATAAATTGTATCACTGGATTGATGGAAGATATTCAGAAGCGGATAATTTTGGCGTTAGAGTAGACCCTGCAAAGAGTGGAAAATATAAAAGCATAATTATGCGTAAGTAATACATAGAATTCATGTGCAAAGGAAGTAACGAGCAATCGTTACTTTTTTTTGTGTGCATGAATTTCACTGGGGTTTGGGGGTGTAGCCACCAAAAAAGAAAATGAAAGCGTGATACAGTTCATGTTGAACATAAAAATGGTTCCCTTTTGGTTCCTCAAGATGCGTCATTGAACATAGATAATATCAAAATGATACAAAGCGAAAATGACTTATTTTGACTTGGCAAAGATAATATCAGAATGATGCTAAGTACAGCAAAAAATGCTCGAAAATCGTGTTTTTGGGTGATTTTTTGTAAAAAGGGGAACCAAAGGGGAACCAAGGG
>ULVH01038786.1_pt1 | contig 11954 bp, 12 predicted proteins | sample 1959261 | NCBI WGS metagenome assembly ULVH01 (sample SAMEA4835781, study PRJEB28245) | human gut metagenome | biome: gut microbiome; material: fecal sample | place: Denmark | collected 2008
TTCCTGGCCCCTGGGCAGGATAAGTACCCCCGCCTGCGGGCTTCTGTCCTGGGCCCCGGCTTTGATCCCGATGACATCCGGGCAGTGATTGCCGGGGAGCGTCCGATCCCGGAGCTCCCGAAGGACAGCCCAGCTCCGCCCCGGCGCGTCAATCTGATCATCGACATTCAAGAGCGCATGGCCCAGGGCAAGGGCCCGGCCTATGAACGGTGGGCCAAAGTTTACAACCTTAAACAGATGGCCGCCGCGCTCCAGTATCTCCGGGAGCATGATCTGATGGATTATGACGCGCTGGCCGCCAGCACCGAGGCGGCGGTGGATCGCGCCCACAAGCTGGCCGGGGAGCTGCGTGATACGGAGGCGGCCCTCTCTAAAACTTCTGAGCTCATGGGCGCGGTGGTACAATATGCAAAGACGCGCCCCGTGTTCGATGGCTACAAAGCGGCCCGGTATTCTAAAAAGTATCTGGCCCAGCACGAGGCAGAGCTGGCTGACTACCGGGCTGCAAAAGCTACTATGAGCGATCTCCTGGGCGGCGCAAAGCTCCCGAAAATGGACACGTTGAAAAAGGAGCGCCGGGAGCTCTCCGAAAAGAAAAAGGCCCTCTATGCCGAGTACCGCAAGGCCCAGGCGGATATGCGGCAGGCTGTGGCGGTCAAAGCGAACATTGACCATCTGCTCGGCCATACGGACGGGCGGGAACATAAGGCCCAGGAGCGATAGCTCCGGGACGCAGACAACAGGCGCTTGCGCCTGAACTTCTGGACACTTTGTCCAGAAGTTCAGCGGGTTTGGGGAGCTCCCCAACAAGCATTTTTGCGGGGCCCTCGGCCCTGCAAAAATTTCGAGTGTGGGCACACTCGAATTGCTTGCCGTTTTGTGCAACCCCCAAAAATGGCGTAAAAAAACGGAGGTACACGCTTTTCTTACGCATCCTCCGTTTCACGGGCTTTTTGCAATCCCTCTGCTGTGTATTTCATTACGGTTAGTTCTTTTTCGTCCATTGAATTGAGCATAACATCTATCTGTTTCCGGCAGGTGCTCTCTCCGTTGAGCTTGTCCGGGAAAAAGAATTGATCCACGGAAATCTCCAGCAGGGTGACAAGCTGGTAAAAAACATTGAGGCTTGGTTTCTGGCCCCGGTTCTCCATATACATGATGGAGCGCGGGGTGCGATCCACAAGCTGGGCCAGGTACTCCTGCGTCCAGCCCTTTTCCTCTCGTTTGCGTTTGATCTCACGGCCCAGGGCGTGAAAATCAAGGTTTTTGTCATATTGGTACATTCTCATATCACCCTATATTATTCTACATTTCGGGTGAGCCTATGAGAACGAAATGCAATTTTACTTGTAGTAGTATTTAATTTCGTCTATGCGGTAAATTAAACCCTAAATAGTCACGGAACATCTTTCAAATTTTCATCGCCCCATGTTTTCATAAAATCTAAGACGGAAATAAAACTTCTTCCTAATTCAGTAAGAGTATATTCTACACGAGGCGGAACCTCATGGTAATCATGTCTAATTAAAAATCCGTCTGCTTCTAATTCTCGTAGTTGCTTGGTTAATGATGACTCTGTAATTTCTCCGATATGCCGTCGTAGTTCACCAAATCTATGTATATCACGAATGGCAATATAATATAAAATTTCTATTTTCCACTTTCCACCCAATATCTTTTGAAGTGTGGATATGGTTTTACATCTCTCAATCGCAAGTTCTGTCTTTCTCATCTCGTTGCTACTCCTTTCCCATACTATAATATACCATGTTCAACGATAAATCAAGGTACTACAAAAAAGTACAGTACTTTTCAAAATCGTGTACGATGATATAATTAGTGTGAAGGAGGAAAACACTATGCACTACACTGGAACTATATGGAGGCCACCTTATGAGGCTTCTTCTTTGTTGCTGGAGGTTACTGCTGGATGCACGCATCACAAATGCAAATTCTGTACACTCTATAATGATTTACCTTTCAAATTTAGAATGTCACCGTTAGAGGATATTGAAGCAGATTTGCAAGAAGCTGCTCATACGGTAAAACTCTGGAAAAATTTTTCCTTTGAAAGGACATTCTTAACTGGCGCTAATCCTTTTGTGCTAAAGTTTGATCGTTTAATGAAAATTGCCGATCTCGTTCATAAGTATATTCCGTCAAGCAGAACGATAGGCTGCTTTGCTCGTGTTACAGATGTTACGTTAAAAACAGATGAAGAACTGAAAGCTCTGCATAATGCCGGTTATGACGGCCTAACGATTGGAATTGAAACTGGTGACGATGAAGCGTTAAAGTTTATGAACAAAGGCTATCGTGCTGATGATATTGTCACACAATGTAAGCGACTTGACTTGGCGGGTATCCATTATAGCTTTTTCTACCTTACAAGTATCTCTGGAGCTGGACGAGGAGAGATTGGGGCGAAAGCCACTGCCGAGATCTGCAATCAGCTTCATCCTACGGAAGTAGGTGCTAATATGCTGACGATCTATCCCGATTCTGAACTGTATCAAGAAATCCAGCGCGGTACATGGAAAGAAGAGAGTGAGCTGGAAAAATATAAGGAAGTAAGAGCACTTATCGAGCATCTGAACATTCCGACAGCTTTCGGTGCTTTAGGAGCTTCTAATGCTTTTCAGCTTATGGGTATCTTACCACGGGATAAAAAGAAACTTTTAGATACTCTGGATAAAATAATAGAAAACGTCAGTGAAGAAGAACTGCAATATTATCGTAGAAACTTAAAACATTTATGACAGGAGGAAAATTTTGCATTTTACAGGAAGAACATGGCGCCCTCCCTATGAGGCACATTCGGTTATTATTCAGGCCACGTCTGGATGTACATACAATAAATGTCGGTTTTGTAGCCTTTACAAAGGTGAATGCTTCCGAATGTCCCCTATTGAAGAATTTGAGGAGGATTTAGCCGAAATTAAAAACTACCAGCCTAATGCAAGGCGTATTTTCTGGACGGGCGCTAATCCGTTTGTTATGAGCTACGAAAACTTAAAACTTCGCGCTTTAACTGTGCGGGATTATTTAATCAAATGCCAAACTATGGCGATGTTTGCAAGCATACGGGATATTAAGCCAAAAGAAGTTTGGCAGTTACGGAAACTTCGAGCGATGGGTATCAACGGACTAAGCATTGGAACAGAAAGCGGAGATGATCAAACCCTATTGCTCGCAAATAAGGGTTACACTTCTGAGGACATTATTGAACAGTGCCGGAAATTAGATGAAGCTGGTATTGAGTATTACTTTGTTTATATGACCGGGCTGGCAGGTAAAGGAAACGGGTATCGTAATGCCGTCAATAGTGCAAAGCTATTTAGCCAGCTTAATCCTTATTTCATCTCTGTGGACTCTTTAACACTGTTTCCTGATACTGAACTTTACGAAATGGCAAAAAGGGGAGAATTTGTACCTGCTGGAGAAAAAGAAAGGATTGAAGAGTTACAGGTATTTATTCAGAACTTGCAAATTAGGACGCATCTGCTTGCTAATACATCATCAAATTTTTATCCGGTAACAGCATTTTTGCCGAAGGAACGTGAAAAAGTAATTAGTGAATTACAGCATATCCTTGACACGGTTGACGAAGCAGAAATGATTGAATACCGTAATAATCTAAAGTCTTTGGGATAAATCTGAATACAAATACAATCTGCCGTACGACGGCAAAAGAAAAAAACCGTCGTGTGGCAGCACTCTCTCCATGCCCGATAAAGATTTGCGGCGGTTTTGAAATAACAAATTTCAAACCGCCGTTTTCTTTTTGAAAAATGAGAATACGGGGGGTGTGTTAAAGTCGCCCTTTTTTAAGGATACGGCGGTGTCCAGGAGGTATCGCCGTGTCCTTTTTCTTTTTCCATCCCCCTAACCTGTCAAAAAAAGCTCGTCCCCCGAACAGGATCAGTCCGGCGGCGGACGCGAAAATTGGCAGTACATAAATGAATTTGTCATTTCATGCGCTTGTGTGGCTTTGTGTCGCGCAGGCGCATTTTGTTTATCCAACTTCTGGACACTTTGTCCAGAGGTACGGGGCGGCTCCCCTGGGTGCCGCTCTCCACCAGCTCCGTTTCGGTCACTCGTTCACCCAACACCGAAACGGAGGTTTATAATGACTACCATCAATCTGAAAGATTTTTATTATTGGTACATCCAGGATCAATTTATCGAGGTTTCCGAGGAAGTGGCCGAGGCGCTCCGGGCCAGCGTCCGCTGTGAAGCGGCTTACCAGCGGCGGCTCACCCGGCACAAGGCGCAGTATTCCCTGGACTGTGAGGACGGGATCGAATACTCCGCCTGCCTGCATGAGCCCACGCCCCAGGAAGTTCTGGAGCTCAAGGAGCGGTTCATCCGTCTGTGGAACGCCCTCAACTCCCTGCCGGAGATCCAGGGCCGCCGGATCGATGCTCATATCATTCTTGGCAAAAGCATCAAAGAGATTGCCGAGGCCGAGGGTGTGCATGAGGAGTCCGTCCGCCAGTCTATCAAGCGGGGCCTGGAACGCATGAAAAAAACTTTTTGATTTTTGCTGTTTCCCCACTTGGAATTGATGCAAAAATGTCTTGGTTAGTAGAGAGGGAAATATAAACCTCTCCGCAACGGAACCGCGGCGGCCCTGAGCATAGCGCGGGGAGCCGGGCGGCGGGTGCGCGGTGACTTCTCTCCACGGAGAACGAGCGACAAACACCAGCGCCGCAGGTGGGCTGGGCCAGCTCACGGCCACGATCCGCCATTGGACAGGCTGGCCGCCTGTCCCTCCGGGCCGCCGTTCCCCGTTGTGCGGGGATGCCGCGCCGAGTATGGTTGTCTTTGGACAGGTCAAGGAAACGGGCGCGGCACTCCCTAATTTATCAAAAAAGAGGGGGAACGCTCTATGAACTATGATCCAGAACTGGCGGCCTTGCTTTCCCAGCCGTGGAGCAACGATGCCTGCCGGGGGTACGTCATCGTCGCGATGGAGCGGTGCGGCTTTAAGCCGTCCGACATTGAACAGGTGATGGTCGAGCTTTACGAGGTATTCGACTATACCACTTTGCAGGAGGCCGAGGCTTACTACGAGCGGAGCCCCTACTAACTTCCGGACACTTTGTCCAGAGGTACATATCCGGCCAAAGGCCAGCACTTTCCCGGTGCTGGCCTTTGCCATGCTTCAAGACATTCTTTGATTGTATGGGAGGGATTTTATGCAGGCACAGGTCAAATATGAAAGTGAAATCAAAACTGCTGTACTCGGAGATCGCACAATCACCGTCAAAAATCTCACCCCCGTTTTTTCCCCGCAGGAACAGGACAAGCGTAACCGCGAGATTGAGCGGCAGCTGTTTGACGTGTTCCGCAAATATGCCGGGCGGGGGTAGGCCAGAGTCATCCTTGTAGTAAGGGGGCGGCAGAGGTACAATATAATTGTAGGTTGGCTCCCGTTTAACGGAAGGGAGCTAATTATGGATAGTAGAATAGATGCAATTTATGGGCGGCAGTCGATTGACAAAAAGGACAGTATCAGCATTGAAAGTCAGTTTGAATTTTGCCGCTATGAGCTTAAAGGCGGTGAGGGTAAGGAATACAAAGACAAGGGCTACTCTGGCAAGAACATTGAGCGCCCCGACTTCCAGCGGCTTCTGCAGGACATCCGGCTGGGCCTGATTAAGCGGGTGATCGTCTACAAGCTGGATCGGATTAGCCGTTCCATCGTGGACTTTGCAAAGCTCATGGAACTGTTCAAGCAGTACGATGTGGAGTTTGTGTCCTGCACAGAAAAGTTTGACACTTCCACGCCGATGGGCCGGGCGATGCTCAATATCTGCATTGTCTTTGCCCAGCTTGAACGCGAAAGCATCCAGATGCGTGTGCAGGACGCTTTCTATTCCCGGTGTACCAAAGGCTACTATATGCGGGGCCGGACGCCATACGGTTTTGATACCGAGCCCATCGTCATGGACGGGATCAAGACAAAGAAGCTGGTGGAAAATGCGGAAATGGATTTTGCTGAGCTGATGTTTCAAATGTATGCGGAGCCGGGCAATTCCTACGGCGATATAACCCGGTACTTTGTCAAACACTCCATCAAGGTCTATGACAAGGCGTTGCAACGGGCCTTTATCTCTAAGCTGCTGAGAAACCCCGTTTACGTCCAGGCCGATATGGACATCTACGAATACTTCAAAGCCCAGGGCGTAAAAATCGAAAGTCCCCCGGAAATGTTCACAGGGGACAATAGCTGTTATCTCTATCAAGGGCGCGAGGGTGAGGAGCCGATCCTTGTGATTGCGCCCCACCAGGGACGCATCCCCTCCCAGCTCTGGCTGACCGTTCAGCGCAAGCTCTCACAAAACACCACATTCCAGAATGGCCGGAAATGCCATAACACATGGCTGGCCGGGAAAATCAAGTGTGGGCGCTGTGGTTATGCACTAACTGCCCTGAGAGCTCAAAATGGCGTTGTTTACCTACGATGCAAACAGCGGGCGGACAATGGGAGCTGCGAGGGAGCCGGTACGCTGACCGCGCAAAGCATGGAGGCGTTTGTTTACGGCGAGATGGTTAAGAAGATGCGGAAATTCCACACGCTGAAAGGCGGCAAGGAACAAAGCTATAATCCGAAGCTGACCGCCGCCCGTGTCGCCCTGGCAAAGACGGAAAGCGAGATCGAGAAACTTCTGGACACTTTGTCCGGCGCTAATCCGCTTCTCCTGCAATACGCAAACACCCGCATTGAGGAACTGGATGCGGAGCGGCAGAAACAGCTCCGGCTGGTCGCAGACCTCACCGCTAATTCTGTTTCCGCTTCACAGATTGACAGCATTACGGGCTATCTTGATGATTGGGAGTCCGTGAGCTTTGACGATAAGCGCAAGGTGGTTGATATACTCATATCACAAATTGACGCTACCAGTGAGAGTGTTACAATCCACTGGAAAATCTAAAACCTTTTCACTTGGCATTATGCCCTTGTAAAAAATAGTTTACTATATGAAAAGAAAAGCATCTGAGTATCTATAAGATTCAGCAATAATGAATTGAAGAAGGATATTTAGTCTCTTATAATTGTTTAGTGATCATTTTTTGAATTATAATTGATATTACATAGCTTGTTAATGAGTTGTATGTTATAATAAAAAAAGGATATTGAATAGTTTTTTCTCTCCTTATCTGACAAGAGCATTACAGCAACAGAGGAAACTGCTCAAAAATAAAGGAGATATCTAAATGGAAAACAAAATTATCTTTGATACCAAACCATATGTGTTTCTTTTTGATGCGGATGCAAAGCCTTTTGAAGGCGATTATAGCGTGACCTATGGAAAAGCACTTTTTAATTCTATTTTGCTTTTGCAGAATCCTATCAGCTCAAGAATCTATCTGGGAGACTTGTTGTTGACAGAACTTTGCCAGCGGATATCTTCAGTCAAAAAATCATCTCTTCAACATAGCGTAGCATTCAATGTTGATCCTAATCTGTATGCGTCTCTATTAACAGAATTGGTTTGTTCCATAAAAGAACAGGCAAGCATTATTACCATTTCGAACATTGCGACCATCTTAGGAAAGCACAACATATTTGCATTTACAATATGTGGTATGACTTTTGATTCCTGGGAATATGTATGTAAAGGATTAGAAGAAGTAATTGGCTATTTAGCCTCCTTCCAGGTTGATATGGGTAATCCGCTTCATACAGATTTGTTTATTCATTATATGATTCCCTCTGGTTTTTTGAAGGGGAACGAATTATTTCTGCCGAAGTCTCCATTTGAAAGTGAGGATGATGTAATTCCTTGCTGGATACAAGATTTTCCGGGAATCCAAACTCATTTTCTTAATGTGGAAGAATATGAAAATCGTTGTCCCCCCATATGTTATGAAAAGAATCCATCTGACGCTGGTATTCGATATATAAATTTGATGAAAAACAAAGGAGAACCTGATCTTTATCAACGATTGGCTACAGCACTATTAGATGATGATAAAGTTGAAAATTGTGAGTTTTCTGTCCCCCAATCCTTTTCTTGGGATCATGTTGATATTCCTGAAGCAAAGTTTACCCATTACGCACTCAATTTAGAGCATGAAAAAGGTGGTAAATCAAAAGCAAAACTTTTCAAGGAACTTCTGAATATTACAAAAGAAGACTGGCGATACCTTGCGGCTCAGATTGAGAACGCTATGGGGAATGGTACGATATGTGGAGTTCGTCAGACAGAATATGGTGTGCAATTTTACATTGATATTCCGATCAAAGGATTGAATGATATATCCCGAATAGTACGGACAGCGTGGATTATACGTACTCCGAATAGATGCTCCTTAACTACGGCATACATACTTGATCAGTCCAAACAAACAGGGGGTGAAGGGCAACCTCCTCTAATCGTACAAACTACAGATCCAGAACTTTTTTGTTCTATATTGTATGGATATGCCAGTAGCGCTGGTGAACGCGCGGCAGAAAAACATCTCACTACTCCAATGTATATCGATGGATATGAGGAGCCAGTTTTGGAAGGTATAGTTGGGTTCGCGTGGATCTTAATTCACGATGCCAGGAAACGTTTTCCCAGGTGGTTAAAAAAGCAGGGAATTGGACGCCTGGGATATAGCGGCGGATGGGTAGTCCATTCTCCTGTTAAAAGTCAATCATATGAGAAGTCAAAGGCGTATGCAGACGCATTTGCGAAGATTCTCCAGCAAAATGGAATTGACTGCAGGGTTGAGTTTCGCTTGGATTAACGAAGAAACTTATGGCATCTATAGTGTTGCGATGTTCCAGATCGGAGCAGAGTAATATAGTGTCTGCTCTGTTTTTATAACCTATGTGTTTTTTAGGCACTTTACTTCATTGTTGTCAAAAGATGTAGATTTGAGTATTATGTCCTTATACATCTATAAAACAACGTTACCCTAACAATTTTGATGCGGTAAGGAGAATTGTCTATGCCAGATGATATCGGTTTGTTTAGCTATGCCTTTTGCGGTACAGAAGCAGGATTTAATAAAATGCTGGAGTTTCTTTCAGAGTTGGCAGAAGAAGAAAAGTGGAGTTTTGATGAGGATAAACCATGCAGCATTTTAAAGAAATATATTCTTGGAACTTTTACACAATGCTACAAGCAAAATAAATTACTTCTTTCGAAAAATGGTAATCATTCCTGTTTTAATACGGGGCTCTTGACACCAAATGGCAATGACATTATTGCTATCTTTGAAAAGAACACTAAGCGTGACGCTCAACCTTGGGTATTAAAAAAATTCAAAGATAAGTGTAGCCGTGATTTCTTAGATGTTTTTACAGATGTTCCTGCGTTGGCAACATATACTACTAATTTTGAAGAGTTCTACTTTAATCCAGATTATAATATTATTATTAATACTGATCATATTCTCGATGACAACTGGGAACGAATTGAATCAGTAGTAAAGATGAACAAAACGCTGATGAAAACTCTACTTGTTGGCGTAGTAGAGGAAGCGAAATTGCGTATTAAGAGAAATCTTAGGTTGGTTGTTCCTCAATTTTATAAGAATGAAATCATGTATCTTGTTCCAATACGAATCCCCAATACTGAAGGTGATTTTGAAACAATGGCGCTGGCTGTAGAAAAAACTGCCACAAACCAGTATAGGGCAAACACCATTTTTACTAAAGAAATGGCATACGAAAAAGCTCGACTACTTATGAAACCTGAGTCGAACTGGCTTGTCGATTGAAAAAGACTGGAAAGGCAATAACCTTTCCAGTCTTTTTCAATCGTTTATAAATATTAGTGATCAAATGTTTGTTTGTATACATAGTATAACCTAAGTTGATATAAAAATCAATAGTATCAAGGGATTTTTTATCTCGACCAAAGGCCCTTGATTTCGAAGGCTTTACCGACAATCTGCTGCGTTTCTTACAATATTGTTATACAATATATCTATTCATTGTTAATTTGTTAAATTCATGTTTTATATTCTTAATTTTTCTTAAAATGACAAAATGCGGGTGTTAACAACTGGTTTTCTCAACACCCACATTTTTGTGGTTTCGCGAGTTCCTTTCGTTCTTTGATAGGAATTTCTTGAGCAGTTATAAGATACTACCACATGATGGTATATATCGTTTCCTCATGAATGAAGTGGGATCTGCAATACTTTCCTTCACTCCGGTAGTAGCCCTTGCAGATATATTCCACACACCGCTTGCTATTTCAGTACCGATTAAAGGGACGAATATATTGCCATTGATTTTTACAGTAGTATCACATGCCCCTGGCCGTATGAGACGTTGTTAACACGAATAATATTTCGCTTGAACTGCCCATAATCTTCACATTATAATTACGGTGTGAGGTGATCCAAATGAATTTGTCTTCTGAGCAGTTAGCTATAGTACGCAAGTACACGGACACATCCCGTATTGACCAAGACAAGCTGGTGGCGTACTTGCAAAAGCACAGGACAATCAAACTGGAAGTCTTTTCGTACTGTTCCAAAGTAAGTAAACGCTCTTTCAGCTCAATGGGTTACTCTACTTTTCTTAACAAATCCACCTATAGTGATATAGACAGGAATACCTTTATTCGCCGTATTCCATTTTACTTCTTTCAGGTTCCGTTTGGTGATGATACTCGTACTGGATTATCCAAGGTGTTCCCCACAGATCGCAGAGGAACAATGACCGCTAAAGATTATGAATCGTTCTACACTGATCTGGAGTGGATGTTTTATGACCTTCATTTGTCCTTGACCACCATCTACGATTATCTTGGAGATCAGTTTACAACGCCCCCCTTAGAAAATAAACGAGGCTGCTTTGGCTCTTTTTTAACGTCCTCTATTCTGGAAGAACGTGGTTTAAGTGGCCGGGAGGCGTTCCCCATGTGGCGGCACTATCTCCATCTGTGTCAAGAGCTTGGATGGACTGACTATACTCCTCAGCGTTTCATTTCTGCGTATAACTTCGCTTTGGAAGCATCTGATCTTGACCCCATCTTGTATCGCCCTTTGAAAGACTATATCATCACCTACTACACTCGTGTAGATGACACCTATGTGTTTCGCGGTAATTTCCCGTGCGATAAAAACGGTGTACCAATCATGCGTTGGACTACTATCCGTGTTAAAAACGCTGCTTCCATTGAGTTCTCCGGCGAAAAATCCCGTTGTGGAGAACTGCGCATCCTACTTGGCCCAAAGACAAAAATCCACATCCGTGATTTTTATGAAAACGAGGATGATGACACAGAAGTCGATAGAAGCTCGGATGAGTTTATGGAAGAGCCGCTTATGTGGAGACAGATCTATGCAGGCCCACAGACAATGGAGTTTAACCACAATGCACTAAAACAAGCTAGGATTGAACACAAGCTAAAACAGTCCGATGTGGCTATTGCCATCGGAACATCTGTACGTACATACCAGAAGTGGGAAAGTGGAGAAACAATTCCAGACGGTCACAATCTTCTCCGCCTCATGAACTGGCTGAACATTAGCAACCCGCAAGATCTCATCATCTATGAGGATTATCCTGACGAGTACGACAACCTGTAGCGAACAGCGGCTAGTTTAGATTGGAGAGGAGATTGATATGAATATAGCCGAGAAGTTAAAGGGGCAGATTCCATTTCCCTGCTGTCCCAAAGAAAAAGCGATGGCCTACGAGAGTTCTCATGGCCGAGTTTCCCTTAAATGTCCCAGATGCGGCAGGTTCTCCATCTTTGATTTCGACAAGATGATTGCATACCAGTCTGGGGCAGCCAAAGGAGCCTCTCACAAGTTTAAATTAGAAAAACGTATCGACTGAGCCATTAGGGGTCCAGAGTAGGCCACCGCCGAGCCGGGGTACAGCAAATGATGCAGCATAACTGCTTATTTGCCGTACCTCGGCTCTTTTTGTCTTTTTACAACCTATTTTTTCTAAGGCAGCACCGCACAATTGCTGAGGCAAGCGCTGTCGA
>ULVH01017123.1_pt1 | contig 11927 bp, 7 predicted proteins | sample 1959261 | NCBI WGS metagenome assembly ULVH01 (sample SAMEA4835781, study PRJEB28245) | human gut metagenome | biome: gut microbiome; material: fecal sample | place: Denmark | collected 2008
AGGACGTCCCCGCCGGTGCCGTCGTGGCCGGTGTCCCCGCCCGCGTCATCAAGATGCGCGACGAGAAGACCGACAGCAAGACCGGCCTGGAAGAGGGCTTACGTCAACTCTAGGGCTGCGCAGTTTTACCAAACCGCGTAACTAGTCGACGCTGCACCTTTGGTTCCGTCGTTCTAACGAACGACGGATCTCTCGACGCTGCAAACGCCCCTAAGCGGCAATCTGACGTTCAATCGTCGGTCGCGTACCGAAGTACGCTTCCCTCCTCTTTCACGTCACCTTGCTCGCCTAGGGGCGTTTTCGCTGACTTATGCTCAGTCTGCAACTCAATTCAGATCCAAGCAAAAAGGCCGAAGTCCCGAAGGGTTTCGGCCTTTGCTTTGTCTGAAGTTCAAGCGCAGTTTATCGATTCTCAATTGACCCGATATTCTTGAGCTCGATGGAGATAAGGCCGTTGGGCTCGTTGACGAACTCGATATACTCGGAGTTCGAACCCATCTCGGCCGGGAAGCTGATCTCGATGCCCGTGTCGGTACGAATCTTGTGATTGCGCACGGCCGCGCGTTCGACCTGCTTGCGCTCCACGGGCACACGCTCAGGCACCTTCTCCTCGGTCAGTGCCGCGCGCACGCTCTCCTTGATGACCGGCTCGTCCTCAAAGACCTCGTCGACGATATCCCAAGGCGGCAGCTCCTCGTCATCCTCGACCTTCTCGGCCACAGCGGCCTTAACCTTTGCGAGCGCCACGGCCGTGTTGGCACCGTGCTCCCCGGCGACTTCCTCGACCACACGCGTCACGGTGTCGATGACCTCCTTGCCCGATACGCCCGTGTCGCACTGCAGCAGGCCATCGGGGATAAGCATACGGTCCTCGCCGGCGATCTTGCGTTTCTTGTCCACATAGCCGATCTCCATGGTGCTCGCGCGCACGATGGCATAGCTCGGCACCTTTTGCGAGGGGTTCGGCAGAATGGCGTAGTGGCGCGCGATGTCGTTGCGCACCTCCCCTTCCTCGCGGCCCACTTCGTGCATAAAGGCCTGCTTGGAGCCCAGCAGCATCACGGCAAACCAGCGGGCATCCTCATCGTCGTCAAAATCAGCCACGAGCACGTCGGTGGACTCAGCTTTCTCGGCCTTGGTGAGTTCGGAAGAGATGAACTCCGCAATCTGCTGCGACAGGTCCACGAACTCACGCTCACCAAAGAAATAGCTCTTGAGCTCGCCGCCGAATGCGGAGTTCTCGGCAAACGTGGCACGCTTGTTATCGGCCGAAGTGCGCGCGCGACGCAGATGTGTGGTCACGAAGTTGCGGACAGTACGGCTTTCGATATCCAACTCGCGCTGGCTCATGACGTTGACGGCAGAGTCAAAGTCCAGGATATGCAGAATCGCGTGATTGATTTTCATATACGGCATTCCGTTCTAGATCGATTTCGGCACGAATCAGTATAGCGGTCGAGCCCGCCCCAGGCGCTTCGAAGATTGGTGCATCGGGGACAGGTTGCTTGCACCAATGGTTAGCGCAGGAGCTCGGACTGCCAAGCCTCGAGCTGTTCTGCCAAACTCTTGCCGGCAGCGGGCACGTCGATCTGGGGTCGTTTGGGCAGCAGCGCACACTTAAGAATCGCAACGATGGTCTGCGAGACAAAGCGTCGCGTATCCTTGTCAAAGCCTTACGCTGCCTGGAGCATCACGGGTAGGCTCTCGCGCAGATTCCCAGCGATATCCGCAAACCGCTCAGCACCCGTAGCCTCAAACACGGAGAACAACGCATCTACAAAACGCTCGCGTTCGCTAGGCGACACTGCAAGCAGCATCTCACGAATGGAACCATCAACGTATCGAGCACCGGCAGACAGGCGCTCACAGTACACGAAGTCGTGACCATCAACCACCCAGCTAAAGGGATTGTGCTGCAGCAGGCTGAACTCGGTGCTCTCAACGATGGCATAGTCCTCCTGTGTCTCGAACATCATGCCAAAGATCGACGACCGAGGTAGCGTCTTGTCGATTCGACCGGAAAGATCGGCAAAGGCGTCGCCGTTCAGAAACTCCTCGACGAAGCCCGGGCCATCATGGGAATACGCCCGTTCGATTCGTTCACGGGCAACATCGGAGCACATCGCTGCACCGTACACCGCAAGGTTTCCACCCTTGGAATGACCCCCGCACAAAAGCGGCCCGCCAATCGCATCCGCCGCCTCGTCCACATAACGTGCCGCGGATTCCTGGGCCGGCACAGGACACCGGAACGCCATGTTAAAGTCTTCTTTCCAGCCCACAATCGTACTATCGGTCCCCCGGAAGGAAAGATAACTAAACCCCGCCGGAAACCGGAACGCCATGGCTGCGAACTGCTCCGTCGCCACCATATCGCTCACAGCACGATAGCCGCAAACGTGCACGCCACGGTAGCGAGGACTTGCTGCCACGGCCTCCAACAAGGCCCTGCTCCCCTCCGGGTCCCACAAGTCGTCAATCATGTCCCGGTAGCACTCGGCACGCAGCAGCTCGCGTACGTCTAGGCCCTGCCAGTTCGTCAGCTCCGCCATATCACCCGGCAAACGCAAATAGGACAACCACGCAAAGACGAGGCTATCCACCGCGCAGAACGGCCGCTCCTCAAACGGATCAAACGCCGTCTGGGCATAGGTCAAAAAATTAGGCGAATCCGACATGGCCCTCCCATCAACTATGGTGCATTGGGATGGTGCATTGGGGTCAGGTTACTTTGCACCAAAAAGGCGCCCGGACCGTGTGGGCCCGGACGCCTTCATTGTAGCTTTTCGCTCTAGCGAGCTTGATTTAGCAGGAGAAATCGACGCTGTCGATGATGTCCTTGAGGGCCTTGGCGGAGACGGTGAGCTCATGCTGCTCGTCGTCGTTCAGCGGCACGGGGACGCGGCAGACAACGCCGTCGCGGCCAACGACGGTCGGCATGGAGATGGCAAGATCGGACAGGCCATACTCGCCCACCATGAGCGAAGAGACGGGCAGAACGGTCTGCTCATCGCGCATGACGGCGGTGCAGATGCGCTTGACGGCCATGGCGACGCCATAGTAGGTGGCGTGCTTCTTCTCGATGATGGTGTAGGCGGAGTTCTTGACGTCCTCGGCGATGCGCTTCTCGGCAGCCTCATGCTCCAAGTGGCCGTGAAGCTCACAGAAAGTGTTCAGCGGAACGCCGGCAACCTGAGCGCTGGACCAAGCGACAAACTCGGAGTCGCCGTGCTCGCCCATGACATAGGCCTGGACATCGCGCGGGTCAACCTCGACGTGAGCGCCGAGCATCTGCTGCAGGCGGCCGGTGTCGAGCACGGTACCGGAACCGATGACGTGGCCCTCGGGCAGGCCGGACATCTTGATGGCGGCGTAGGTCAGGACATCGACCGGGTTGGAGACGATTAGCAGAATGCCGTCGAAGCCGGACTTCTTAATCTCGGGGATAATGGACTTAAAGATGCTGACGTTCTTGTTGACCAGGTCCAGGCGGGTCTCACCGGGCTTCTGGGCAGCGCCAGCAGTGACGACGATCATGGCGGCGTCGGCGACATCGGAATAATCGCCGGCGTAGATCTTCATCGGCTCGGCAAACGTCATGCCGTGCGCGATATCCAGGGCCTCACCCTCGGCACGGTTCTTGTCCACGTCGATGAGGACCATCTCGGAGAACAGACCACTCTGCATCAGTGCGAACGCCGAAGACGAACCGACGAAACCGCAGCCGACAATAGCGACCTTCTTCTCGTTAACCATTAGAAACTCCCATCTCTCTCCACAAACAAGCCGCCCGGGAACGACCCGAGCGGCTTGTCGTAATCCCAATACATCCAATCGGGACTTTGATTATGCTCCTATTCGCAGCCAAAAATCGACCGTTTACCGAAATTGTTTGCAGTATTCGTAAAATAACTGCACGAAATCGGTTTCGAGCTATTGACGAGTCGAAATAGGTTTCTAATACAAGCCCGCCTCGCGAATGGCCTCGACAGCCAAAGCGATCTGGTCGGGCGGCAAAACCAGCGCCATACGCACGTGCCCCTCGCCCGAAGGGCCAAAGCTCGCGCCCGGCGTCACCACAACGCCGGCCTTCTCCATAAGCTCCTCGCAAAACGCCATAGAATCGGTGCGACCACCGGGAAGCTTGGCCCACACAAACATAGAGCCATGCGCGTTGGGTCGCTCCCAGCCCAGGCCCTCAAGACCGTCGCACAGGGCATCGCGGCGCTCCTGGTACTTCAGACGCTGCGCCTCGACCTCATCGCGCGGACCGTTCAGGCAGGCGATAGCAGCCTTCTGGATCGGGAAAAACATACCAAAGTCAATCTGGCTGCGCAGCTTGGCAAAGGCCGAGACCACATCCTCGCGACCGACCAAAAAGCCGATGCGGGCACCGGTGACGTTAAACGACTTAGAGAGCGAGAAGAACTCAACGCCCACCTCGAGCGCGCCAGGGTACTGCAGGAAGCTGCCACCCGGCTCGCCGTCGAACACGATGTCGGAGTATGCGTTGTCGTGAACGATGAGCAGGTCGTGCTCGCGGGCGAAAGTGATGATCTCCTCGTAGATCTCGGGCGTGCCCACCGAGCCGACCGGGTTCGCGGGCAGCGACACGATCATATACTTGGCACGATCGGCTAACTCGGGATCGATACCCGCCACATAGGGCAGGTAATTATGCTCGGCAACCAGCGGATAGTATTCGAGCTTGGCATCGGCGATCTTGGCACCCGCCTCAAAGACCGGGTAGCACGGATCGGGAACCAGAATGGTGTCACCCGGATCGAGCAGGGCCAGGCCCAAATGGCCCACGCCCTCCTGCGTGCCGTTGCACGACTGCACCATAGACGGCGTAATGCCCGAAACGCCAAAGCGGCGCTCATAGTAATCGCACACGGCTTGCTTGAGTTCGGGCAGGTCGCGCAGGGCATACTTCCACATCTCGGGATCTTGGGCTGCCTGCGTGAGCGCCTCGACCACATGGTCGTACGGCTTAAAATCGGGCGTGCCCACGCTCATGTTGTAAATGGTCTTGCCCTGAGCCTTCAGCGCGAGAAGCTTGTTGTTGAGCGAGGCGAAGACCTCCGCGCCAAAGCGGTCGAGACGCTGCGATGCCTGCATGGTGCCACCTTTCGATATGAAAAACGCGGCGCTCCGACAAGAGCGCCGCGCGATACGGGCCATCAGATTGCAAAAGTGTAACGCTTGCAACCCCCGTATTGGTTCAATTTAGCCAACCTTAGTCAACTGGATTGAGCGCGTCGATCTGCGCAAGCCACAGACGCGAGCTAGCGTCACTCGGCATACGCCAATCGCCGCGCGGGCTGAGCGTCACCGAGCCCACCTTGGGACCATCGGGCAGGCAGCTGCGCTTAAACTGCTGGGCAAAGAAGCGACGGTAGAACGTACGTAGCCACGTGTGGACGGTCTTGGCGTCGTAGACGCCCTCGAAGCTCTTGAGCGCCATGCGGTAGATCTTGCCCGGCTCAAAGCCAAAACGCAGCAGGTAGTAGAGGAAGTAGTCGTGCAACTCGTACGGGCCCACCAAATCCTCGGTCTTCTGCGCAATCTCGCCGTCGCCCGTGGGCGGCAGAAGCTCGGGGGACACCGGCGTATCGAGGATATCGAGCAAGACCTCGGCAATGCGCCCGCCAAAGACATCGGCGGCATAGCGTACCAGATGGCGCACAAGCGTCTTGGGCACGCTCGCGTTGACGGCGTACATGCTCATGTGGTCGCCGTTATAGGTAGCCCAGCCGAGCGCCAGCTCCGACAGGTCGCCCGTGCCAATGACAAAACCGCCAGCCTGGTTGGCCAAATCCATCAGAATCTGCGTACGCTCGCGCGCCTGGCTGTTCTCGTAGGTCACGTCTTGGACAGCCGGATCATGCTCAATGTCCTTGAAGTGCTGCTCCACGGCCGCGTGGATCGAAACCTCGCGGAAGCTCACGCCCAGGTCGCGGGCGAGCGACTCGGCATTCGACTTGGTGCGATGCGTCGTGCCGAAGCCGGGCATGGACACGGCAGTGATGCCTGTGCGCGGCAGCCCCAGTGCATCGAAGGCACGCACGGTCACAAGCAGGGCCAGCGTGGAGTCCAGGCCGCCCGAAAGACCAATGACTGCAGCCTTGGTACCTGTGTGGGCGAGGCGGGTCTTGAGGCCCGCGGTCTGCAGGTCGAGGATGGTCTCGCAGCGCTCAGCCAGGTCACCATGGTCGGCAGGCACGAAGGGCGCGCGGGGGAAGACACGGTCTATGCCGAGCGCATCGCGCAGGACAGGCTCTTCGGCGAGCGAGCCCTCAAACGAGAACTCGACGGTCACGGCCTCCGGCGCATCGTCCGCGCGCGTCCATGTCGTCGAGCGACGGCGTTCAGCAACCAGGCGGTCAAGGTCAACGTTGGCGATGGCCATATCGCAGGTAAGCAGTTTGGTCGCGGCGAGCTTGGAGCCGTTTTCGTAGACGAGGTTCTCGCCCGCAAAGACCATGTCGGTCGTGGACTCGCCCTCGCTCGCGTCCGCGTAGGCATAGGCGCAATACAGGCGCGCGCTCTGGTTGGAAATGAGGCTGCGGCGGTAATCCGCCTTGCCGATAATCTCGTCCGAAGCCGACGGATTGAGGATCACCGTCGCACCGGCAAGCGCCATCTCGGTCGAAGGCGGCGCCGGTACCCACAGGTCCTCGCAAACCTCAACGCCCAGCACCATATCCTCGGCACCCTCATCACAGCAGCGGTAGACAAGCCCCGAACCCAGCGGAACCGGACCCTGACCGGCAAATTCAACCCACACGGGATCCGCAGGCGACGGAGCAAACCAGCGACGCTCATAGAACTCGCCATAGTTGGGCAGATACTTCTTAGCCGTGAGGCCCAAAAGCTCGCCCGCGCAGCACACGGCGGCGCAGTTGTAGATATTCTCGGCAACTGCAACGGGAAGACCGATGGTAAAGACAATCGGCAGCTCGCGGGTTTCATCGAGAATATGTGCCAGTGCGGTCTCGCAGGCATGCAGTAATGTGCGGTTATGGAACAGGTCGGCCGCGGTATAGCCGGTCAGGTTAAGCTCGGGCAGTACCAGCGCGCGAACGCCGCGCTCGGCAGCATCGCGAACAGCCGCCAGCGCAACCTCGGCATTGTCCTCGACATCGGCCACGCGAATCCGCGGCGACGCCGCCGCCACACGCAAAAAGCCATCAGACTGAGAAAGGTGAAGATTCATAAGAATGCTCCTGTGCGTAGACGCCATTCACAACAATTAGCTAGCCCTATTGTAGTTCAACCGCCGAGTGTAACCGCATCCCACCAACTTGGTGAGCTATTGATGAGTTGATGGTATCTGTTAAATGTCACGTACGATTCACATCTGGTGGGTACCCTGATGGCTGAATGAAACGAAGCAGATTTACACCGGGAGGGCCCCGTATGACAACCAAGTACACCGACGCGCCGCGCACGCGCGTCATGACACCGGCCGCGCTCAACAACGGCGTTCACGAAAACCATTCCATCGGACAGACCATGGCCATCGCGCCCAAAAAGGGCCTGTTCGACGACATTTCCATTCCCCAGATCGTCGCCGGCGCCGCAGCCGCCGCCACGAGCGTGGCGCTTGCTTCAAAGATCGGCATTGCCGGCTCGGTGATTGGTGCCGCTGTGAGCTCAGTCATCACTGTTGTGTCCTCGCAGGTCTACCGCCACTTTATCTCTGCCAGCGCCGAAGCAATCAAGGGCACGCATGCCGCTGTCGACTACCCTGCCGGCGCCTACGAGCCCGTTGAGCCCGATGTCGAGGAGCACCTAGGCGGCGCCGCGACCACGCAGGAGATGCGCCAGGTTGCGGGACGCGCGACCACGGCACGCGTCGCCCCTAACAGCCTGCGCGCCAAGGCCGCGGCAGAGCGCAGCCAGACGCAAAAGAAGGTCATCGTCTTCTCGATCGCCATCGCCATCGTCGCAGTCATCGCCTGCGCCGGCGCCATCCTTATCACCACCGCCGGTGAGGGTCTGGGCGAGCGCCCCGAGCCAATCCTTTCGTCGCGCACGACCGAGAGCGATGCAAATGGCAACACCCAGTCGCAAGATCAGCAGGCACAGGCGGACGGCACGCAAGACAGTTCTACCTCTACCGATTCGTCCTCGAACACCCAAAACCAATCGCAGGGCACCGATTCCTCTACGGCCAACAGTGGCACGCCGTCCGGCACGACCGACTCAAGCCAAACGACTGACGGTTCACAGCCGAGCACGGGCGGCCAGACAAGCGACACCACTTCAGGAACGGGCACAGCAGACAGCAGCAACACCAACAGCTCGAACAGCTCGAGCGGAACCGCGTCTGGCACGGCATCTGACAACTCGAGCCAAGGCACGGCATCGGGCAACTAAGCACATTTGCCTCTCATAGATAACCGACCTGTATAACGGGCGCGAATCGACAGCGGTTCGCGCCCGTTTGCCTTGGGTGCCGAGGTGGCACGTCCCGTGCGATGGTAAGATGCTTTGGTGTGTAAAGAGGAGATTTGCCATGAGCAAGACAATAGTTAGGCCCACGCTTTCGCTGGGCAACCACATCTATCTGTATCGCCTGCTGCGCGACGCGATTGGGTGCGGCAAGCAAACGTTTATGACGCAGGTCGAGGAGGCGCTCGCCGCCGGCGACATGACCGCTTATGACCTGGGCTTCGAGTCCACGCGCGAGCTGCTCGAGGAGCTCAACGACTGCATTAAGCTGACCGTCTTTAAGGGCGGCCGCCTGTATGCCACCGTCATCGCCAACGATGCCTGGGATGCCGCCCTTGCCAAGGGCGAGGACAAGCCCAAGGCTGCCAAGGGCGCCAAGCAGTCCTACAAAAAGAAGAAACGCGGCGAGAAGGACCTCAAGGCCGTGCGTCCCAAGCACGTTAAACGTCCCAAGCCAGAAACCATGGTTGAAGCCGCGCCGGAACCCGAGCCCGAGACAGAGATCGAAGTCGCTATTGAGGTAACGGCAGAAGCCGAAACCGAAATCGCCGCCACGACCGATCCCAAAGTCATATCCGAGCAGGAAGCCACTGTGGAGCTCAATGAAGCGCCCAAGTCGACAACCAAAGAAGCTGCTGACCAACCCGAGACGCCTACGTTCCAAAACAGCGATGTCTTTGGCAACGAGGCCGAGGACGATCAGTCCGACGAGCCCGCAGATCAAGACGCTACCGAGTCGGCGCCGGAGCCCGAGACGCCGCAGCCCGCCATCTCGCTCACGGTCGTCTATGACCCCGAGAACGTCAACGCCGGCATCACCACCATGGCATCCACGCCGGTCGAGACAAAGCCGAGCATCGAGAACGAGAACGCAACGCAGGTTGAGATTGAAACTGCAGCTGCAGACGCGCCCGTCACCGTGAAGCCCGCAGATTCCACAATCGAGCCGGAAACGACGCCGGAGCCCGCACCCGTCATCGAATCCGTGCCCACCTCTGCTTGCGACCAAATTCCCGCACCGGCACCGGCTCCGGCACCCGCAGCGGCCCCAACCCCCGCACCTGCAGCGCCCGCCATCCCCGAGGACTTCCCCGTCGATTTCGCAACCGAGGTCTTCTGCCCCGGCCCGCTTCTGCACCAGTTGTCGACCTATCTCCCCTACGGCGCCGACACGCTCGGCATCATCGGCGAGTACTACTGGATCGCCCGCGAGCTCGGTACCATCGAGGCCGCGCGAAACCGTGCAAGCTTCCCCCTGCACTATACGCAGGCCGGCGAGCGCCCCGAAGTCCCCGTGCGCATTCGCCGCAACACCACCGGTGGCCTCGGATCCACCTGGGCCATCGATAAAGTCGAAGAACCCGAGCAGTAACGACAAACGGCTCAAATCCAAATCAGGATTTGAGCCGTTTTTATTTGTTGATGTTGCGTAACCAACAGCGAGCGGGCCGCAAGTGCCCCAGGTTGCCGTGAAAGAGGAGCGACGCGTACTTCGGTACGCGAGCGACGGCTTGAACGGCAAGATGGGGTGCTTGCGACCCGCGCAGCGTCGAGCAGTTACGCGGTTTGGAAAACCGCGTAACGATCTAGTCGCGCGTCAGCTTACGGTGGATACGATGCGGCTGGGCCGCGTCCTCGCCCAGGCGCTCGATGCGGTTGGCCTGATAGGCCTCGAAGTTGCCCTCGAACCAATACCAGTTGCCCGGGTTCTCGTCGGTGCCTTCCCACGCCAGAATGTGCGTGGCGACGCGGTCCAGGAACATACGGTCATGGCTAATGACCACCGAGCAGCCCGGGAACTCGAGCAGCGCCGCTTCGAGCGAGGACAGCGTCTCGACGTCGAGGTCGTTCGTAGGCTCGTCGAGGAGCAGCAGGTTGCCGCCCTGCTTGAGCGTGAGCGCCAGGTTCAGACGGTTGCGCTCGCCACCGGAAAGTACGCCAGCGCGCTTCTGCTGGTCCTGGCCCTTAAAGCCAAAGCTCGCCACATAAGCGCGGCTCGGAACCTCGGTCTCGCCGACCATCATGTGGTCCAGGCCGTCCGAGACGACCTCCCATAGGTTCTTATCGGGGTCGATGCCGGAGCGGTTCTGGTCGACATAGGAGATCTTGACGGTCTCGCCCACCTCAAGCTCGCCCGAAGTCAGCGGCTCCAGACCCACAATCGTCTTGAACAACGTGGTCTTACCGACACCGTTGGGGCCGATGACGCCCACGATGCCGTTGCGCGGCAGGGTGAACGAAAGGTCATCGATGAGCACGCGGCCATCGAACTCCTTGTGCAGATGATGGGCCTCGAGCACCTTGTTGCCCAAACGCGGGCCCACAGGGATGCGGATGTCGGTCCAGTCGAGCTTCTGGCTTGCGCGGGCCTCGGCCTCCATCTCCTCGTAGCGAGCCAGACGGGCCTTGTTCTTGGCCTGACGGGCCTTGGGCGAGCTGCGCACCCACTCGAGCTCGGCCTCCATGCGCTTGGCGAGCTTGGCGTCGCGGTTGCCCTGTGCCTCGATACGGGCGGCCTTGGTCTCCAGATACGTGGAGTAGTTGCCCTTGTAGGGATAAAGGTGACCGCGGTCGACCTCGCAGATCCACTCGGCAACGTTATCCAGGAAGTAGCGATCGTGTGTGACGGCAAGCACCGCGCCCTGGTAGTTGTGCAGGAAGTGCTCGAGCCACAGGATCGACTCGGCGTCCAGGTGGTTCGTGGGCTCGTCGAGCAGCAGCAGGTCGGGAGCCTCGAGCAGCAGCTTGCACAGGGCCACGCGGCGGCGCTCGCCGCCGGAAAGCACGTTGACCGGCATGTCGGAATCGGGCAGCTGCAGGGCGTCCATGGCCTGGCCGAGCTTGGAATCGATATCCCAGCCGTCGGCGGCGTCGATCTCGTCCTGGAGCTTTCCCATCTCAGCCATGAGGGCGTCCATGTCGCAGTCCGGGTCGCACATCTCCTCGCCGATCTTATTGAAGCGATCGACCTTGGCGATCATATCGCCAAACGCCATGCGCACGTTCTCGATAACGGTCTTGTCGTCGTCGAGCGGCGGCTCCTGCTGCAGGATGCCCACGGTGTAGCCGGGGGTGAGCCTGGCATCGCCGTTGGAGACCTCCTCGATGCCGGCCATAATCTTGAGCAGGGTCGACTTGCCCATGCCGTTGGGGCCCACGACGCCGATCTTGGCACCGGGGTAGAAGCTCAGGGTCACGTCGTCAAGGATTACCTTGTCGCCATGGGCCTTACGAGCCCGATACATCTGGTAGATAAACTCCGCCATTTGCCTGTTTTATCCTTTCTACCTGCTGTTTCCCTATTCTTGTTTCGCCTAAGTGGAAACGAAATGGAAAAACCAGCTCTGAAACGTAACGAAAAAGGGGCATGGTTGCCCATACCCCCTAATACTACCTGGGAAAAGTTCCCCCGGAACATACTATGAACTGCGTACGCTAGTTTTCCGCAACCTTAGCGAGCGGCTCGC